>Ga0228622_1000828_pt1 | contig 15036 bp, 7 predicted proteins | sample 26DmetaG_FD_186035 | JGI IMG/M metagenome (GOLD analysis project Ga0228622, IMG submission 186035) | Seawater microbial communities from Monterey Bay, California, United States - 26D | ecosystem: Environmental > Aquatic > Marine > Coastal | place: USA: California | collected 2016-10-01
AATGTCAAATTCTCCTAATAAATCCCATGATTGAGCATCATTACTGGCGTAAAGATTAAATGATTTTAAATTCTCTTCTTGATAGTGATAGGTGACTCCTCCACCCTGATACCAGTAGGCTCTTTGCCATATTTTGAACCTTTTAATTTTAACATTTTTGTTTAAATCAATAACAATATCTAGTGGAAAATTTAAACTTCCACCATTATTTTCTCTAGTTGCAATGAAATAGCTATTGTCAGAATCTGTTTCTACAGTATCCACAATATCGTCCCAAAAGTTAACAGTTCTACCCTCGTAAGCATTTCCATTAATTGATTGAGAAGCTATCAAAGTCCATGTGTTTTTTTCAATTTTTTCTTCAAATAAAGGTGTATAATTTCCAACTACCTGAAGGTCTGTTATGTTACCATCAAAATCCTCCACCTTTGTTGAAAATGTCATTTCTACGGCATCTAAACCTCTTATAAAAAGACTCTCTTGAGCATTATCAGAGGAGAGAATTCTAATCGTTTCATTCGTTCCGTTTAAGATATGTACATAAACAAAAACTGTTTTTGAAGCAATGTTCTCCCAAGTAATTTTTACACCACCCAAATCTGGAGATATCTCAATACTTTGTTGAACTAGATAAATAAACGACTCTAAGGGCGTAAACTCTATCTCCACCTCTTCAGAGATATTTTCATTTTCATCAACTACATACAATCTTACCTGAATTGGAGTTGTCTGATTTAAACCATTGATTTCAATAGAGTTATTATATCTACTAGATACTCTAAAAACATCTTCTCCCTGAGAATTGGTATATTCAGCTCTAACATAAGAAATATCGTTATCTGAGGGCAGTGAATAAGAAATTATACCCCCACCATTAGTTGGAACTACAGAGATATCAAACAATATTCCTGGAGGGGTGGTGTCTACATTTTCATTCTTGGAACACGAAAAAATTAATGTTACAAATAGGATCGAAAAAGTTATTTTTTTTATTAGTGTTTTCATAATAATAAATTTTTTACCAACCTGGATTTTGAATTAAATTTGGGTTTCTAGAGATTTCATCAAAACTGATTGGTTGTAAATAATCTCTTGGAGAGGAGAAAGAACGTGGACTAACATCCATAACTTGGTAGTAATTATTCTCTGATTCTTCATCTACAGACCAACCTCTTATTGGTGTAGAAAAATAATCTTCTGCTAATTTCCATCTGCGAATATCATAATATCGATGACCTTCAAATGCTAATTCAATCATTCTTTCTTGACGTATGATTTCTCTTAAACCGTCTTTTGTTGTGTGTTTATTTGGTGTTGCAGCGTAAGTTGTATTACTCCAAGCTTCTTGAACGGAAGGAATACCTGCTCTATCTCTGATGATATTAAGAGCCTCATAAACTTCAGGTGAAGGACCACTAAATTCGTTTAATGCTTCAGCGTAGTTCAAATACAATTCACTTAATCTGCTTATTGGCCATGGATAGGTGATAGATTTGTTGTAAGCATCTCCTTCTGAATCTTGGTGCACTAATTTTTTTAATGCATAACCAGTAACTAAATAATCTGATGTATTGGCTATTCTTCCATGAAGTTCTCCTTTTCGCATTTTTAAATTCCAAATACTTCCCCAAGTCCTATTTACTCCTCTATCAAAACCTATAGATGCATAGAAACGTGGTTCTCTATTTAAATTTAACTTTGCAGTTCTTTGTGCAAATTGGGCATAAAATCTTTGATTAAATGCAATTGTTGTTGGTTCAAATCTATTTGAAAAATCAAAAGATAAATCTTCATTAATTGGAAGACCATTTTTTGTGTAATAGGTTTCTACCATTCGAATACTAGGAGCTAACCATTGCCATGCAGCCTCTACTGATGAAGATGCAGGATTCTTCATCATTGCTGGAGATTGTATTTGCCAATATTGACCATTAGAGACAGGGCTAGAATTACCCCATATCAACTCTGAGTTCCATGGGTCTGTAATTACATATCGGCTGTTGTACTGATCTCTAATAATTTGATATTGAAAATTATTTGTGTCAAAAGCAGGTGGAGTATCATTAAAATAATACATGGTAGTTCCTTGAGCTATTGCAGCTTCAATTGCTTCCTTGGCAGCAATTGATGCCAATTGCCATTTAGACTCATCATAACTTTGGTTGAAGAAATGTTGACCATCTGCATTGACAAATCCAGCATAAAATTCAGAGTTTCCATTAAATAAAGGGCTTGCACTAAATAATAAAACCTTTGACTTTATTGATTTTGCAATGACCTGATCAATTCTACCCAAGTCATTATTTCCAATAACTCTCTCAGGCAAATCATTAATAGCATTATCAATAGTTTCAATAATATAAGTGAAACATTCATCTACTGAGTTTCTTTCTACTCTTACTTCCTCGTCTGAAGCACTAATTGGTAGATTAACGTCTACGATAGGAATTGGGCCATAATTACTTACCAATAAAAAATGATAGTAGGCTTTTAAAAAACTCGCTTCAGCTTTCCATTGATTTTTTTCTTCTTGAGTCATATCTACGACCAAATCAATATTGTCTATAAGTGTGTTGCAGCTTCGAATCCCCTCCCATAAAGATCCCTGACCTCTTCCATTTGCGTAGAAACCAGACCAATACCCCATTAAAGGAGCAGAAATATTCTGCTGACCTTTCATTAATTTGATAGAATTTGGCTCTTTTGATACTGGAACGGCAACTTCGTCACTAACTAAAACATAACTCGAATACGTTCCATCATTTTGAGGTAAATAACTGTAACTATTTGCTAAAGCATTATAAGCTGTTTCCTTCCTATTAAAGAGTAAACTTAATTCTTGTGTGCCATCTGGTACTATATCTAAATAATTTTCACAACTAGTAAAAATAAAAATACTACCTAATAAAATTGCGATGTGTTTGTTTATAATTTTCATCTGTTTCTTGTTAAAATTTTACTTGGGCACCAACATTTACAACTCTTTGAAGTGGATAACCAAGTCCATTACCTGCTAATTCTGGATCCCATAAATCAAACTTTGAAAAATGAAATAAGTTTAATCCTGTTAGGTACAATCTAATATTAGCAGTGGAAAATATACTTCCCCAGTTTTCAGGAATTGTATAGCCAATCTCAAGGCTTTTTAAACGTAAAAAATCTCCATCTCTTAACCACCAAGTAGAGGTTTTTTGATTGTTTTGTATCTCATAGGTTGATAACCTCGGCCAAAAAGCATTGGGATCTGGATTATCCTCAGACCAATGATTATTTGCAATAATACTTAGTGCATTTCGTTCATTTACAAATGGTGAAATATCATTGGGGTTTATAAAAAAAGATGATCTTGCTGAACCTTGCATAAACACAGAAAAGTCAAAATTTTTATACACAGCGGAGACCCCAAAACCATAGACAATTTCTGGTACTGTTGGTTTGCCAATGGGAACTTGATCATTTTCATTTATGACACCATCATTGTTGATATCTGTATATTTAATATCTCCAGGCAAATACGAATTAACCGTTGAAAATCCGTTAAACTGCTCTGGTGAATTATCAATATCTTCTTGATCAATAAATAATCGTTCAGCAACATAACCCCATTGTTGATTGACAGGGTAGCCGATTCTACTTAAATTTTGATTTTGAAATTGTGGTTCTCCATTGACTAATATTTTGTTGGTTGCATAGGTAAAGTTTCCTCTACCAGTAATATAAAAATCTCCACTAAAAGCATGGTTGTAGTCGATAGAGAAATCAATCCCTTTTGCTTTAACTTCTCCAATATTACTACTAATTACAGCTGTAAGTCCAGAAGTTTCAGGGATGTATTCTCGTTCCATATATATGTTTCTACGATGCTCAGTAAAATAATCAGCTTGAATACTTACTTTATTAAAGAGACCGAGCTCTAAACCAATGTTAGATTTTGTGGCAACTTCCCAGGTTACATTTTCATTAGCATATCGATTAATAATATACCCGTTATAGTAATTATTATAATTGGTTCCAAATGAATATCCTGTTCCTCCATTATTAAGATTTACCTCAGACAAATAAAAGAATCGATCACTAGGGCCGGAAATTCCATCATTACCAACCAATCCATAGGTATATTTAAGTTTCAATAAATTAACTGATGGAATATTTTCTTGGAAGAAAGTTTCATTAGAGACTATCCAACCAAAACCAACTGATGGGAAAAAACCAAAACGATTTTTTTCAGCAAATTTTTCTGACCCATTGTACCCAAAATTAAATTCACTAAAATATCGTGAATCATAATTATAGGAGGCTCTTCCTGAAATCCCCATGTTTCTTGAGGGCAAAGTAGAAAATGCGGTATTCCCAGAAATTGTATTTAATGATTCTTGAAAATAGGAAACTAATAAACCACTAAAATCATGTTTTTCTTTAAGTGTTTTATTATATTCTAAAACGGCCTCATAATAAAAATTACTATTCCCATAATTATTTACGGTTGGGTTATTTAAGAACTCTGTTCCTTCTTGTATTTGATATAATGAGTTTATGATTCCCTCTGAAGTTTCAACTTCTGAAATTCCATAGTAAAAAGGAGTAAAACTTCTTTCATTCTGATTTTCTGTGTATGTTCGTACTGAGGCTAGTGCTCTAAATTTTAATCCTTCTGTAATGAAATTAAGATCTTGATTTATCTGAAATTGAGCTAATGTCGTATTCGAAAATCGATCTTTAAACCCTCTAACACTCTCTGCATATGGATTCGGGAAACCGCCATTCCCCTTGTTACCAAAAAGGGTATGATTAAAATTAGCTGAAGCTTCATCGGCCTCAAAAACTTTTGGAAAATTTGCAGGATTAGCCTGTGCTACCTGTCTAAAAATATCTGAAGCACTTACAATTGGCCCATTGTAACGTTCAAATAAAGAATAAAATTTAGCAGCAACTTTTGTGGTTTTTGTCAAATTAATATTAATATTTGCTCTTAAGTTAGATCGATTAATATCAATATTATTATTGAAATTATTTAAAGGATCTATTTTCAGTAATCCTTTCTCATTAGAATTAGACACAGATAAGTAGTATTGAGCTACCTCTCCACCTCCATTTATATTAACATTTACTCTTTTATTAAGTGCAACATCATTAAATAATTCATTATACCAATCTACATCTGGATACAAATTAGGATTTAATCCATTTAATGTTCCTTCAATTTTAGGTTTTGAATATAATAAAATTGCTGATTGATCTCTCATTCTTTGCGCTCTGTTATAAAGCTCCATATAATCAACAGCACCTAAAAAACTATTTATCTTGGAAGGACTTGAAAACGCACTTTCAAAACGAACAGAAACCTTAGCTTTTCCTTTTTTCCCTTCTTTTGTAGTAACCAATACAACACCATTTGCTCCTCTAGCACCATATAAAGATGTTGCTGTTGCATCTTTCATAATTGAAAAAGTTGCAATGTTATCTGGTTCTATTCTAGCCAAATCAGAAGTAGTAATTTGTAAACCGTCCAATAAGATTAAAGGGCTATTGTTAAATCCAAATGTTGTAACTCCTCGAATAAAAAAAGCAGCATTGTCTTGACCAGGTTCACCAGATCTTTGGTAGGATATTAAACCAGAAATTTTACCCGCTAAAGTATTGGTAATGTTTGAAGTTGGTTGTTTTAATTCTGAGGCTTTAATAGATGTCATTGAACCTATAACGCTATTCTTCTTCTGCTTTGAAAAAGCAACAATCCTAATTTCGTCTAGTTGATCTGCACTCTCTTTTAGAATTACATTAATTTTTTTTTGATCTAGAACTTTAATTTTTTGAGTTTCAAAGCCTAAATAAGAAAATTGTAATACTGCATTTGGAGTAGTAATATTTATAACATAATTTCCATCAAAATCTGTTTCAGCTCCATTTGTTGTTCCTTCAACAATTATTGATACACCTGGAAGTGCATCCCCTTTTTCATCTACTACTTCACCTGAAACTATAACAGTTTGAGAAAGTAAAATACTTGGAAAAAACAAGCATAAAAATGGAATAATTTTTAAAAATAAAACGGTTAATTTATTCATACAATGTGTTTAAAAAAAGTAGCACAGCAGGACAATTCTTCCTGCTGTAAACTTTTTAGTATATATTTTAATGTTATTGTTTTATTAGTTTCTTAAACTGACCATTAACTTGTATGAAGTACAAACCAGGTTTTAAGTTTCTAACTGACAACTCATTTGAGTCTATTGTTTTTTCAAAGATTATTTTGGAATTAATATCAAAAATACGAATATCTTTTTCCCCATCTAAATTTGAGAAATATATCATTTCTGTTGTTGGATTTGGAAAAAATTCTACACCTACTTTATCATAATCATTCACTGAGGCAGTGCCTTGTAATTGAGGTCCCTTTATATCATCTATGTAAAAAGTTGTATCTGTGGTATCTCCTCTTCCTAGAAAAATAAATACATGATCAAACTCAACTCCATCTGCAAGTTCAGAAGTATTTAAATATACTGTTTGCCATTGATTTTGAAATATAATTTCTTCATCTGTTTCATATTGAGCAGTTATTTCACTATCATCTCTGGCATCAGCAACTTTAAATCTAATTCCTGTTGTTACTGGTGAATACACTCTAAAAGAAAATATATCATCTTTAGTAGCATCATATGGTGCGTTAAGTTGTAGGTGAATTCTTTCCCAGCCACCCCATGAGTTACCTTTTTCCCATTTTTTTACCATGTTAGTTCCTCCAGCTGGATCAGAGACAGTAGTAAAAGGAGCTGCTGGATCTCCCATAGACTCAATAATAGTTGTTAATGAATTTCCATCAAAATCATCATAAGTAACAAAATTAATAGCTGTGGAAGTAGTTGTAAAAGTTGCAGAAACACCTGAAACTACATCCTCATTTTCAGCATATTCAATAGTATTTTCTTTGATCCCATACCAATAAGTTGTATTTGGAGTAAGTAAAACATCTGGTCTAATTGTAATATCAGAATTATTTGAACTTATAGAAGCTGTCATTGCTACTAAAGCACCGTTTGCATCATTTTCTCTCAATTCTACAACATTAGTAGCATCTTCAATAGAGGTATTATCAATATTTCTGAATTGAAAATTAGAGGAAATTACTGGCTTTGTTGTTAATGCTACATCTGATGCATTATTTTCTGGATTTAACGTGTTTTGAACAACTGGTGCTACATTACTTTTGAGATAGTCATCGAAATAATAAGTATCACCAATAGAGGATCCTCCGGTACCGTCTTTATCAAAATAGATTTGAGCCCTATCATAATTTGTAGCAGTAATTGCTCCAAAATTAAATACTAACTCTACCCAAGTATTAATTTCTGTAACTTCAATTTTTTGTTCGTGTCCTTGACCATAATCTGGGTAGTTTTGCAGTCTAACTGAGACTCCTACAGGCTTATTTACCCATACTTTTACCTTTATAAATGGGGTTTCAGCAAAATCTAAAGGAGTTAATGGAGTTGCACCATTTACTAAAGAATTCTCTAATCCGGCACTACCACCGTTGTATGTATATTCGCCCACGTTATCTGAAATGTTGATTCCAGACTGATCAGGGTTTTCAATAACGGCAAAACCAACACCACCCCAAGATTCAAATCCAACATTTGTATTTGTGGTATCAAAATCAAAAAGAATCTCGTTAATATCTCCAGTTACAGCCTCTTTTGTTGTAAAACTTGCAGACACTCCTGTTACAGGAGTATCATCTGAATATTCAATAGAACCATCCAAAATTCCATACCAATAGGTTGTAGAATTCTCCAAATCTAATGAGGGACTTATTGTAATAGTGTTTTTATCTTGATTTATTGTGGCTGAAAAAGATACATCATCACCATTTTCATTTCCAATCCTAACGGCAACATTATTTGATAAGTCTGTGATTTCAGAATCATCTAAATTTCTAAAAAAATCATTAGTAGTAATGACTAAATTTGAAGATATTGAGGTGTCTACCTCACCATCTGCTGGAGAAAATTCTTGAGCAGGAGAAGTATATAATTCTGGACCTTTAATATCATCAAAAAAGTAAATATCGCCTTGGGTCGTATTAGGTCCGCCAATTTTAATAACAATATTGTTCATAAAGATATTAGAATAACTACTAAAATCAAACGTTAACTCAACCCATTGATTTACATCAGATGACTCAACAGAGTCAGATACTTCAATGAAATTACCCCAATCTGGTGAGTTTTCTAAATGAAAAGTGACCTCTATCTCTTCCGTAGAAAAAACTTTCATCTTAAAGATAGAATTTGACTCTAAATTAAAAGGCGATGTAAAAACAGATGTAGGATCAATCACTCCTATACCAATATCATTATTATCCCCTGCAGTAAACTGACCAACAAAAGCAGAGGGGTTTGTAGCATCAGAAACTGGATTGGCAACTTTAGAAAAAGTTGAAGAAGTATTCCAACTATTAAAAACAATGTTAGCGTTGTAATCATCAAAATCTATATGTGTAACCTCTTGAGCATTTACCATAAATGAACTTAATAATAGAATGAATAGTAATTTTGATTTAATTGTAAAAGAATTATAGATTAATAATTTAATGTACCTAGTTAAAAACAAATATTTGATAAAATATAGTTGACACTAATATCACAAAGGTAATTGTTAAACCAACAAACAACAATAAAGAGACCTTTACAAAAGCTATAAAAGAAGAAATTCTACCTCTACAAAAACTTTGTTAAAAATTATAAATAGCTGACAAACAATATTTTAAAAAAATTAAAAACTTTGTATATATATTGACAAGTTCACTTCTTTAGATAGATTAAATTTTTTTCTTAATCGGTATCTACTTTGTTCTATACTTGTAATCGCAACATTCATAAGCGATGCAATTTCTTTGGAAGAAAGATTTAATTTAAGATAAGCACTTAATTTAATTTCATTCGAAGATAAATCTGGATGCTTTGCTCTTAGATTATCGAAAAACTGAGAATGTGAGTTTCTAAAGTGAAGTTCAAAAGCCAACCAATCTTCTTTATCAACAATATGATTGTCGATTTTTTTTATTAATTTTTTTAGAGCATAATGAAGAGAACTATCTTCTTTAGCTTCATCTATATTTTTGATATCCTTAATTAAGTCTATAAGAAGTTCTTTCTTTTTTATATTGTTTAAAGTTGAAGAGGCTAATGCAAAGTCTTTCTTTTTAATTTCTAAATTCAAATTTTTCTCTTTTAACAACAACAGTTCCTTATCTGTAGCCAGTTTTTCCAACTCAAACTTTTCTTTTTGACGTTCTCTTTTTTGTTTTTCTAATTGTTTTAGCTTTTTTACATAATTATTATTCTTTGTTTTCAAGAATGCTCTATACCCAATAAATATTATGAAAAATAACAACAGATAAACAAGTTTTGCAGTCCTTGAAATATACCATGGATAAGAAATATAAAAAGGTATTTTAATACTTTCAGTTACACGATTAACCTCAATTTTTGCTCTTATTTCTAATACATAATTACCTGAATTGAGTGAAGGGAATTTAATTTCAGATTGATTAACCCAATGAGACCATTTATTTTCTAGCCCACTTAATTTATATTGAAATTGTCTTGAATTACTTATTGGAGACTTTGGTAATGCAACTTTAATTTTTAAAAAATTATTACTATAGGGAATGTTTAAATCATTTTTCAAATTTAAAGGAGCATTAATTGTATCCTTTGAACTGATAAATTGTAATGATTTAATTATGGGAGATACTGGGGGCTTTTTATTTAAAATTTTATCAATATCATGAAATATCATACCATTATCTACACCCAATGCATAAATAGAATTATTAATTTTTTTAACATTATTAAAATCTTTTAAATGACGATCCCAAATTGCATAAAAAGGTTCTTGGATTTTATTAAAATCATTACCACTTCTAAAAACGTACCCTATATGATTTGGTGTAGAATACCAAAAAATATTTTCATCTTGTAAAATAAAATTAATATTAAGAAGACCATTAAATATTTCTGATGGATATTTAGCTTTTGTAAATTCATTAGCTATGGCATCGTAGTAGAAGAAACCCTCAGGATTGTAAAAAACCAAATTTCCATCAATTTTACAGAAATAAGCATAAGTTGATATATTTTTATTTTCTACACCATAAAATTCAACATCTATCAATTCTGTGGCACTATCCGCTAATTTTAGTCTGTAGTATCCCTTAGAGGGGTGAGCAACCCATAATTGATTATATTGATCAAACTCTAAAAACCTTGAAGATTCTCCAAAATTCTCGAATTTTCTTATAAATTTCCATTGATTGTTTATTTTTTTAAAAACAGCTACTCCAGAATAAAAACCTACATACATTAGATTTTCAATTTTAGGGTGTTTAATGAAAGTCCACGCTCCACCCTCCAAATGAATGGTTTCTAATGAATTATCACGAACCACTGAAAGTCCTTTATCACTACCAACAATTAATTGCCCATCAACTTCATCTATATTCCAAATTTGCTCTGTACTGTTATTAACAAGTTTTGGCTCTGAAAAAGAATTTGTTATGTCTTTTACAAAGAGCCCTTGGTAGGTTCCAAGATATAATGATGTTCCTTTTAAAAAACTTGTGTATACAGTTCCAAAACCACTTTTATTGTCAAGTAAATATTTAGTATTACTATTTAATTCTAAATAACTAATACCAGATTCTGTTCCCAACCATATGTTGTGATTGTTATCTACAAAAATTTTACGAATAGCATTATTTGATATTCCATTATTCTTATTAAAATGTGCTAATTTTAATCCATCTTTAGAAATAATATAAAACCCATCTCTTAGGGTTCCTACTATAAATACATCGTTCACATATTTTTCTACATCTGTAACTATAGATTTTTCAATTTCGATATTTACCTTCCATTTTTTCTTTTGTAATAAACCGTCCTCTAAAAGCCAAAAACCATTATTTTTTGTGGCAATAATTAAGCTTTTTTTTGAAACTTCAAATACATCAATAATGTCGAAAGATATATTTTCTGAACCTTTAATTATTTTTTTTTGATTATCTATAATTTCAAATAGGCCAATAGAGACGTCTTGAACAAAAAGTCTATCATTAGAGGAAAAAAGTTTACTAAAACCCTTAATTGCGGGAAGTGTATTCAACTCACCGCTTTTTGGATTATAAATATAAATTTGTTGAAAAGACTGAAAATAAACAATATCATTTATTGACTCAATATTTAAAAATACAGGAAGTAATGGTGCATTTTTTGTAGGGTATTTAAAGTATAAACTTGAATATTCTAATATTCCTTTATCATTTTTAAACCAAAATCCAAAACCACCTATACCAGCAGTGTAAATACGATGATTGTCATAAAGTACGGCTCTTAAATCAGATTGATCCTTGGTAGAGTAATTATGCCAAGAAAACCCATCATACTGCATCAAAGATCCTGGTTTAGCAAAATAGATTTCACCATTATCATCCTGAGACATATCAAATACCTTGAACCCATTTTTAAATTCCTTTTTTGAAAAATTTTTCACAAAGGGACTCCCCAACTCATTAATAGTCTGGCTAGAAATTAAGGTGCTATATGTGAATAATAAAATTAAGGCAGCTGGAAGCCTTTTCACAAAAGGATAATAAAGAAACTTTAGGTTTAAATTGAGCATATATTTATCCAGGTTTGAACTTTAATATTATAATATTCAAACTATTTACGGTAGATAAAAATAATATTATTTTTTTAAACTGCTTTTTTAATTTGGCTTCTTAAATCCTTCATAAAACGATGGAAGTCTACAGTAATTCTATGTCTATTGGTATTGATTTGTTTCATATGAGGATGACTAACCTCTCGTTCGCACAAAGATTTAATATTTGAAGGTCGTTTCCATATTTTTTTTAATGCCAAAGCTAGTAATTTACTTTGCTGTTCTGCACCTGGCCAAATACATCCTAGAGGTTGAAACATCCCTATAAAAAAAAGATTATCGTATTTCGGATGAAACATTTTTAAATAAAGTGGAACTGGGCCCTCTCTGTAGTTTAAAAATTTTTCATCAAAAAAAGGATGTGCTAATGCAAAACCAGTACAAGCAATTATTACATCAAACTCCTCATTAGTATTGTCTTTAAAAAACACTTTTCTCCCATCAAATCGGTCAATTTCTACCCTGGGTTTTATTTTACCATGTCTGATTTTATATAGCAATTCGCTATTGATTGTTGGATGTGTTGCTCCAAATTTATGATCTGGTTTTTGTAATCCATAGATTTTATTTGACCCGTTATTGATATTAGCAATTAAACCCGCTACAATATTTCTTAGAAAAATTGGCAAAAAACTCATCTTTGTAGCAAAAACATCAGTTGGTTTGCCCATTAAAAATTTAGGGATAATTCGATATCCTCTTCTCCAACTTAGGGCTGTTTTAGAACTAACTCGACTTGACTCTACAGCTACATCACAAGCAGAATTTCCACCGCCGATAACTAAGACTTTTTGGCCAGCAAAGGGAGCTGCTTTTTTATAGTGATGGGAATGTAAAAATTTACCTGAAAACTTACCCGGATAGTTAGGATATTTAGGTTCCCAATGGTGGCCGTTACAAACAACCAAGTCTGTAAAGATTTCTACTTGCTTTTTTTTATCTTTTAGGGTGGTTACTTCCCAATAACCATTATCTTGTCTTACACAGCTTTTAACAAGCGTATTGAACTCAATATGTTGGTAAAGACCAAAGTATTTGGCATAGGATTGAAAATAGCTCCTAAGTTCTTCATGGGAAGGATAATCAGAAACCTCTGGACTAAAAGGAAAATCTTCATATTGAGATAAAGTTTTTGAGCTTATAATGTGGGTGGTTTCAAAAACACTAGAATGGCTTTCGTTTTCATTATAAATCCAATTACCACCTACATCACTATTGTAATCATAAGCTACTACTGATATTCCTGCATCAATTAAGTTTTTGATGGCAGGAAGTCCGGAGGGCCCGGCTCCTATAATACAAACATGTTTAGTCAAAATAAAACCTTATTAGTCAAAGAAATTTAAAGATAAATAATAAGTTGATTATTCTTCTAAGAAATACAGATAATTATAAATTTATAAAAAGCATTTTAGCATATACATTATAGAAGAAATAAAGAAAAACCTAATAGCTACTTGTCCGCTTTGAGTAATTAAGATCTTATGTTTTTTATTTATTTTGTTGTGTAATAAAAAACAGGATGAAGCTGTAAAAACAGCTAAATTGATAAAAAAAAGTGTTTCATCTCTAATAACAATGGCTAAAGTACAGACCGAAAAGGTAAATATAGCATTAAAGAAAATGAGCTTAAATTCGCTTATATGAAGTTTTGTTAATAGATAATTTAGTAATAACATTAGAACTAAAATAAACCCAATGGTTGAAAAATCAACTATAGTTTCAGTTTTAAAGTTGAGCAATCGAACAATTGTATAGAAGAGTATTACATGAACTAGCAATGAAAATAAAAGACTACTATTTTCATTTGTTTTTTTTAAAATTGGAATTAAAATCAAAAAGGCACCCAACACCATTATATCGATTTCAATATTAAAAAATTTGATGAAAAAAAGTGAAGGTAATAATGAGGATAAAATAAAAATATAAAAGCCAATTCCGTAAAGATCATTAAGTCTTTTAGAATTTTTGTGTAATGCACCTGACAGAAGCGAGTAACTGATTTTTCTTTGTAAAAAACTACAGGCAATAAAAAATGAAATAACGGTGAGTAATGTTGCAGGAAATGCAAAAAGTAATGTGGTAATCATTTTTAGGGGTTATAAATGAATATGTTAAACACAAAATTAATGAAAAATTCTTGTTTTATAAACCTCTTAAATAATTTTTTCACTGAAGTTATAGAGCATTACAAGTATTCTTAATTTTTTAGTCACAAGAAAAAAATTTTATAATATGTTTATTCTTACAATTAAATATTAAATGAAAAAAATAGACTTTAGTACATACATTACAGAAGAAATAATGAAAAACCCAATAACTACTTGTCCACTTTGAGTAATTAAGAGCTTATGTTTTTTATTTAAATTAATGTGTAACAAAAAACAACTAGAGGAAGTAAAAACAGACAGATTGATAAAAAAAAGTGTTTGGTCTCCAACAACAATAGCTAAAGTACATATCAAAAAAGTAATTATGAGATTAAAGTATAAAAACTTAGCTTCACAAGTAAAAAGTTTTGTGAATAAATAATTTAGGCATAAAATTATAGCCGAATTTAAAACAATAATAGAAACATCAACTATAGTTTCAGCCTCAAAGTTGAGTAATTTAACTATTGTAAAAGAGGTTATTATATTGATTAAGATATAAAGTAAAGAGTTGTTGTTTTTAATTAATTTCTTTAAAATTGGAATTAAAATAATTAAAATAACAACCATTAAAATATTTACCTCAATTTTAAAAAATATAATATAAAAAAGTGAGGGTAGTAATGAGGCCATTAAAAAAATATAAAAACCTAAACCATAAAAGTCATTTAATTTTTTTGAATTTTTATGAAGAGCACCAGAAAGAAGTGAGTTACTAATTTTTCTTTGAATAAAACCAGTAGCGACAAAAAATATAATAACAATAAACAATGTTATGGGAAACGCAAAAATTAATGTGTTAATCATTTTTTGAGGGATTTAAATTATAAAATTAGAGATATTAGATTTTATTATTTGTTAGAAAACAATTGCTTAAAAACAAAATTGAAAAAAAAAATGGTTAGTTTTGAATTAAAACACATTATATGTATCTCAAAAAAAAAATGTGATATGTTCTAAAAATAAATAAGTTTTTAAATATGGGATTAAATAACAGATTATAACTGTTAATTAATTTCACTTCCTCAAAAACCTCCAATACATGTTTGAACTAATTTTACCTTACGCTATTTTAAGTTGTTGCTGGTTGATAGCGCTCTTTTTAATTTTGAGACTTTTTTTGATTGCGGGTAATCTTCACCTTAATTCAAACAAAATATTA
>Ga0228622_1000878_pt1 | contig 14411 bp, 10 predicted proteins | sample 26DmetaG_FD_186035 | JGI IMG/M metagenome (GOLD analysis project Ga0228622, IMG submission 186035) | Seawater microbial communities from Monterey Bay, California, United States - 26D | ecosystem: Environmental > Aquatic > Marine > Coastal | place: USA: California | collected 2016-10-01
ACCAAAATATTAATACATCATTTAATATTCAACCAGCTACTGACTCTACAACTTGTGATGGAAGTGCTGAATTAGTAGTGACTGGTCTTCCTGCTAATGTTGTAGTTTCGTATTCTTGGAGTAACGGTCCTGTAGCTTTAATGAATCCTAATTTATGTGCAGGTGAGTATACAGTAACTATGTCTGATACTAACAACTGTAACAATACGTTAACAGTTCATATACCTGTTGTAGGAGATACTACTGGTGGAGGAAATGGAACAGGAAACGATCCATGTGTGAATTCAAATTTAAATGCACAAATGTTTTTTCACCCAGTTTCAAACGCAAATGTTTGTGATGGTGAGGTTGGAGTGAACGTATCAGGTGGAGTTGCTCCATATTCATACCAATGGTTAAATGTTAACTCTACAGCACAAGTATTGGATAGTGTTTGTACAGGAGACTATAAAGTTGAAGTAAAAGATGCAAATAACTGTAAAAGAGAATTTATGGCATTTGTTGGTATTCAAATTGATACTACAGGTACTACAGCTGGAACTATTGATCCTTGTGCAAATGCTAATTTAAATGGAATTATCCAAACTCAATTTACAACTGATTCTACAACTTGCGATGGTATTGTAAAAGTACAAGGTACGGGAGGAACAGCTCCATATACTTACTTGTGGAATAACAACAGTACAAATGTTGAGTTAGATAGTATTTGTGTTGGAGATTATCAAGTTACTATTACTGATGATAACGGTTGTACAAGACAACTTCACGCCTTTGTAGGCTATGAAGGAACTATTAATGTAGATCCATGTGCTAATAATAATTTACAAGGAGATATCCATACGATGCCAGTTACTGACTCTATGAACTGTAATGGTTCAATTCAAGTTTATGCATCAGGAGGTAAAGCGCCGTTTATGTTTTCATGGAATAATGGAGCGACAACACCAGCTTTACACAATGTATGTAATGGTAACTATAACGTAACAATTACAGATGATAATGGATGTACAACTACTACTTCAGGTACTGTAATTACTGATTACACAACAGTAATTGATCCTTGTCTTAATGCGTATATGAATGTAACTTTAACTTCTACAAAAGCTTCTTCTCAGAATACTTGTGATGCTGAAATAGCAGCTACAGTAACAGGTGGAAGTGCCCCATATACTTATGAGTGGAATAATGGTGAAACTACTTCTTCTTTAGATAACATCTGTAAAGGAATGTACAAAGTAGATGTAAGAGATAGTAACAATTGTAGATTCGTTTCAACAGGTTACGTTGATTTTGAACCAACAGTTAATGCTCCTGCTCAACCATTAAATGGGTATGTGATACCAGTAGGTGTTTCTGATGCAGGAATGTGTGATGGAAGTGCTTCTGTAATTGTTCATGGAGGTCAATCACCTTATACTTATTCTTACTCTAATGGATCAACTAATGCATCTGCTTCTAACTTGTGTTCAGGTATTCAATACTTAACAGTTGTTGATGCGAATAATGATACATTGAAAATTGATTTCATTATTGCTTCTCCTGTAAATGTAATTACGAGTACTGTTTCTTCAGATTTAACAGATTCTACAATTGTAGATAGTTTATTTAACTCTGCTATTTCTGAATGTGATATCGATTTCACAGCAATTACTAATATTACAATTGGAAGTGTTGTTATTGATAGTATAACTGCTGAAGTTGTTTGGGTAGTTGAGTTTGATGATAATACAACGATAGATGTATTGAACACTTACCAAATCTTAAACTTTACAAATGGAGTATATAACTTTGTAGTTCAATTGTACTGTCCAAGTAAAGCAATCGGACAATATGTAACAGCTTCTGAGAAATACTATGTTGCTGAATCAGGAACATTAAGTATCACAGAACAGGTATTGGATGAAGTAAACTTCAATGTATTCCCTAATCCTTTCAATAATGTAATAAACATTGAATTGGAAAAAGGAGCTACAACAGAAGTTGTAATCACTGATATTGTTGGTAAAGTTGTCTTTGTTAAAACATTTAACAGTAATAATGCTGAACTAGATGTTAACAAATTAACTAAAGGACAATACATCATGACATTGAAAAATGAAAATGGTACGAAAACAGTTACTTTAGTGAAATAAGAATAAATCAATTTGATTGATGAGAAGGCTACCAGAAATGGTAGCCTTTTTTTGTTACTTAAAGTTTTCACTAAACATAACTTTAATGAGATTAATCTTCTTTGATTTTTACTATTTTTGCAATTCAAAATATATAGTATGACACGTCAAGAACTCGTAGAACAAATTCGAATGAAGAAATCTTTTTTATGCGTTGGATTAGATACAGATTTATCTAAAATTCCAGCCCATTTATTAGAAACGGAAGACCCTATTTTTGAATTCAACAAAGCGATTATTGATGCAACGAAAGATTTCTGTGTAGCCTATAAGCCAAACATCGCTTTTTATGAGTGTCACGGACCGAAAGGGTGGGAATCCTTGAAAAAAACATTAGATTATATTCCTTCCAACATATTCACTATTGCTGATGCAAAACGTGGTGATATTGGAAATACTTCTACTTACTACGCTAAAACGTATTTTGACTATTTAAACTGCGATTCAGTTACTGTTGCTCCGTATATGGGAGAAGATAGTGTTACACCTTTTTTAGAATTTAAAGATAAGTGGGTAATCCTTTTAGCACTTACGTCTAATAAAGGAGCTCTTGATTTTCAAATGATAGAAGATGCTTCAGGGGAAAAATTATTCGAAAAAGTTCTGAAAAAATCTGCTGAATGGGGAACCGCTGACAATACGATGTATGTAGTTGGTGCAACTCGAGCAGAAAGTATCGGAGAAGTAAGGAAATTAGTACCAGATAACTTTTTTCTAGTCCCAGGTGTTGGTGCACAAGGAGGTTCGTTAGAAGATGTCGCTCATTACGGATGGAATAAAGACTGCGGATTGTTGGTTAATTCTTCTCGTGGGATTATATACGCTTCTAAAGGTGAAGATTTTGCCGAGAAAGCAGGAGTTGAAGCGAAGAAACTTCAACAAGCTATGGAGAAGATTATTATCGATAAAAAATTCTAGATTTTTGTAAATTTAATTCTAACTGAAAGAAAAACAATAGATAATAGTAAATCTTAGGTTTAAAAACTCATTTAAGTTCGGTCTATTTAATTAATAATACTTGTCGGTATTTTTCTTGATTACACCTAAATACATTATGAATAGACCCGCTATTACACTCATAACAAGATAGTAATTTAAACATTTGGCAAAAGAATAGTCGAACTCAGGTTACTAATCGACTAAATCCAATTTATAATCTTTCCCTTTATCAATCGCTGGAATGCCTTCGATTAACCACTCTGGAGCAGGAGCATCTTGCAGATAATAATCAAAGAATTGACGCATACGAATACTCAAATCCATTCTGTTTGCTTCTTTCATTAAGTTGTGCTCATCTCCATTGTAATTCAACATCCAACAAGGTTTTCCTAAACGTTTCATTCCTGTAAACATTTCTATACCTTGGTACCATGGAACTGCTCCATCGTTATCGTTGGACATGATAAGTAGTGGTGTTTGAATTTTTGGAATATGGAATAGTGGAGAATTTTCAAAGTACAATTCAGGGGCTTCCCAAATCGTTTTACCAATTCTACTTTGTTGTTTTTCGTATTGAAATTGTCGATTATACCCAGACCCCCAACGAATTCCTCCGTACGCAGAAAACATATTGGATACTGGAGCACCTGCCATTGCAGCGGCATACCTATCGGTCATGGTGATTAATTGTGCCGTTTGATATCCTCCCCAACTTTGTCCTTGAAGTCCCATTTTTTGAGAGTCAATGTTTGGGTAAAGCTTCAATACTTTATCCGTTCCACTCATGATACAGTCATAAGCAGATTTTGCAGGATGACCTTCTCTGTAACGAATATTTGGTATAAAAACTACGTATCCGGCTGAAGCATATTCTATTGGATATATGATAGAAGCAGTTGGTTTTGGTGATGAATGACTATGGAAACGATCCGTACTTAACTCATAGTAATATACCATCATTGGGTAACTTTTATCGTCATCAAAATTTTCTGGTTTGTATAAAAGCCCTTCTAATTCGATACCATCATAACTTGTCCATTTTACTTTTTCAACCGTTGCCCAATTATAAGCACTTTGTTGAGGATTGGTATTGGATATTTGCGTGATTTTTTGGAAAGTGGAATCGGTTAATTGTAAATCAGGATAATCTGCTACAGAAGATTCTCTTAAAAGGATTGAATTCCCTGCTTCCGCTTTTTTAAGGTAAACTAAGGAATGATTGGTATGGTACAAAGTGTCTAGAGAAACATGATAAACCGTTGTAGCATGTGTTTCTTGATTAGTACCGAGAATATACATGTTATTTAAGTCTAAAAACAGACTATCTCTTTGTAAGTTAAACACCCTTAATTTTTCATTCGCTAACTCTCCATTTTCTTTAGTTAAAGAACTTAGTTTTTTGTTAGAAAGGTCATACACCCAAACATCATATTCGGATTTCAATAGGATAGATTTTTCTTCTTTTAACCAGCCAATAATCCCAACTGCATCAGCAATTTGAGGCATTCCATTTAAATCTTCCTCCCATTTAACGTCTTTTCTAGAGCAGTTGATACAAGTAGAAGTTTTTGTTTTTACGTTGTATAAAATATGTTCTCTCTTTTCTCCATTATAGTAAGTGTAAAAATTACCTTTTGGTGAAAGTTGACCACCAAAACCAGTACCTTTGTTCAACAATTCTACTTTTCCATCTTCAATTGAAACACGATAGTGATCCTCTCTAAAAGGAGAATCCCATTGGTAAGAAGCTTGGTATGGAGTTGGATTAGAAGCAAAAAGGTACTTACTTCTAACCTTGTTTGGAAGGTAAACTTTTAAAGAATCGTTAGAGAGTTGATTAATTGTTTCCTTATCAATATGGTAAACGTATAAATCAGAGTGTTTTTTATCTCTTTTTAATTCATTTAATTGTTGAGGCTGAAGTCGTTTATCGGTATAACTCCAAAGGTCAACAACTGCTTTTTCAGACTTCAACAAAGTGTCTTTTTTTGGAAGTTCTATTTTATCAGCAACGCCGAAAAACAAAGATTGATCGTCTTTAGAAAAACGCAAACTTCTGTGTTCGCTAACACCTTTATCAACTGGCAATAGAGCAGAGGTAGTATCAAGAACTAATAAAGCTTTTCCATTTTTGATTTTGCCATATCTCAATTCAAACTGCTTTACCTTGTTCGTATCACTACTAGAAAGGTAAGCAATTGCATTTTCAGAGTAATTGAATCGGATAGAACCTATTGCAGTTTTTTCTTTCGTTTCTAGTTTCGTATCATTTTTAGACGTTTCAACTACTTTTAACTTGTAGGTTGATTTTTTATCTTTTTTAGTATGACTAACAAGTGCAACGAATTTACCGTTTTCGGATAATTGAAATTCTGTAATGTTGTTGAAGGAAAAGGAGGTATTTGTTAAAGGATTGAAAGCATAGTAGAGTTTACCATCTGATGAAACCTTCTTCTTTTTATCTTTTTTAACGTCCAATTCTGGCGAAGGTTTTTTAAAGAAGTTGAATTGCCACCATTTTTTAACGATAGGAGTGATGCTATCTTGAGAAGTAGAATCAGTATCTGTTTTTTTAGATTTTAATTCATTTACATTCAAGGTGTAGTGTATCCAATCGCTTTCTTTAGCTATTTCGTATGATTTCACATTTGGAATCTTAATTAAGGAATCTTTTTCAAATAAGAAGATTGCAAGCGTATCTTTTGGCCAGTTATCTTTTTTTACTTTTTCTAATTCACAATTGCGTAGGGTATCAAACCCAGCGGTTATTAAAAAAGTTAAAAATGTATTATTCTCCGAGAAAGTAGGTTTATAGCCTCTTGGAATGGAGTCTAAGCGGTTTGATTCTTTGTGAAATAAATACAAATATCCATCTCCTTTATATGGGTTGATTGCATAAGTAATGAATTTTCCATTATTTGAAATTTTAGCATTACTTAATTTTTTCCAATCGTTATAAGCCGTATGGTCTAAAGTTTTCTTTTGAGAAAAAACAAAGGAATAAGTCAGGAAAACAAGAAGGGATAATATATATTTCATTTTTTTGAATTGACAATTTGAGTTAAAATTACTAAAAACTGTCTTGTGTATGAGTAGAAAGAAATAGTGTTTTGAACAGTGGATTTGTGAAAAGCTTTCGCATCAATAAAAAGAAAGCTCCCATTCTCCGAAAGAATAATCTTGGTAAACCATTACTCCATCCTCTTCCTCTTCTAACGGCATTATTTCCCAAATACCCATCCATTTAGACTTATTAGACGAATAGGCACCAGAATAAATGACTTCATGCCCTTTTTTAGAAGTGTCTACTTCAATCTTATCCATGTCATTGATGGAAAAAGAAACAGGATACGTAACAATAAAATGGATAGTATCTTCTTCAAAGTAACCTTTTACTTTTGGAAGTTTATCATGGTATTCTCGAAATTCATCGTCATAGGAAACTCCTTCGAAATGAGACTCTTTTACATCCACATACAACTCGAAAGAAACAGGTTCTGTATCGCCTTCTTGTTCTGGACTATAGGAAAAACTTCCTTTCCAAACTTGTGTACCTTTTTTGATTTCCAATTGAAATAGAGAACTAGTCTTTTTTAGCTTCTTTTACCCCAAGAAGTAATTGGAACTCAAAACCACTTTCATCTATTACTTTTTGGAAATTAAGATCTAATAATTTTCCAAGCATAGCATTTTGGTTTTTTCTTATTTTTCTAGTAGTTGCATTTTCATATTGTATTAGTAATGCTGAGATATACCCATCTTTGTCATCTTCACCAACTGTAATGTATGTAGATCTTCCCGAGAAAATTAAGCCTTGAAATTTTGCTTGAAACACACCTTCTTGGTTAATGGCTTGCAAAGCTCTTTCAATAGAACAATCGTATGGATCAACAGTAGTAAAACTATTCTTGTTCAAGTTTTCTTCAAATTTTGCTTTTCTAATCCTAGTTTTTACAGGAGATTCATTTTCATCATAAAAAGTAATACGCTCCGTAAACATTGGATCGTTCTTATCTAAAGTGTCTTCATAATGTTCATTTGAAATGTATTTTTTTCCATTTTTCACATAGAAAGTTGTTTTTTGATACCTATTAGTTGGACCATCTACTACCACTTCTACTAGTTTAACTACTTCTTGTTTTTTATTTAAAAATGCAGTTACGTCGATAGACGAACCATCTTGTTTTGTAAAATATAAACTACTAGAATACTTCAAGGAGTCGTTTAGATCAATATTGGAAGCATAGATTTCGTATTCAGCATCTGGATCTACTTGGTTTTCCTTTTCTACCATTGGGTTTTCATCTTCTTTTCCAGGAGTATTGCTACCACAACTTTGTAAGAAAGTTAGCAAAAGGAATAAAAGGAAGCTTAGTAGAGTATGGTGTAAAAAGTTTTTGCGATGTGTCATGTAATCTTTTAGAAGTTATGGTATCTCTACCCAGTTTGACTTTTATCTTACTGTAAAAGTAATAAGTTTTTAAGTAAAAAATTGCTTTATACACGCCTTAAAAATAAGATTTATCAATTTTTTCATTAAATCCCTTGGCTATCGATATAAAATGTGTATCTTTGCAGAGCAGTTGCAAAACTGAATATATTGTGGGGTGGAGCAGTTGGTAGCTCGTCGGGCTCATAACCCGAAGGTCGTCAGTTCGAGTCTGGCCCCCGCTACTAAGAAAAAGAGAAGTTAACGCTTCTCTTTTTTATTTTAACTAACTTAAATCAGGCTTCAATAAGATCAAGTACAAATGTGATTAAGTTCAAATTTTGGGGACTTTGAGCGATAATTTGAAAAAAATTAGTTTAATTGGATTTCTCCCTTTGAGGGTAGATTAAGAGGGGAGACAATTATTATGCAATACAAAATGTTTTAAGGAAGTTTAAATATATCTTCAACAGAACAATCTAATGTTTTTGAAATTTTCAATGCTAATACAGTAGATGGGACATACACTCCATTTTCAATGGCGTTGATACTCTTCCTTGAAACTTCAGATCTTACAGATAGTTCTTGTTGAGTTAAACCACAAGATTTTCTTAATTGTTCTAAGTTATTTAAAAGTTTTATATGGTTCTTGCCCATAGTTATTCCTTTTCATATTTTTCAACGGCATCAGTTAATTCTTTACCAGTATTTGGATAGAGGTAGCCAGCGATCATTGTTCCGAATCCAATTAATGCAATTAATGCACCAACGCCTTTTAGGATATTTCCAATTGCATAATATCCTAGAAGGAAGAGGCCTATACCAACAAAAGTTGTGATTATTCCATTTCTACGGTAGTCTATTGGCTCCTTTTTTCTTTCATCAAAAATGGCGAGTAATTCTTCTAATTTTGATGAATCATCTAGGTTTTTTGAAATTTCTACTATCGTTTTATTTTTGTCTTTACCTTCTTTGTATTTCCAGTAAAATACGGATACAGGTATTATTACCCCAATTAGCATTCCAAATAAAGTTATAATATATTCCATGAGTTTATGTATTTTATAAATGTAACGCAAACGTAACATTTATTATTGTGATACGCAAACGTTACATTTTTTAATTTAATAAATTTTGAAGAATCAGTAATTCTAGGCTCATTCAATTATCTTGGGAACAATCATTTCTTTTTAAAAACTTACTTTTATTTCAATATTTATATGCATATCCCCTAACTCTTCATAAAAGATGGTGACCTTAAAACTTATTCATTCTTAAATTTTTAGGTCTCTTATCTGTTAGCTGCCGGAAGTAAGTTCGAGTCTGACCCCTGCTACTAAAAAAGAGAAGATTACGCTTCTCTTTTTTGTTTTTACTAGCTTAATACTCACAAAGGTTTGACAAAATCTATATTGGTTATACATCAGATTTAATCGAGAGGTTTAAATCAATAACCTAACAATTTATTCTTAATTTAGTTTTAACATTAAGAAATGAAAACAGCAATTAAAACATTTATTATTCTATTTACATTAGTCACTGCAATTGGGCTATTATTTCTGTATAATAGAAAACAAGAAAAGATTAAGAATAATTTTGATGTATTCTTTTCTCAATGGAAAGTTTATGGAATAGATGTTTCCGAATACAATGGAAATATTGATTGGGATAGGGTAAGTACTATATTTGGAGAACATAAAATACATTTTGCTTTTATAAGATCTACTGCGGGTAAAGATAAAGTGGATAAGCAATTTAAAGAAAACTGGAACGCTCTAAAAGACTCAAATATTCATTTAGGAGCTTATCATTATTACCGACCAGATGAAAATTCGTTGGAGCAAGCTAAAAACTTCATTGATAATGTCATATTGAAAAAGGGGGATTTACCTCCTGTATTAGATATTGAAAGGCAGTCTAATGTTCAGTCCATGGAACAGTTGAAGATTGGTTTACAAAAGTGGTTAGATACTGTTGAAATGCATTATGGTGTAAAACCTATTCTTTATTCTGGGTCAAATTATTTCACCACTTTTCTTAAAAAGGAATTTACGGAATATCCTCTTTGGATTGCTAACTATAACAAAACTAAAAAACCAGTTAATCACGATTGGACATTTTGGCAATACAGTGACAAAGGCAAAGTGGATGGTATTAGAAGAAAAGTAGACGTCAACGTTTTTGATGGTTCAGATCAAGAACTTAGAGATTATTTAATAAAATATTAAGTGATTCATAAATATTAGAAAAAAGGAGTAGATAATGAGGATTAAAAAAATATTTTATCAATCGATGGGAGATATTTTTACTCTTGAATTCAAACAGGGTAAATTACAATATTCAACGAATACTGGTTCAGATTCGATTATAAAAAACATTGATCCTATTGTTGATGAACATACAGATTGGAATGAAGTAATTGTTCAGTTTGATTCCATTCCAAATAATAATATTTTATTTTCATCAAAAAAATTAGAAAGGTTTACAGACTTCATCAAAACAAACTGTTCAGATTGGAAAAAGAAATATGAGCTAGAAGGTGTTGTTTATGACGGAACAATGTGGGAAGTTGACATTCAAATAAACGATGTTAGACTAAAATCTGAAGGTCAAATCGTATTTCCAGATAATTTTGAAGATTTTACGCATGAATTATCCTTATTGACTGGAGGTAAGATATTTAGTAATTAAAGTACTTCACAAGTATTCTTGAAAAACATGACTAATAACTACGATTACTTTTACCCTTTGTGTATCTGATTTTTTTCAAAATTAAATTTCAGGATACTTGATTAGATTCTGAATATATATTTTACTTTTCATTTTTTTGATATGCCTTTCAATTGATAATCCTTGTGTTTTTGAACTACAATTAATAGTGAAAACTACTGCCCAGTCATCTGAATTATATGTAAACTTTCGGGCTTCTGCGTTTTTATGAAAATCTAATCTTTTTAATAAATCCGACGTATACCCTGTATAGAATTTTTTTAGTTTTTGAGAATGTAATATGTAAACAATGGATCAAACCTAAAACTTGTGGGGAAAGCAATAAATAGTGTAACTTAAAAAAGTTTTTTCTTATATCTTTTGGCTTGACCCAAAAGAAACAAATTCCGATAGCTATCGGAACAAGGCTGAACCAATAAAACTTGAAAACTACGGAAACACTCCGTAGCTTCATCCAAACTACCTTCGGTGCTGCTTGCGCGGTCGCAAACGCTGTTACCAACAACCAATTCTTGGATTGTTGACAGCTGAACTCAGACAGGGATTCAGCTTTACTTGTTTATTCTCTTCAAAAGCAGTGCTTTTTCTTCTACATTTCATTGCTTAGGCCGAAAAACGCTTCGATTATTATATTTCGCTGAAATTTAATATTCTTTCTTTCATTTCAATTTTCATAAATTTAAAACATAGATATGAATTAAAGTCTGTTCTTAAATTAGTTAGTTTTGAAATTTTAAAACAGATCTAAAATTTCAAACTTCGAAGCGGTAACTTCAATTTTGCACAGAACTAGTCGGTAAATGGAACGGAAGTGCGTTCCAAATCGTAATGAAATGGAGATGTAGGAAAAAAGCATGTAGTTCAACATTTATCCGCGGTTTTTGTGGAGTGAAACGGAACGTAAAAAGTTCCTTGTAAAATTGAAAAAAGCTGTTTTTGGATACTTTTTTCAGCTAAAAAAAGTATCGGAAGAAATAATTAGCCCCCAACTTTTACACTTGATCCAGTTTTACGTCAAAAATAACATTATCTAAAAATCCTGAAGGGATGATTTACTATAAACATCGGGTTTTAGCCCGATGTTTATGATGGTAATATAACATCAAAGTCCTAAAGGGACGATGTAATCTGATACTGTCATTAAAAATGTATAAAATAAATATGTACTCTATAGAGTGACGAGTACTGATTTTAGAATAATGAACGAACGATTAAAAAATCATCACCTCTTACTATATTTTACAGGATAACAATGTTTTGGAATGATTATTGAAATATTTTTAAAAGTAAATTGATATTCATTCAAATCTATACTTATGGACATAATATTTAAAAATATAGTTCCGATACCTTTAGCTTCTATAAAGCATCATACTGAAAGTATTTGGGGAAAAGAGTTTATTCTAAAAAAGGGAAGTAAAGTTTTGTTGAATGCTAGTAGCGGAAAAGGTAAATCTACTTTTTCGAGTATTTTATTCGGAATTCGGAATGATTATAATGGTGAATTACTTTTCGATGAATTGAATTGTAAGGAGTTAACTAATAATGAATGGTCTGATTTAAGGAGGAATAAACTATCGATTGTTTTTCAAGATTTACAATTATTCCCTAGTTTAACTGTTGAAGAGAACCTTTTGATTAAGAACGACTTAAATAAATTGTTTTCAGCAGAAGAGATTAAAGAGATGATTTTTAGGCTAGGAATAGGGGATAAATGGAATCAAAAATGTTCTTTATTATCAATGGGACAACAACAAAGAGTGGCAATTGTTCGATCGCTTTTACAACCTTTTGAATGGTTATTTTTGGATGAACCTTTTTCTCATCTCGACAAAGAAAATACTTCTATTTGTTTAAAATTAATAAACGAACGCTGTAATCAATTGAATGCTGGTTTCATATTAACGAGTCTTGGTAGCAATCATGAATTTGAGTATGATCAAGAAATAAAATTATAGGCTATGTTAAATAAATTATTATTTCAAAATCAAAATAAGAAACAATTTTGGATTGCGTTATTAGGTGCTTTTTTAGGAATGTTTTTTCTTGTTTTATCGATTCATTACACCATTATGATTAATGAGTTTGGTAAAGGGACTGATGTTCTCGGACCAAATACCTTAATGGTGCAGAAAAAAGTAACGAATTCAAGTACGTTGAATTTAACTAAAACTGATTTTTCTGAAAAAGAAATTCAGAAAATGAGAAATGAGCCGTTTATAGAAGATATTCAGTCTGTTCAAAGCAATAATTTTGACATTTCTTTCGAGACTTCTGATCCATTAGTTCCGTATTTTAGAACAGATGTTTTTGTTCAAACAGTTCCAGCAAATTTTTTAGATGTTAAAACAGATAAATGGCATTGGGAAAAAGGAGACGAGTTTGTACCTATGATTATGCCTAGGGAGTTTCTTGTAATGCTAAATACATTTATGAGTGCAAGTGGTATACCTCAAATTTCTGAAGATTTGGCTAAGGAGGTTAAGTTTGGGTTTAAAATTTGGAATCCAACTAAAACTGAAAAAGTCAATGTTAAAATAATTGGTTTTACAAATGAAGTGAGTTCCATTTTAATCCCAAAGTCTTTTATGGATTATGGGAACACAAATTTCGGAAAATCTTCGGAAAAGAAAATTACTCAGATTTTAATTTTAGGAAAAGAAGGACAATTTGGCTTAGTAGAAGAACTCATGTTGAAAAAAGGTTTAGAGCCTAAAAATGCTCAATTAATTGTTGGTCGTCTAAAGAGCGTAGTAGGTACGTTATTTTTATTAATTTTTTCTATTTCATTAATTGCTGTAATGGCTTCTTTTTTAGTCGTTATTCAATACATTCAGTTGTTGCTAACTAAAAATAGCTATGAAATCAAAACATTGTTACGATTAGGATATCCAATGGAGCAAATCATTAAAATTGTTTCTGTTTATTTTGTTAAAATTGTAGCAACTGTTTGCGCTGTGAGTTATGTGTTATTTTTACTTCTAAAACTATTAATTGACGACGTTTTCCATGATGGAGGGCTTTATATCGGAACTGATTTGTCACTTAGTAGTTTATTAGGGTTACTTCTTGCATTTGGAATATTTTCATTTATTAGTAATCAGTCTGTAAAAAAAGAAGTTCGTAATCTTTTTGATTAGGTTGGATAAATATTATTTTTAAATTATTGGATTTTAACTTTAGCGATTATTAATAATCGAAGAGAGGTTTGAATGCGCCTAAGAAATTTAATTGGGACCCATTACTTGAAAAGGTCTTAAAATTTCGAAGTGTTTGAGTGCTGATTTTTAGGTCAGTGCGAGTTTTTGAAATTTAGACATTGAAAGTTCTGTGGGTAATTAAATTTGTTCAGCGCTAGACCTTTTTGTTTACTTTTTGGGGCAATGCCAAAAAGTAAAATAATACATTGATAAAATGATTCAGTTTAATTTTATAAATCTTTTTGACACTTGAGTCGAGTTTGATTTCTTTCAATTAGTAAAGATTATAGATTATCAGCACATCAAAATAAAATAAACCCATTAGGCTTCAAAAGTGTTAATATTCTGTTAATTTTGATTTCGAAATAATTTGATTTAGTTTTTAAATTATTTTTGCTAAAACATTGTACTTTATTATTCTATAAATTTCAAATACAAATGAAAAAACTACTTATTTTTTTATTCATAGCTATATCCATCACTTCTTTTAGTCAAAAACTAAAGTTCAAAATTGAGGGACAAAAAGACACCACTTTATTTTTAGTCAAATACCTAGGTAAGGGACTTTATTATGCGGATACAGCTGAAATGAAAAATGGAGTAGTAGAATATGACGGATCAAAACAAGAGCCTGGAGTACTTGCTGTATTGTTACCTGGTAATAAGTATTTTGAATTTATCTATGATAACAAGGAAGTTAGTATTGAAACTAAATCTCCTGATTTTGTTGGAACGATGAACGTAAAGAAATCGGAAGACAACAAAGTTTTTTACGATTACATGCGTTTTTTAAAAACTCAAAGAGAGAAAGCTAATAAGTTATCTGAAGAAAGATCAAATATTGACAAAGAAAATGATAAATATTCAGAGCTTACTGAGAAAATAAATGCAGTCTCCAAAGAAGTTGTAGCATATCAAAAAGAATTAGTTAAAAATAACGAA
>Ga0228622_1000907_pt1 | contig 14147 bp, 6 predicted proteins | sample 26DmetaG_FD_186035 | JGI IMG/M metagenome (GOLD analysis project Ga0228622, IMG submission 186035) | Seawater microbial communities from Monterey Bay, California, United States - 26D | ecosystem: Environmental > Aquatic > Marine > Coastal | place: USA: California | collected 2016-10-01
TTGTTTGTCTCCAAAAAAAACAAAGTTGCCCAAGGAGAAAATATATCGTTATGCGGATGAGTTAAAAATTATCATTCACAATAAATCAGATTTTAATTTCGCAGAAGAGCAAGCCAGTAAAGTCAATGAGTCCTGTGTTTTATACTTACAGCCAGAATGGAGTAAGAGAGAAAAGATGATTCCTGCGATTGTAGCTTATGTAATGAAAAACCCGAGGTGGAAGGTTTCACTTCAAACTCATAAATATTTGAACATTCCTTAATTAAAGTTTTTTATTTCTTCATTCTCTTGTTCTTTTAAACGTTTTTGAGCGCTTTTAACAAATATTCCTTTGGGTGGGTTATTTAAAAAGCGTTGATTTTCATTTTAAGGCCTTTTTTAGACGTTTTAAGCGAGCTTTTAGATTTTAACAAATAGTTAATAAGTACCTAAAAATTGCTTTGTACGGCTTCAAATTAAGTGGGGGAAAGAGTATATTTGTTTTACATCAGTTGAGAAAGCTATTTTAACTGAATTTTAAAAATTAATAGTATTTAATATTTACACATGAGCGAAGAACAAAAAAAAGGAAATTACGGGGCAGATAGTATTCAAGCATTAGAAGGAATGGAGCATGTTCGTATGCGGCCTTCTATGTATATTGGAGACGTTGGAGTAAGAGGGCTGCATCACTTGGTCTATGAAGTTGTTGATAATTCAATTGATGAAGCAATGGGAGGTCATTGTGATGCTATCGATGTCATTATCAATGAAGATAATTCTATTTCTGTAAAAGATAATGGTCGTGGAATTCCAGTAGATATTCATAAAAAAGAAGGGGTCTCTGCTCTTGAAGTTGTGATGACTAAGATTGGAGCTGGAGGTAAGTTTGACAAAGATTCTTACAAAGTTTCCGGTGGTCTCCATGGTGTTGGTGTTTCTGTAGTAAATGCCTTATCAAAAAAATTAAAAGCAGTTGTTCATAGAAATGGAAATATATATGAACAAGAGTATGAATTTGGAAAAACGATGTACCCAGTTAAACAAACTGGCACCACTGATTTTAGAGGAACCGTTGTTACCTTTCATCCGGATTCAGAGATATTTAAACAAACTATTGAATACAACTACGAAACACTTTCAAATAGGCTTCGGGAATTATCTTTTTTGAATAAAGGGATCACCATTTCCATCACGGACAAAAGAGAAAAAGATGAACAAGGAGAATTTATAACTGAAACATTTAAAAGTACGGAAGGGCTTAAAGAATTTATTCGTTTTCTAGACGATACGCGAGAGCCAATTATTGGGCATGTAATCTCAATGGAAGGAGAGAAAAAAGAGATTCCTGTCGAGGTAGCAATGATTTATAATACATCCTACAGTGAAAATTTACATTCATACGTAAATAATATTAATACCCATGAAGGTGGTACACACTTATCAGGTTTTAGGAGAGGACTTACGAATACATTGAAAAAATATGCGGACTCCTCTGGAATGTTAGACAAGCTAAAATTTGATATTGCTGGAGATGATTTTAGAGAAGGTCTTACCGCAATTATTTCGGTGAAAGTATCTGAGCCTCAGTTTGAAGGTCAGACGAAAACAAAACTTGGAAATAGAGAGGTTACCTCCGCGGTGAGCCAAGCTGTTTCTGAAATGTTAGAGAATTATCTTGAGGAAAACCCCAACGACGCAAAAACTATTGTGCAAAAAGTAATTCTTGCCGCACAAGCAAGACACGCAGCTAGAAAAGCTCGTGAAATGGTTCAGCGAAAAACAGTGATGGGAGGTATGGGATTACCCGGTAAACTTTCCGATTGCTCTGAGCAAGATCCAGAAAAATGTGAAGTATTTTTAGTTGAGGGGGATTCGGCAGGTGGAACAGCTAAACAAGGTCGAGATCGAAATTTTCAAGCAATTTTGCCATTGAGGGGTAAAATTTTAAATGTTGAAAAAGCGATGCAACATAAAGTATTTGAAAATGAAGAAATTAGAAATATTTTTACAGCTCTTGGTGTTTCAATTGGAACCGAGGAGGATAGTAAGGCCTTAAATCTTGAAAAATTACGGTACCATAAAATAGTAATTATGTGTGACGCCGACGTAGACGGTAGTCATATTTCTACACTTATTTTAACTTTCTTCTTCAGGTACATGAAAGATTTAATTGAGGCTGGTCATGTTTTTATTGCAACTCCACCTCTTTATCTAGTAAGAAAAGGAGCTAAAAAGAAATATGCTTGGTCTGATGAAGAAAGAGAGGAGATACAAAATGAGTTTGGAGAGGGTTGTAAAATTCAACGTTACAAAGGTCTTGGAGAAATGAATGCTGAACAGCTATGGGATACGACTATGAAACCTTCTGATAGAACCTTACGCCAAGTGGTCATCGATAATGGAGTTGAAGCAGATAGAGTTTTTTCAATGTTAATGGGAGATGAGGTTCCGCCGCGTAGAGAATTTATTGAAAAGAATGCGGTTTATGCAAATATTGACGCGTAATAATTCCGTAAAATTTTTTTTTATATTCTTGACGCTTATCACGTCATCTGTCAAATCTCAGATAGATGTAACAGATGCCGTTAACGATATGTTGTATATATCTAGTAAATATGTTTCCTCTGCTGCAAGTGCTTCTGTTTATCAGTCTTCCTCTTCTTGGTTTAGTTCTGCTGAAAGTGTCGGTAAATTTAAACTAGATGTATCATTACATGTTAACATTTTGCCGATTCCAAACAAGCAAAAAACTTTTCTAATCAATAATAATGAATTGTCAACGATGGAGCTTAGAGGTGCTCAAACGGCCAAAATTCCTACAGCTTTAGGCGGGCATACAGAAACTTTTTTTGATTTCGATATAGATGGAGAGGCCTTCGAATGGCAGGCTTTTGAAGGAATTAAACAAGATGTGGTGGCGCATCCCTACATGCAAGTAAGTGTTGGTTTATGGAAAGAGACCGATGTAACGTTACGGTATTCTCCAAAAGTTACAATTAATACCTCCAGCTACGATATTTTTGGAGCAGCAATAAAGCATACCTTAAGTCAGTATTTTAGAAAAGAAGCTACAGATTCTGATCCTATCGAGTTAGCTGTATTAGCATCTTACTCAGTATTTAATCTGAATTTATTTTTTGATGAGGTAGCCATAGAGCCTATCGATCCAAAACCTGGCAGTGTTCCACTTACCACAATAAATTCTATGATAATTGATGCTAATTCTTTATTGTTTCAAATAGTTGCATCAAAAAAGCTTCATAAACTAGAATTTACAGGTTCTTTAGCTTACACCTATAACAAGTTTAATTATAAATTGGGAGGGTATCAAGGGTTGTTTTTAGATGTGTTTAACGAATTGTTGTCCTTTTTAGATGAGAGCAAAACAGATTTTAAAGGCGACTTTGGGGTCAATTACTATTTTAATAAGTTTTATGTTTCTTCTATGCTATCTTTAGGTAAATTCCCTAATGTTAACTTAGCGTTGCATTATAAATTTTTCTAAAAAACACTATACTTTTTTTTATCTTTTGATTCAAAAATTTACGTAAATAGTGTAACTTTGCAACTTCCAAATCAAGGAACATTATTACTTTAATAAAAAAAAATTATGAAAATTACAATTGTTGGAGCTGGAGCTGTTGGCGCTAGTTGTGCTGAGTACATCGCTATTAAAAATTTTGCAAGTGAAGTAGTGATTTTAGATATCAAAGAAGGTTTTGCTGAAGGAAAAGCAATGGATTTGATGCAAACTGCGTCACTCAACGGATTTGACACAAAAATAGTAGGGGTAACAAACGATTATTCTAAGACAGCAGGAAGCGATGTTGTTGTCATAACCAGTGGTGTGCCACGTAAGCCAGGAATGACTCGAGAGCAATTAATTGGTATCAATGCGGGCATTGTAACCGCTGTTTCTTCAAGTTTGATTGAGCACTCACCAGAAGCTATCATGATTGTAGTAAGTAATCCAATGGATACGATGACTTATTTAGTTCACAAAACTGCTGGGTTGCCAAAAAATAGAATTATTGGAATGGGTGGTGCTTTGGATAGTGCCCGATTTAAGTATCGATTAGCTGAAGCTCTTGGAGCTCCAATTAGTGATGTTGATGGAATGGTAATCGGTGGTCACAGTGATGTCGGTATGGTTCCTTTAACAAGAATGGCAACTAGAAATAGTATCCCTGTTAGTAAATTTATTTCGAAAGAAAGATTACACCAAGTGATGGAAGATACAAAAGTAGGTGGTGGTACGTTGACTAAACTGCTTGGAACCTCTGCTTGGTATGCGCCAGGAGCGGCGGTGTCAGGATTGGTACAAGCAATTGCATGCGATCAGAAAAAAATATTTCCGTGTTCAACATTTTTAGAGGGTGAATATGGACTTGAAGATATTTGTATCGGTGTCCCTGTTGTTTTAGGTAAAAATGGAATTGAAGAAATAGTTCAATTAGATCTAACCGATGCTGAAAGTGAACATTTAAATACGAGCGCTGAAGGAGTTCGAAAAACAAATGGCTTATTAGAACTATAAGTTAGTTTAAGATAATATTATTCTATAAAGACTGTAGCGATACAGTCTTTATTTTTTATATTTGACTCATGAGTACAAAATTCTTTTTTGGTTTTTTAATAAGTATGGTTAGCCTGCTAGGATTAAGTCTTCAGCAACCTTCCAATACGCATCAAGAAATCATTATAAGTTTTAGTGATGCCAAAGAAATAACGCTTGAAACTCAAAACAATACCATTGCAATAATTAAAAAACAGTTGCAAAAAATAGGGGTTAATTACTTCTGGGTTCAAAAAGACGATCAGGGACGTTTAAAAATTTCTTATTTCAGTTCCGTAGATACCGCATTCATAAAAAAAGTACTTAATCAAGAAAATCATTTTGCAGTGCGTTATTTGTCTAATTTGTACAATAACCAACCTCTAGATCGTTCAGATACGAATAGCTTAAGCTATTATATTGACGTGTTTGAAATTCCTAAAACTTTTGAAAATCCAACCGAAGATAGTGGCTTAGTGATTCAGTTATTATCAAATACTGATCGTTTATTCAAGCAGAATCTTTATGATCACTATTCAAGTATAGTCAATGAAGACTCTTCTTTAGATCAAAAATTTAAATCAACGTTTTATTCAAAAAAAACAATTGAAGTTAATGTAAGGTCCTTTAAAACTCCTCAAGTAAGAGCGGGCCCTTTTCCTTACCTTTCCTAAGAGACTAAAAATCATAAAAGATTAAAGTCGTAATCATAAGTTTAATAAATAAAAAAATAATTGTCAGATTAGGGTGTAAATTCTATATTTGCTCGTTTTAAAAAATTTGACACAAAAAAAATAACAATGCAAAATAAAGGATTAATTAAAGTATTTGCGATTCTATTTGGTTTGGTAAGTTTATATCAATTATCATTTACTTATATCTCAAATAACGTAGAAGAAGATGCAAAGACATTTGCAACTGCAAAATACACTGCTAACGAACCTGATAAAAGAAATTCAGCACAAGCAAGTTATTTAGATTCTATTGGGAATATTCCAGTAGTATCCGTAGGCCCGATTGAAATAAATTACAATACTGCTAAAGGAAAAGAATTAAATAAAGGGCTCGATTTAAAAGGAGGAATTAACGTAATTCTTCAAGTTTCAGTAAAAGATATCCTAAAGGGTTTAGCTAACAATACCAAAGATGCAGCCTTTAATCAAGCGTTAAACGATGCTTTTGTTCTTCAAAAAGAATCCCAAGACACCTATCTAGAGTCCTTTTTCCAGGCTTTTGAGGCGCTCCCAGGAGAAAATCTATTAGCATCACCCGATATATTTTTTAATAAAAATTTAGAAGATGACATCAATGCATCAATGTCTAACAAGGACGTATATCCTGTAATTGAAAGAAAAATTGATGAATCCATAACAGCTGCTTTTGAAGTACTAAGAAAACGTATTGATAAGTTTGGAGTAACACAACCAAATATTCAGCGAATTGGTAAATCTGCACGTATTTTAGTTGAATTGCCTGGGGCTAAAGATGTTGAGCGTGTTAAGAAATTACTACAAAGTACTGCTCAACTGGAATTTTGGGGAGTTTATAAAATTGACGAATTACAAGGTTTTATCATAGCCGCAGATGCCAAATTAGCAGAACTAGTTAAAGTAAATGATCCGGAAGTCGAAGAGTCGACACCAGAGGCTACCAAGGAAGAAGGCAGTATTGTAGACGATTTAATAGGAGGGGAAGACGTCAATGATTCTATTGCAGATGCTTCAAAAGAAAGACCACTGCTCAGTAAAATGTTGTATCCTGGCCAAACAGGAAGGCCTGAACTAGGGACCTTTATGTTAAAGGATACCGCTGCAATAAACGGCTACCTAAAAACACCACAAATTAAATCGTTGCTATCAGACAATCAGCGTTATGCTAAGTTTGTATGGGGAATAGCATCAGAGAATAAAGAACTTGGGGAAGATGTAGTAACCCTTTACGCCATAAAATCCAACAGAGATCAATTACCACCTTTAGCAGGGGGTGTTGTCGTAGACGCCGTACAAACCTATGATCAACTCGGAAGAGTGGTCGTTAGTATGCAAATGAATGCAAGAGGTGCAAGAGTTTGGGAAAAAATGACTGGCGAAGCCTACAACAATCAATCACAGATTGCCATTGTTTTAGATGATATAGTTTATTCTGCACCAGGGGTTACCAGTGGTCCAATTGCAGGAGGTAGAAGTCAAATATCTGGTGATTTTAATATTACCGAAGGCCAAGATTTAGCAAACGTACTAAGAGCTGGAAAATTACCCGCCTCTGCAGAAATTATTCAAGGAGAAGTAGTGGGGCCAACTTTGGGACAAGAGGCTATTGATAGTGGAATCTTCTCTTTTATATTGGCGCTAATTTTTGTGTTGGTATGGATGATATTTTATTATGGAAAAGCAGGAGCTTTTGCTGATGTAGCCCTCGTAGTAAACATCATATTTATTTTTGGAATATTGGCAGGGTTAGGAGCAGTGCTAACGCTTCCCGGAATTGCAGGTATTATTCTTACTATAGGGATGTCGGTCGATGCCAACGTTCTTATTTTTGAGCGTATAAAGGAAGAATTAGCAAAAGGAAAAGCTCAAAAAGATGCTATTAATGATGGATTTAGTAATGCATTATCCTCTATCCTGGACGCAAATATTACGACAGGATTAACAGGTTTTATTTTATTAATGTTTGGTACAGGTCCAATTCAAGGTTTTGCAACCACGCTTTTAATAGGTATTGCAACCTCTTTATTTACAGCAATATTTATTACAAGACTGTTTATCGATGGGTACACCAGAAACGGGAAGCCATTGCCTTGTACAACATCTTTAACTAAAAATATACTTACCAATAATACGATTGAGTTTTTAAGAAAAAGAAAAATATCTTACGTCATCTCAGGTGTATTGATTCTAGTAAGTTTAGGTTCTTTAGTCACCGTTGGTTTAAATCAAGGAGTCGATTTTGTTGGAGGAAGAACTTACACCGTTCGTTTCGACAGAGATGTTAATGCAACTCAAGTCGAGGCAGACTTAGTTGAAGTGTTTGGCTCTGCCGAAGCAAAAACCTACGGAGGAAGTAACCAGTTAAAAATTACCACTAAATATAAGGTAGATGAAGCCGGCACATCCGTAGATGAAGAAATTGAACAAATGATGTTTGAAGGTTTAAAATCAAATTTACCAGAAGGATTCACCTACGACCAATACATTGGTGATACCGAAAATAAAGTTGCCGGAAGAATGGAATCTTACAAAGTAAGCCCCACAATTGCCGATGATATCAAAAAAGCCTCTTTTTGGGTAGTTCTTGGTTCGTTGGTGGTAGTTTTCTTGTATATTTTATTGCGTTTTAGAAGATGGCAATTTAGTTTAGGGGCTGTAGCTGCCGTATTTCATGATGTATTAATTGTATTAGGTGTTTTTTCATTAACCTACCGGTTTATGCCGTTTAATATGGAAATCGGTCAGTCTTTTATAGCGGCTATATTAACAGTGATTGGATATTCGTTAAATGATACAGTAGTAGTTTTTGACCGTATTCGTGAGTTTTTCAACGATCATCCATCTTGGAAAATGAACAAGGTGATCGACCAAGCATTAAACAGCACGTTAAGCCGTACCTTAAATACATCGTTAACTACCTTAATCGTATTGTTTTCTATCTTTATATTTGGTGCTGAATCGATTCGTGGATTAATCTTTGCATTAATTGTTGGGGTACTAGTAGGTACGTACTCATCTCTTTTCATTGCAACACCTGTATTTTTTGATTCGGTAAAGAAAAAAGGAATTGATTTAACAAATAAAAAAGAAGAGCCTAAAGAAGCTTAATTTATTGTTTCATTTAAAAAAACCACTTTCATTAAATTGGAAGTGGTTTTTTTTGTTTCTGTTAAACACTAAAAGTTAATGAAAGGATTTGCTTGATTTATATATATTTGTACAATTTCCAAAATAAAATTAAAATTGTCATGAATTATTTTAAAATTATAGTAACCCAATCTAAAGGATTTCTTATAGTTTTTATAACAACTATATCAATGTTTTTTTCAAGTTGTTCTAATAATGAAAATAATCAGGCGCTTAACAATGATAACCAAAAATCATTATTTACTCTTTTAAGTTCGGATCAGACCGGTATAAATTTCATAAATAAAATACCAGAAACTCCCTCCATGAACATCATTGTTTATCCATCCTTGTTTTCTGGTGCTGGAATCTCTATAGGTGATATCAATAATGATAATTTACCAGACATTTATTTTACCAAAAATTTCGGAAATAATAAACTTTTTTTAAACAAAGGAAATCTTCAATTTGAAGAAATTGGTGAGCAAGTAGGAGTAGAAGGAAGTTGGGGTTGGTCTACTGGATGTTCAATGATTGATATTAATGGAGATGGTTATTTAGATATTTATGTAAGTAAAGCAGGTGATGTGGCTGAGGATAAAAGAAGAAACGAACTTTACATTAATAATGGAGATTTAACTTTTACAGAACAAGCAAATAAATTTGGTTTGGACTTTTCAGGATATTCAACGCAGTCAGTTTTTCTGGATTACGATAAGGACGGAGATTTAGATATGTACTTATTAAATGCTCCAATTAATACGCTTGAGTTAAAGGATTATGGTGATGAATTTAAAACAAGAAACAAATTAACCAGTGATAAACTGTTTGAAAACAACAATGGATATTTTATTGATATAAGTGAAGAAGCAGGACTGGTAGGGAATGGAATAGGTTATGGTTTGAGTGCATCTATTGGTGATTTTAATAATGATGGATGGCCAGATATTTATGTTTGTAATGATTACATAGAACACGACTATCTTTATTTTAACAATCAAGATGGAACTTTTAAGGAAAAACTTAAGGAAAAAATAAAACATACTTCAAATTTTTCGATGGGCTCTGATGTTGCAGATTATGATAATGATGGTTGGTTAGATATTGTAACGGTAGATATGGTAGCGGAAGACAATTATCGTATAAAAACCAATATGTCTGGTATGAATCCTAAAAATTTCACAAAAGCCCTAGAAAAAGGCTTTCATTATCAATACATGATGAACACCTTACAAAAAAACAACGGTAATGAAACATTTAGCGAAGTATCTCAGCTAGCAAACATATCTAATACAGATTGGAGTTGGGCACCACTTTTTGCAGATTTTGATAACGATGGTTTAAAAGACCTATTTGTAACTAACGGATTGAGAAAAGATATCCGAAATAATGATTATGTCAAAATCAAAAAGAAGCTAATGAAGGAGATGGGAAAAGATAATACAGGAAATGATTTAAAATATATTAAAGAAGCATTAGATAAAACGCCAGTGAATCCCATTAAAAATTATATTTACAAAAATGAAGGCGATTTAACTTTTTCAAACAAACAAGACGACTGGGGGATTGATGAAAAATCTTTTTCAAACGGTGCCGCTTATGCAGATTTAGATAATGATGGTGATTTAGATCTTGTAGTTTCGAATATAGACACTCAGGCATTTGTATACCAAAACAACAGTGATAAATTTAATGACAAAAATTACCTAAACATTACGCTGGATTTTATTAATAAAAATAAATCAGGAATTGGTGCCAGAGTAACTCTAAAAAGCGGTAATAAATTTCAAATGAAGGAACACTACCTAAGTAGAGGTTACCTTTCTTCAGTAGAGGATAAATTACATTTTGGTTTAGGAAACCAGACAATGGTAGACAGCCTCTGGGTGAAATGGCCTGACGGTACAACTCAAGTTTTAACAAATTTAAAAGCTAACAAAACAATTAAAGTAAAGTATTCTGCTTCACCACCAACAAAAAGACCAAATTGGGATAATAGAGATTCTAAAGTTTTAATGAGTGATATAACAGAGGAGTTAAATATAAATTACACGCACAAAGAGAACGATTTTAATGACTTCGAAAACGAATCCTTATTGCCTCATAAAATGTCTATTTTAGGCCCTGCAATGTCCGTAGCAGACGTAAATTTAGATGGTTTGGAAGATTTTTATGTAGGAGGTGCAAAAGGAAGTCCAGGAAAACTATTCATTCAGAGGAAAGGAAGTAAATTTTATGAAAGCAATTCAATAATTTGGAAAGCTGACAGAAACAGTGAAGATGTTGCGTCTTTATTTTTTGATGCAGATTCTGATGGTGACCAAGATCTCTATGTCGTGAGTGGTGGTTATGACTACAAAGAAAACTCTGAATTTCTTCAAGATAGATTGTATATAAACGATGGGAATGGTAAATTTAAAAAAAGTAAACAAGCACTGCCTGATATGATTACTAGCGGAGGTGTCGTCTCTTCGGTAGATTTTGATAATGACGGTGATATGGATTTATTTGTAGGAGGTAGGGTAGTCCCAGGTAATTATCCAAAACCACCAAGAAGTTATTTACTTGAAAATATAAATGGTGTTTTTAAAGACATTACACAGAATTTAAATCAACAATTGTTACGACCAGGCTTGGTCACGAGTTCTTTGTGGATGGATTACAATAACGATCAGAAAATGGATTTAATAATTGCCGGTGAATGGATGTCAATTATGGTTTTTGAAAATCAAGGCGATCGTTTCATAAATGTTTCAAAAAACTTAGGCTTAGATAATAATGAAGGGTGGTGGTATAGTTTAGCTCAGGGAGATATAGATAATGATGGAGATAATGATTTAATAGCAGGAAATCTTGGTTTAAACTACAAATACAAAGCAACACCTAATGCAAAATTCAATGTTTATTTTGACGATTTTGACGATAATAATACGGGTGATATTGTATTAACTTTCAATGAAAATGGAGAAGAATTCCCTTTAAGGGGGAGACAGTGTTCCTCAGAACAAATGCCTTTTATCAAAGAGAAATTTGGAACTTACGATGAATTTGCTAAAGCAAATATGCAAGATGTATTTGGGGAAGAAAAACTAAATAAAGCGCTTCATTTGCAGGTATCCACATTTGCAACTTCTATAATAACAAATAACGGAAGTAAACCCTGGAAATTGCAGCCTTTGTCAAATTACAATCAATTATCCTCAACTAACGGAGTCATAATGAAAGATTTTAATAAAGACGGTAGTTTAGATATTGCTTTGTCAGGAAACATGTTTGGTTCCGAGGTAGAAACACCCCGAAACGATGCTGGAAATGGAAGTATTATTATGGGAGATGGTTCGGGAAATTTTAAAAATTTAACCTTGTTGAAATCAGGTTTTTTTACCCCTAACGATGTAAAAGCTATTCATGAAATACAAATAGATGGCAACTATTGTATAGCTGTTGTAAATAACAATGATAAACTTCAGTTTTTTAAATTAAATTAATATTCCCTCATAATAGTTTCCTGTTTATAATTTTCGATAGATTTAGTTTAAAAATCTTCAGTGTGTTTTTTTTAAAAATCAATCTTTTTTCCTTATGTTTGTAGCTATTATTACTTAAATATTAACTAAAAAATAATTTTCATGAAAAAAATTACACTTTTTATGGCGCTTATTATGTCTTGCACTCTGTTGCAAGTTAATGCGCAAGTGGAAATCCCTCAAGCAGAAGGTTTATTTGTTGCTTGTACAGATTTTCAAGATGGAGACATCTACACAGATTCTGGAGGTTCTGCCGCCGATTATCCGAATGGCGAAGAAACTACAATGGAATTTCAAGCACCAGCTGGAGAAACAGTTTCAATTGAATTCACTTCTTTTAATGTAGAAGCTGGATGGGATAGTTTAACCGTAACAGGTGCTGGCCCAGGATTTGATGGTGATTATGATGGAACAGCTTTACCACCAACTATGGTATCTGCTCCAGGCGGAAGCTTAACTTTCTTTTTTGATTCAGATACTTCAGTTTCTAGACCGGGATGGACAGCAAATATTGGAATTAGTGCATGTCCACCACCACCACCACCACCACCATATCTTTTCAGTTCTTTCTGTTCAGAAGAGATGCCTTTAGAATTTAATCCACCATTCCTTGCTTCTGCAGGAGTAATGGTTTCTGATACTTCTGATGATCACTCAGGTGACTTAGGAGTTATTGGTACCGCATTAGGAGAATATGTTCTTGAGAGCGTAGTGATTAATGTAGAAGGTGGAAGTGCTCAGGATTTACTCTTTGCTATCCAAGCGCCTGGAGTCCCTGCACCATGGGTAATGGGTGCATTTGCCGGAGGTACTGATGGTACCGATACCGCTGTTGATTTAACTTTTACAGATACATCAACAAACAATTATGATGATTGGACAGGTGGCGCACCAGCTGCTGATTATTTCCCAATACAAGGAGCATTTAATGATGCATTAGCTGGATTAGACATCAATGGAGAATGGTTTATAATTGTTCAAGGTAATGGAGAAGATACTGCAACGGTAAATAGTTTTTGTATTAACTGGGCGATGAGTTCAGGAGATGCACCAGAGATATTCTGTATCGATGATTTTGCTGCTGATAATGATGAAGGAGTATGTGGCGCAGTAGTTAACTTTGCACCACCAATCGCAATTGATGCTGAAGACGGTGTTTTAGATGCTCAATTTATAGTACAAACTGGAGGTATTGAATCTGGAGGTGAATTTCCAGTAGGAGATAACGATGTTACTTTTACCGCTACCGATTCTCATGGAAATGAGACTTCTTGTACGTTCGTAATTACTGTAAACGATGCAGAGGCACCAGTTGCTGTATGTCAAGCAGTGACGGTAACCCTAGACGCTTCTGGAGCAGGATCTATTGCTGCTGCTGATTTAGACGGTGGATCTACCGATAACTGTGCTGTAACTTCATTCGAAGCATCACAAACAACATTTAGTTGTGCAGATGTAGGAGACGTAACTGTTACGTTATCAGCAATTGATGCAGCTGGAAACGTTTCAACATGTGAAGCTACGGTAACTGTAGTAGACGATATTGCACCAGTGATTGCTTGTATAGGATCACCTGGAGCAACAGATTATATGGAAGAATTTGAAGGAGCTTCAATTCCTGCAGATTGGTCAACAACAATAAATTCAGGTTCTTGGGATTGGACCTTTGGTTCTGGCGAAATGCCATTTTCAGATCCTTTTGCTACTAACGCAGCAATCTTTGATGATGACGCAGCTGGACTAGGAGAAACAAACAATGCTTCTTTAAATACACCAGTATGGTCTACAGTAGGAGCTGATGCTGTTACAATGTCGTACGACTATTCTTTAGACGAATTAGGTGCTGGCGAAACATTATCTGTAGAAGTATATGATGGAGCAGGATGGGTAAATGTAGTTACTTATGATGCTGACGTTATTCCTCCTACAAACTCAGGAGATATAGATGGTACTGCTTTTGCAAATGCTGACTTCCAAGTTCGATTCACATATGATGATGCTGGATCTTGGGGATGGGGAGCTGGAGTTGATAACTTTATGATTACAGTTAACACACCACCGCAACCACCATTAGAATTAGCATTAGGCGCTGACGGTACCTTAAGTATTCCAGCTGGCGATTTAATTATGGATGTAGATGAAGCTTGTGGATACACTGTAACTTCAGGAGGTTCTGCTGCATGTGATATAACTACTGAATCAAATGGATTCGAAAATGGATTATTTAACAATGGAGCACCATTCTGG
>Ga0228622_1000925_pt1 | contig 13952 bp, 7 predicted proteins | sample 26DmetaG_FD_186035 | JGI IMG/M metagenome (GOLD analysis project Ga0228622, IMG submission 186035) | Seawater microbial communities from Monterey Bay, California, United States - 26D | ecosystem: Environmental > Aquatic > Marine > Coastal | place: USA: California | collected 2016-10-01
CTCTTAAAAGCTTCGTATTAGTACTTGATAATTCTAACAAAGTAACATCTGAAACCAATCCAAATATTTTTTCATAAGCATAAATAAAAATTAATGATAGAAAGGAAAGTAAACCATTAGCTCCAAACATCATTAAATATTCCCAATTTATTTGAGAGGCATTTCCTTCTTTAATAATAGAAAATGCTAAATATGTAATCATATAAATCAGTGTTATTTGACCAACAGAAATAAAAAGATTAGCCCTTTTATGAAGTTCTGAAACAGTTAAAATAGTTACAATACCTGCAATAATATGAAGATAGATGAACTCAAAACTGTCCGGTACAATAAAACCTAAAAGTAAAACTGTTAATACATGTGTAAACAATCCTAGTCTTGCATCAAAAAAAGCTTTTAAAACTATTGGTAAAATACTCAACGGGACCACATATAAATAATCTGAATTGTATTTTACAACCAGGGTTTGTAATAAAAGCATAAAACTAACATTAAAAAAAATAAATGTTACTTTGGTATTGTTATCAAAAATTTCTTTTCGATACTTGTGTAAGAATAATAACAGCATTAAAAGGGCTAGAGATACTAATATCGTATAGCCTAATACTATCCAATAATAATTAGCATTTGTCCAAAGTTTTGACTCTGATTGACCCTTGAGTGAAAATAAAATTGCCATTTTTTTTCCTTCAACTATATCACCTTTTAAAATAATTAATTCACCAACTGAAACCTTTCCTTTACTGAGAGACATTTCACTAACTGATTCATCAATTACTTTTTGCGTAAACTCATTATTATAAGATACATTTGGTTTAATAACCTCTGAAAGAATCGTTAAATTTATATTTTGAGAATAGCTGTAAGGTTGGTCACCTAAACTATTTTTAATGAACTCAAAAACACCCTTAGAATCCAATAGATTATTGTAAATAACATCTTGAACAGCATTATCTATCTTTAGAGCTATGAGCGTATTTTTATCAGAAACAATTCCTAAACTAGTGGCTTCTATAAAACCTTTTGTGTAGATAGAATCTAAAATAGCAGTTCCTTGAGCTGCAATAGTTTCTAAATCATACCCATTTAATGAATCATTTATCTGTAGCAGTGAAATTCTTAATTGATAGGCTTCATTTACTTCTTTAACAATATCTTTATTGTATTGAAAATAAAGCTTTGAGGATCCCTCAATTAATTTTATTTCCTCAATAATCTCATCTTCAGTCTTATCTATTGCAAAATCAAAAGGAGCATATAAATTATCATATTGCCAGGGTTTACCCTTAGTAAACTCATATTTAAATTGCCCACCTTTTGGAAATAGGTATACAATTGCAAATGCTGTAATTAAAAAAAGAATAACTTTATAAATGGCAGCGTTATGCTTGTATAGTTTGTTTACAGTTTTACTCATAAGTATTTCATATATACACAAACTTAACTTAAAAAAATGGACGTCAAAAATTCAAACGACAGTTTCCTAATAAATTTGATTTAAAATAGTTAGTTTTGTTAGACAAACTATGTGTAAAATTATTGAAAATGAAAACCAAAGAAGTAGTTATTGTTTCTGTTGCTAGAACTCCCATAGGAAGTTTCATGGGTAGTCTCTCAAAAATTAAAGCTCCAAAATTAGGTGCAATAGCTATTAAAGGTGCCTTAAATAAAATTAATCTCAACCCAAATCTAGTTGATGAAGTTTTTATGGGCAATGTAGTTTCAGCTGGTTTAGGGCAAGCACCCGCAAGGCAAGCTGCACTACTAGCCGGTATTCCAGATACTGTCCCTTGTACAACAATTAATAAGGTTTGCTCTTCTGGAATGAAAGCTATCATGTTAGCCGCTCAATCTATAGCTCTGGGCGATACAAAAATTGTAGTAGCTGGCGGTATGGAAAACATGAGCTCAATTCCTCATTACCTTCACGGAAGACAAGGAACTAAGTTTGGCCCCACTACTTTAGAAGACGGCATGCAAAAAGATGGTTTGGTGGATGCCTATGATAATGTTGCAATGGGGGTTTGCGCAGATGCGTGTGCAACTAAATTCGGTTTTTCAAGGGAGGAGCAAGATGCTTATGCAATACAGTCTTACCAAAGATCGCATGAAGCCTGGAAATTAGGAAAGTTTTCTGATGAAATTATTCCAGTAGAAATACCACAACGAAAAGGTCCCTCTATTTTTATGGATGAAGATGAGGAATATAAAAATGTTAAGATGGATAAAATTCCTACTTTAAGAGCTGCTTTTTCAAAAGAGGGAACTGTAACTGCGGCGAACGCTTCTACAATTAATGATGGTGGTGCAGCTTTAATTTTAATGTCTGAAGAAAAAGCACGAGAGTTAAATCTTACACCCATTGCCAAAATTAAAAGTTATGCAGATGCCGCCCATGAACCAAAATGGTTTACTACCGCTCCATCAAAAGCAATTCCAAAAGCCTTAGAAAAAATAGAAATGTCTATTGATGAAATTGAATATTTTGAATTAAACGAAGCTTTTTCTGTAGTTGGATTAGCTAATATGAAAATACTAGGATTAAAAAATGACATCGTAAATGTTAATGGTGGTGCAGTATCTTTAGGTCATCCACTGGGGGTTTCAGGAGCAAGAATAATTATTTCACTTCTCTCCGTATTAAAACAAAATAAAGCTAAAATTGGAGCTGCAGGGATCTGCAACGGTGGCGGTGGTGCAAGCGCAATGATTATTGAATCTCTTTAAACTAAAAAATATGCTCTACGGCATTTGTAATTTAAGTATTGTTCCTCTTCGTTTAGAAGCAAGCGATGCATCAGAAATGGTCTCTCAGATCCTTTTTGGAGAGGAATTTAAAGTACTTGAAAAAGAAAAAAAGTGGAGTAAAATTGAATTGAGTTTTGATGGCTATATTGGCTATATAGACAACAAGCAATATGAAGAAATAGACGAAGAAACTTTCAATAATTTAGCAAATTCTAAACATTATTATTCTACTGAAATCATAGATTTTGTTACTACAAATGAAAATGATTTAAGCACTATTTCTATTGGTTCTAGACTTCCTTTTTTCAAGGATCAACATTTTACAATTGGTGCAAAAGATTATTTTTACGAAGGTAATGTATATTCAGAAAAATTGGCAAAGAACGAAATTATTCGAAAAGCATTTCAATTTTTGAATACCCCTTATCTATGGGGTGGAAAAACTCCTTTCGGTATAGATTGTTCTGGTTTTACACAATTAGTGTACAAGCTCTGCGGCTATTCTCTTCTAAGAGATGCTAAAGACCAAGCTACTCAGGGAGAAGTTTTAAGCTTTATAGAAGAATCTGAGCCCGGTGACTTGGCCTTTTTTGACAATGAAGAAGGTAGTATTGTGCATGTTGGAATTATTATGAATGATTACAATATTATTCATGCACATGGAAAAGTTAGAATAGACACATTAGATCATAGTGGTATTTACAATGTAGATACAAAAATGCACACCCATAAATTAAGAGTAATTAAAAAAATTATATAAAAAAAGTCAACGTTACCGTTGACTTTCTTTTAAACAGATTAAAACCAAATTTTTAATCTCTCATTTCTCTGTAAAGATCTGTATATTCAGTAGCTTTTTCATCCATCTCTAAGGTTTGATAAATATTCATCAAAAATTGAACAGTATTAATGCTTCTGCTATATTTATCAGCTTTTTCTAGATAAGGTAAAGCTTGTTTGTGAACTCCTTTTTGTTTTAATAGTAATTCGTCATATTTATCAAAATCAGACAGGTTTTGATTCATTTCATCTACAATTGCTCTCTCCTGATCCATAATAACAATTGCTAAATTTAAATATGCATCACCATAATCTTCCTTAAGTTCAATTGCTTTTTCATAATTATTTTTAGCTTCATCAATGTTACCTTGCTCAAAACTAATCACCCCTAAATTAAAAAATAGTTGAGGGTTATTAGGATCTATCTGAATGGCTATTTGAATTAACTCACCATACTTTTTCATGTCTTTTAGTTGAAAATAAATATCAGCTTGAGTTAATAATAAATTGATATCATTCGGATATAAATCTCTTGCGGCTTCAACTGCCTTTATCGCTTCCTCAGTTTTTCCTTGGCTTTTTAATATATACGCAACATTTTTAATAATATCTCCAGTTTTTGATTCAGTTAATTCATTAACTGGATCCTTGTAAAGCCCTAATTTAACTTGTAAATCTCTATTTTTTTCATCTCCAAGATCTTCTTTCTCATCGGACTGCTTATTTGTCGCATAATATATTTTAGATATTCCAGTGTATCCAATGTCTTGTAATTCTTTGTAATATTTCAAAGAATTATCATAATCTTTGGCTAGACTTGAACTTACTGCTGCATTGTATATAAAAATGGTATCTGCTCTACTCAATTGATACGTCAAATAAAAACTATCAGAAGCATTTTTATAATCTTTTGCCGTGTATTGATCACTTGCTAATTGGTAAACCTCTTGTACCATTTGATTTTGAAGCGTAGTTGCCATTTGAGTATACCTCATCTTACCAGTTTCGTTTTCAAAATTAAATAAGTTTTCAAAAGCATTGGCTGCAGTTTGAAAATCTTTTTTCCCATAAAAAGCTTGAGCTTTTAAGAAATAGAACTTTCCTTTAATTTTGTCATCCATATTTGCAATTAGAGATTCAGCCGAACTTATGGCTGTTATTGCTGTTGGATAATCTTTAATCTTCAATGCCTTTTCTGCTGCTTTTAATTCATTTTTTTGCGCAAAAGTTGATAGGGTTGCTAATCCAAATACAAATGCTAATACCTTCGTTTTCATCTTAAATTATTTAATTTTTTAATAGTTATTCTTGTTTATCGTTTGTTGTGTTGTCAGTTTCAGAAGTGTTATCACCTTCATCTGTAGCTGCTTCTACAATTTCTTCCTCATCAGTATCTTCTTCGTGCATTACCTTTGCTACTGCAGCAATACTGTCTGAATCTTTAATATTAATTAATTTTACACCCTGTGTAGCTCTTCCCATTACACGTAAATCTTCAACTGCCATTCGTATTGTAATTCCTGATTTATTAATAATCATTAAATCATTAGAATCATCTACATTTTTGATGGCTACTAAATCACCGGTCTTTTCAGATATATTTAAAGTTTTTACACCTTTACCACCTCTATTAGTTACTCTGTAATCCTCTAATTTAGAGCGCTTACCATAACCTCTTTCAGAAACTACTAGGATATTACTTTCCATATCATTTACAGCAACCATTCCGATTACTTCATCACTTTCATGAGCTAAAGTAATTCCTCTTACCCCTGAGGCAGTTCTTCCCATAGGCCTTGTTTTTGCCTCTTCAAAACGAATAGACTTACCAGACTTCAAAGCTAACATTACCTGACTGTCTCCAGAAGTTAATTTGGCTTCAAGTAACTCATCTCCTTCTCTAATAGTAATGGCATTAATACCATTGGTTCTCGGTCTAGAGTATTGCTCTAAAGATGTTTTCTTTACTTGACCTTTCTTGGTAGCCATGATTACATAATGGTTATTAATGTACTCTTCATCTTTGAGGTCTTGTGTCACTAAAAATGCTTTAACCTTATCATCTTGCTCTATGTTTATCAAATTTTGCATAGCTCTTCCTTTGGAGTTTTTACCTCCTTCTGGAATCTCATAAACGCGCATCCAAAATACTTTACCTTTTTGTGTAAAGAACAACATATATTGATGATTAGTTCCCACAAATAAATGTTCTAGAAAATCTTCATTTCTGGTCGCTACTCCTTTTTGACCTCGTCCTCCTCTATTTTGGACTTTATATTCATCAAGGTTTGTTCTTTTTAGATATCCAGCATTTGAAATAGTAACAACAACCTTAGTGTTTGGAATCATATCTTCAATACTCATATCTCCTCCTGCATACTCAATTAGTGATCTTCGCGCATCACCATATTTATCTCTAACAGCTATTAATTCATCAGTTATGATTTGATAACGTCTGGACTCATTGTCTAAAACATCTTTCAAATCAATGATAGTTTTCATAATTTCATCGAACTCAGCCCTTAACTTATCTTGCTCAAGACCAGTTAACTGACGTAGTCTCATCTCAACTATCGCTTTAGCTTGAATTTCAGTTAATTCAAACCTTTTAATTAAACTTTCACGTGCAAGATCTGCATTACTAGACCCTCTAATAATTTTTATTACCTCATCAATATTATCAGAAGCAATTATTAAGCCCTCTAAAATATGAGCTCTTGCTTCAGCTTTTTTAAGTTCAAATTTTGTTCTTCTAACAACTACTTCATGTCTATGTTCAACAAAATAATGAATTAACTGTTTTAAGTTTAATTGTTCTGGACGACCATTTACAAGCGCAATATTATTGACACTAAAAGAGGTTTGTAAAGCAGTGTATTTATATAATTTATTTAAAACAATATTAGGAATAGCGTCACGTTTTAACACGTATACGATTCGCATACCATTTCTATCAGACTCATCTCTAATATTTGAGATTCCTTCTAATTTTTTATCATTAACTAATTCAGCAGTTTTTTTAATCATTTCTGCTTTATTAACCTGATAAGGAATTTCGGTAACTATAATACATTCTCTTCCTTTGACTTCTTCAATTACAGCTTTGGCACGCATAACTATTCTACCTCTTCCAGTATGAAAAGCATCTTTAACGCCTTCGTATCCGTAGATTATACCTCCTGTTGGAAAATCTGGAGCTTTTACATGCTCCATTAATTCATCAATCTCAATATCTCTATTTTGAATATAAGCTAATGTTCCATTTACAACTTCAGTTAAATTATGAGGAGCCATATTTGTTGCCATCCCTACAGCTATTCCTGAAGCACCATTTACCAGAAGATTTGGTATTCTAGTAGGCAGAACTGTTGGTTCATGAAGCGTGTCATCAAAATTAAGTCTATGATCAACTGTGTCTTTTTCGATATCTGACAGCATGTCCTCAGATATTTTCTGCATTCTAACCTCAGTATATCGCATTGCTGCGGGACTATCTCCATCAACTGAACCAAAATTCCCTTGACCATCAACCATCATGTAACGAACACTCCAGTTTTGTGCCATACGAACCATAGAATCGTAAACTGAGGTATCTCCATGTGGATGATACTTACCCAAAACCTCTCCTACAATTCTTGCTGATTTTTTATAAGATCCGGTGGCTTTAATACCTAATTCATGCATTCCGTATAAAACTCTCCTATGAACAGGTTTTAAACCATCTCTTACATCGGGTAATGCTCTTGAGACTATCACGGACATTGAATAATCAATATATGCAGATTTCATCTGCTCTTCTATGTTAATAGGAATCAACTTTTCTCCCTCTGCCATACCTTGTTTTTATTGTTTAATTTTAACTGTTTTACTTACAATTAGCAAGATACTATAAATCCTATTTTTAGCAAAGGTTTTAGCACCTGAAAAGCCCATAGTTATTAACATTTATTGATAAAATCTCTACTTGATTTATACCCTTGATTTACAAGCCTTTCTGAACCCTTTTTAAGGGTCAAATTGTCAGTTTATAATTGATGGCATTCTTTTTGTGTTTTATAAAGCAAAAAAGGTTAAATTTACAATAAAGAAAAAGCGATATATGGACGATAATTTTTCACCAAAGGTAAGAGATGTAATCACATTTAGTAAAGAAGAGGCACTTAGATTAGGTCATGATTTCATTGGAACTGAACATTTACTTCTAGGATTAATTCGAAAGGGAGACGGTAAAGCAATAGAAATATTACTTACTTTTCAAATTGATTTAGAATTGGTGAGAAAAAAGCTTGAATTACTTAATCCGCCAGCTCCATCAATCGTTGAAGGTAATAAGAAAAAAAGCCTTCATTTAACCAGGCAAGCAGAAAAAGCTTTAAAAACAACTTTTTTAGAAGCTAAATTATATCAAAGTGAAGCTATAGATACAGCTCACTTATTATTATGCATTTTAAGAAATGAAAATGATCCATCAACCAAATTATTAAATAAGTATGATGTTGATTATGACCAAGCCAAAACTTTATATAAAGAGCTTCATACTGAAAGTGATGATAATGATTTACCTTCAAATCCAATTTCAGAAACTCCTTCAGAGGATAGTGAGTTTGCTTCAGAAAAATCTAATCCTTATGATCAATCTCAAAAAAGCAAAGTCAGTAAAAAATCTAAAACCCCAGTATTAGATAATTTTGGAAGAGACTTAACTTTTTTAGCTGAAACTGGAAAATTAGATCCTGTTGTTGGACGACATAAAGAAATAGAACGTGTATCTCAAATTTTAAGTAGACGAAAGAAAAACAATCCCATGTTAATTGGCGAGCCAGGAGTGGGTAAATCTGCCATTGCTGAAGGACTTGCACTAAGGATTATTAACAGAAAAGTATCTCGAATTCTTTTCAACAAAAGAATTGTTTCTTTAGATTTAGCAAGCTTAGTGGCTGGAACAAAATACAGAGGTCAATTTGAAGAACGCATGAAAGCATTAATGAATGAGCTTGAAAAAAATGATGATATTATTTTATTCATAGACGAGATTCATACAATAGTTGGTGCCGGAGGTGCCACAGGTTCATTAGATGCATCGAATATGTTAAAACCCGCTTTAGCTAGAGGAGAAATTCAATGTATTGGAGCAACAACATTGGACGAATACAGAACAAATATTGAGAAAGATGGTGCTCTAGAAAGACGTTTTCAAAAAATAATTGTAAACCCTACTAGCGTTGAAGAAACCATACAAATACTAAACAACATCAAAGAAAAATACGAGGTACATCATCATGTGAATTATACCGATGAAGCTATTAATGCATGTGTAAAGCTGACTAATAGATACATGACTGATAGATATTTGCCTGACAAAGCAATTGACGCATTGGATGAAGCAGGTTCTAGAATTCATATTACAAGTATTGTGGTTCCTGATCAAGTGCTAGAGTTAGAAAAGCAATTGGTGGCTGTTAGAGAACGAAAAACCAAAGCCGTGAATGGTCAAAAATATGAGGAGGCCGCAAAGCTACGTGATGATGAAAAGAACATTGAAGCTGCATTGCATTCTGCTCAACAACAGTGGGAAGACGATGCAAAATTAAACAGAGAGCTAGTTACTGAAGATAATGTTGCCGAAGTTGTATCTATGATGACAGGAATTCCTGTAAATAGAGTTGCTGAAGCGGAAAGCCATAGGTTAGGTGAATTACCTCAAATGATTAAAGGAAAAGTAATTGGACAAGATGAAGCTGTAGCTAAGGTTGTAAAAGCAATTCAACGAAATAGAGTTGGGTTAAAAGATCCTAACAAACCCATTGGATCTTTTATCTTCTTAGGACAAACAGGTGTTGGAAAAACACAGTTAGCTAAAGTGTTAGCGCGTGAATTGTTTGATTCTGATGATTCCTTGATTAGAATTGACATGAGCGAATACATGGAAAAATTTGCAATTTCTAGATTGATTGGTGCACCTCCTGGGTATGTTGGTTACGAGGAAGGTGGTCAATTAACAGAAAAGATTCGCAGAAAACCATATGCAGTCGTTTTATTAGATGAAATTGAAAAAGCACATCCAGATGTGTTTAACATGTTGCTACAAATTTTAGATGATGGGCATATAACTGATAGTTTGGGAAGAAAAATTGATTTCAGAAATACGATCATTATTATGACCTCTAATATTGGAGCTCGTCAATTAAAAGATTTTGGTTCTGGTGTTGGTTTTGGCACTTCCGCCAGAAAAAATCAATCAGATGAACACGCTAAAGGGATTATTGAAGGGGCTTTAAAAAAATCATTTGCTCCTGAATTTTTAAACAGGATTGATGATGTAATTGTTTTTAATGCTTTAGAAAGGGAAGATATTCATTCAATTATAGATATTGAACTTGATAAATTACTTCATAGAATCCTTGATTTAGGCTATACATTAAAGCTAAGCGACAAAGCAAAAGATTATATAGCTGACAAAGGTTTTGATAAAAAGTATGGAGCACGTCCTCTGAAGAGAGCCATTCAAAAATATATTGAAGATGCTCTAGCAGAAGAAATTGTGAATTCTAAATTGACAGAGGGAGATACAATTACTATGGATTTAGATGAGCAAAAAAATGATCTTACCATAAAAATAAAAAAGGGAAAGAAAGTTAAAGAGAAAAAATCAGAGGCTAAAGAATAATAAAAACCCAAGCAAATGCTTGGGTTTTTTATTTTATAATAATAGCATAATTTTTAAGTAAGACTTAGTATAATTCATTAGCATCAATCTCCATCGTATTGATAAAATTAGAGGCATTTTTGATAGCATCAAACATAACTCTATCCTCTAAAACTAGAGTAACCTCTTTCCTAAATGAATTTACAAATGACTCTAAAAATGGTGAACTCTTTAATTTTCCAAAAGACAATCCTTGGGAAGCTGTAAATAATTCAATAGCTAACACAGTTTGAATATTATCAATTACTTTTTTACATTTAGTTGCTCCGTTGGCTCCCATACTTACGTGATCTTCTTGCCCATTACTTGATTCTATAGAATCCACACTAGAGGGTGTTGCATATTGTTTGTTCTGACTTACGATACTTGCAGCGGTATATTGCGGAATCATAAAACCACTATTTAAGCCGGGGTTAGAAACCAAAAATGGAGGCAAATGTCTATGCCCAGAAACTAATTGATAGGTTCTACGTTCAGAAATATTACCTAACTCTGACATGGCTATAGCTAAAAAATCTAATGCCAATGCAAGAGGTTGACCGTGAAAATTTCCTCCAGAAATGATCTGATCTTCTTCTACAAAAATATTAGGATTATCTGTAACTGAATTTATTTCAGTTAGAAAAGTTTTTGTTACAAATTTAATAGTGTCTTTGGTAGCACCATGAACTTGAGGAATACAACGAAATGAATAAGGATCTTGAACATGTGATTTTTCTTGTTCAATACGATGGCTACCCTCTAAAAACTGCCTTACTCTTTTTGCAGTCTTTATTTGACCATTATGAGGTCGAACCAAATGAACTAATTCATTAAACGGTTCAATTCTTCCATCAAAAGCCTCTAAAGAAAGTGTTCCTATTAAATCAGACAAATAAGAAAGTTTGTGTGCATTTAATAAATTGTAAATTCCGAAAGCAGACATAAATTGAGTCCCATTTAATAAAGCTAAACCTTCTTTAGATTGAAGCTTAATTTTATCCCAATTAAAGCGATCTAAAATCTCTTTCCCAGAAATTCTATGATCGTTAAATTTTACTTCACCCAATCCAATTAACGGAAGAGCTAAATGAGCTAAAGGAGATAAATCTCCTGAAGCACCAAGAGAACCTTGCTCATAAACTACTGGAAAAATATTATTATTATAAAAATCGATTAAACGATTCACAGTTGCTAATTGTACTCCGGAATGACCATAACTTAAGGATTGTATTTTTAACAGTAACATCAATTTAATAATTTCATTTGGAACCTCATCTCCTGTTCCGCAAGCATGACTCATTACTAAATTCTCTTGTAGTTTCTGTAAATTTTCTCCTTTAATTTCTACATTGTATAGCGCACCAAAACCAGTATTAATTCCATAAATAGGCTTTACTACTGAAGACATTTTATCATCTAAATAGGCTCTACATTTTTTTATACGTTCTTTGGCACTTTCAGAAAGCGAAAGCTTTTTATCATGCGCTAAAATATCCTGTATAATACTAAGATCTAATGGATTAGAGTCTATTATGTGTGTTGCAGCCATAAAGATGAGTTAACATTGTAAAAATCAACAAACGATGTTGATTATGCAACAAATTTTAACAATTTTTCTATTCAAATAGTATTTATCTTTGAGAAAGTTTAAATTTTCTATTAATGAGAAGACTAGGTCTAATAATTATAATTCTAAGCTTATTAAGCTCCTGCCATACAGAACACGCAAAAGGGTATTTAACATTCAGCGGAACTCTTGAAAACACTAAAGATTCTACCCTAACAATTTTAGGTGATGGATTAACTAAAGTTATCAAGATCTCTGACAATGGAACTTTTAAGGACACCTTAAAAGTTCCTGAAGCTAGTTTATTCAATATATATACCTCTAGCAACAAAAGAGGAATTGTTTTTTTAAAAAACGGATACCACATAAAATTAACTAGTAATTCAACTAATTTTTTTAGTAGTTTTAAGTATGAGGGAAATGATGAAGGAGCGGATAGTAATAATTTTTTTGTAAGTCGATATAATTTTGGCCAAAGTTCTGGAAATATTAAAGGGTTTATGATTTTAGAAAAAGAGGCATTTAAAAGTAAAATAAATTACTTTAGAAAAGGAATGGATAGTATTTCTAAAATTTACCCTAATGCCAATAAGTTGATAGTTAATGATTCTGATGAACAAAATGAAAACTTTTTTAAAAAATTAGAGGATAATTATGACGTAATGCATGCTCAAATTTTAGAACAAGTAATTAGTGAAGAGAAATTAAAAAAAGGAAATAAAGCGCCAGATTTCTCAAATTACGAGAACTATAATGGTGGAACATCTTCACTATCAGATTTTATAGGGAGTTATGTATATATTGACATTTGGGCTACTTGGTGCAGACCTTGTATTGCTCAATTCCCCTACCTAAAAATGATTGAAAAAGAGTATAAAAATAAAAATATTTCATTTATAAGTATCTCTACAGATGATGACCGAAGATCAAATGGAAGCTGGGAAAAAGCTCACGACAAATGGATAACAATGGTAAAAGACAGAAACCTAACAGGAATACAATTATGGGCAGGAAAAGATGATGCGCGCTTTTCTAAAGAATATATGATAAGAAGTATTCCACGTTTTATTTTAATTGATCCTAAAGGGAATATTATAGACAGTAATACCTTGAGTCCGGCAAACCCATCATTAAGAAAATTATTAGATGAACTGCCAGGAATTTAAAATAAAAAAAAAGTCGAGTTAAATAGCTCGACTTTTTTTTTATTTTAAATTGGTATGAATCTATTCTTTATAAACTCCCATTTCAGCATACTTTTCCATTCTGGTAGATACTATTTCTTCATCTGACAAATCTTTTAATTCTTCAAAAGAACTTAAGATGGTATTTTTTACAGATTCAAAAGCCCCTTCTCTGTTAGAATGAGCACCACCAACAGGTTCTTTTATGATGCCATCTATTAACTTAAGACGTTTCATATCTTCACCTGTTAACTTTAAGGCCGCCGCCGCTTGTTCTTTATATTCCCAACTTCTCCACAAAATAGATGAACAGGATTCAGGAGAAATAACTGTATACCATGTGTTTTCCATCATGTATACTCTATTACCAACACCAATACCTACTGCTCCTCCAGATGCACCTTCACCAATAACTATGGTAATGATTGGTGTTTTTAATCGAGTCATTTCTAAAATATTTCTAGCAATAGCCTCACCCTGACCTCTTTCTTCTGCTTCAAGTCCTGGATAAGCTCCCGGGGTATCTAATAGAGTAACCACAGGGATACCAAACTTTTCAGCCATTTTCATTAAGCGTAATGCCTTTCTGTAGCCTTCAGGATTTGCCATCCCAAAGTTTCTATACTGACGAGTTTTTGTATTGAACCCTTTTTGCTGACCAATAAACATAAATGACTGATCCCCTATTTTCCCTAAACCACCAATCATGGCCTTGTCATCTTTCACATTTCTATCTCCATGTAATTCCATGAAGGTATCACCACATATGGCTTTAATATAGTCTAAAGTATAGGGCCTATTTGGGTGTCTAGATAATTGAACTCTTTGCCATGGAGTTAAATTTTTATAAATTTCTTTTTTTGTTTTTTCTAGCTTCTTTTCAATTTTTTTACATGTTGCAATAACATCAACATCGCTATCTACACCTATCTCATAACATTTTTCTAATTGTTCTTTCAATTCTTTAATAGGCAATTCGAAGTCT
>Ga0228622_1000928_pt1 | contig 13930 bp, 10 predicted proteins | sample 26DmetaG_FD_186035 | JGI IMG/M metagenome (GOLD analysis project Ga0228622, IMG submission 186035) | Seawater microbial communities from Monterey Bay, California, United States - 26D | ecosystem: Environmental > Aquatic > Marine > Coastal | place: USA: California | collected 2016-10-01
TGAAGATATTGATCGCATATTCGAACTATACGAAATAGCAACTAATTTTCAAAATGAGAAATCTATGGTTGCTTGGCCAAATTTTGAACGAAAGTTGATTGAAAAAGAGATACGTGAAAATAGACAGTGGAAACTTATCATAGATGATCAAATTGCCTGTATTTGGGCTACTACTGAGAGTGATCCTCAAATATGGGGAGCTAAAAATAATGAGCCCTCAATTTACATTCATAGAATCTCTACAAGTCCAAAATTTAGAGGAAGGCATTTGGTTAAAAATATCGTAAAATGGGCTAGAAAATGTGCAGAAAAAAGAAATAAAAAATACATTAGAATGGACACTGTTGGAAAGAATACTGGACTTATAAATCATTATAAAGTATGCGGATTTGACTTTATAGGCATCTCAAAATTACAGCATACTTCAGAACTCCCCTTACACTACCAAAATGCAACAGTAAGTTTATTTCAAATAACTGTTTAGAATAAATCAAATAAACTTATTTCAAAGCTTAAATCAATAAAAAAAGCTCAAGTTTAACATGAGCTTTTATCTTTTTTGGTAATTTAAATACTAGGGTCTAAAAGAAATTTTTCGCATTCGTAAACTTTCTGGCGTAACCTCTAGATATTCGTCTACTTTAATATATTCCATACATTCTTCTAATGAAAAATCAATCTTTGGTGCTATCTTAACACTATCATCTGTTCCAGATGAACGAACGTTGGTTAATTTCTTCCCTTTGATTAAATTTACTCCCATATCTGTATCCTTACTATTTTCACCAACAACTTGTCCTATATATATGTCTTGATTTGGATCTATAAAAAAACGTCCTCTATCTTGCAATCTATCTATTGCATAGGCTGTAGCTTTTCCTGCTGCAGAGGAAACAATAGCTCCTTTAATATCCTCTGAAAATTCACCTTTAAAAGGACCGTACTCAGAAAATCTATGGTTAATAATAGCTGTACCTGCTGTTGCTGTTAAAATCTTATTTCTCAACCCTATAAGCCCTCTAGACGGTATAGTAAACTCTAAATGCTGAAGATCTCCTTTTGGCTCCATTACTAATAAATCTCCTTTTCGTAATGAAACTAAATTAATTGCCTTAGAGGCAACGTCTTCTGGAACATCTATTGATAAAGTTTCGTAAGGCTCAGATTTTACACCATCAATATCCTTAAGTATTACCTGTGGTCTTCCTACTTGTAATTCATATCCTTCTCTTCGCATGGTTTCTATCAAAACAGATAAATGAAGAACACCACGACCAAATACATTAAACTTATCCTCTGAGTCTGTTGTATCTACTCGAAGTGCTAAATTCTTTTCCATCTCTTTAAATAATCGATCACGTAAGTGACGAGAGGTTACAAACTTTCCTTCTTTACCAAAAAAAGGAGAATTATTAATGGTAAATAACATACTCATTGTAGGTTGATCTACTTCTATTCTTGGTAAAGCCTCCGGAGCATCTAAATCTGCAATAGTATCACCAATTTCAAAACCTTCTAAACCAGTTATTGCACAAATATCACCACTTCTTACTTTTGAAGTTTTGGATTTCCCCATCCCTTCGAAAACGTGTAATTCTTTTATTCTAACTTTTTTTGTAGAACCGTCTCTTTTACACAACATATAATCTTTATTCTCTTCTAAATCACCTCTAAAAACACGTCCAATAGCAATTCTTCCTGTAAAAGAGGAGAAATCTAACGAGGTTATTTGCATTTGAGGAGATCCTTCTCTGTAGGGAGCTTCAGGTATAGATGCAATAACAGCATCTAATAAATCTAAAATATTGTCTTTTGGCTCTTGCCAATCTGTACTCATCCAGCCATTTTTAGCTGAACCATATATTGTAGTGAAATCTAATTGTTCTTCTGTAGCTTCTAATGCAAACATCAAATCAAATACTTTTTCATGAACTAAGTCTGGTGTACAATTTTCTTTATCAACTTTATTCACAACTACAATAGGAGTTAACCCTAGTTCTAGTGCCTTACCCAATACAAAACGTGTTTGAGGCATTGGTCCTTCAAAAGCATCAACTAATAATAAAACACCATCAGCCATTTTTAATACACGCTCTACTTCACCACCAAAATCTGCGTGACCTGGAGTGTCTATTACATTTATCTTTACATTTTTGTAATTAACAGAAACATTTTTCGATAAAATTGTAATTCCTCTTTCCCGTTCAAGATCATTGTTGTCTAATAATAAATCTTTACGTTCTTTACGATCGTCTAAAATTTTTGCTTGATCTATAATCTTGTCTACTAATGTAGTCTTACCGTGATCTACGTGGGCTATAATAGCAATATTCCTAATTGATTGCATACTTACTTTTTTTGAAGTTGCAAAAGTAGTGTTTTACTTTAAGAGATTGAATAAATTAGCATTAATTTATTAGCTCTTCATCATCTCTAAAAGCTGTAGGTAAAATATCTGGGATTAATTTTATTAAAAGGGGTAATAACAAAGCACCTCCAGGTAACATAAATACTGTAAATGCAGGTATAGCTTTACAGATATCTAATAACTGAATTTTGACTTTTTCTTTTTCCTCCTCAGATAAAGAGGAATGCATAGACTTTTTTATCAAACTAACGGCTTCTTTACTTTGCTGAAGTTCTACGTCTAAGCGCTTTTTATTTTTTTGAAGGAGTTCTTTTATTTCTTCTACTGTATTCATTCTAATTTTCTTCTTACTCTTTCTTCTTTAATTAAATTTAACTCTCTATTGGTTTGTCCTGCTACTGAGGTGTTTTCCTCAGCCCTTCTTATGAGATAAGGCATCACATCTCTAACTGGTCCAAAAGGAACATATTTAGCTGTATTGAATCCTTCTTTAGCTAAATTAAAACTTATGTGGTCACTCATACCGTACAATTGACCAAACCACAACCGTTGATCAGCGGAATTTATATTATATTTTTTTGCTAAACCCAACAATAAATAAGAGCTCTCTTCATTGTGTGTTCCTGCAAAAAGAGCCATTTTATCGTGTTCCATCATAAATTTTATAGCAGCATTAAAATTTTCATCAGTAGCATTTTTATCTTTACATATGGGAGATATATACTTATTTTCTCTTGCTCTTTCCCTTTCTTTTTCCATGTAAGCACCACGAACTATTTTTAATCCTATGTGATAATTTCCTTTTAATGCTTTTTGGTGTAATGATTTTAAATATTCCATCCTATCATGGCGATACATTTGTAATGTATTAAAAACAATAGCCTTGTCTAGATTATACTTTTCCATTAAACCCTCAACCAATACATCTGCCGCATCTTGCATCCAACTCTCCTCGGCATCAATTAATATAGGAACATCAAATTTTATTGCTTTATCACATATTTCATAATAACGATTCATCACTGCATCCCATTCACTTTTTTCTTCATTGGAGAGTGGTTTTTTTTCTGTAATTTTTTGGTATAAGGAAAATCGACCAACTCCTGTGGGTTTAAAAACCACAAATGGAATTGCATCTTTTTTCTTAGCAAATTCAATATTTTTTAATGTTTTAGCTTTTACAATATCAAATTGTTCTTCTGTTTCTTTTCCCTCCACAGAATAATCTAAAACAGAGTAAACACCATTGCTATGCATCTTTTCGATATTAGGAATACAATCTTCCTCTGTAACACCACCACAAAAGTGATCGAATACAGTAGACCGTATAAGACCCTCTACAGGTAAGTGAGCCTTTAATGCAAAATTTGTTACTGCAGTACCAATCTTCACCATTGGTTGGCTTTGGATTAATTTGAATAGAAAGAAAGCTCTTTCTAACTCAGAATCAGATTTGAGAGAAAATGCAATTTTGGTGTTATTAAATAGACTCATTATTTAAAAATATATACAAACAAAGATAACCACCTTGCTTAAATTATTCAATATTTTGTAGTTTATTTGTAGATGAAATATATTCAGAATATGAAATCTATAAAAGCAGCAACTTACTTTGTTCATTTTAAAAATAAAGGATATGAAGAACTAAATAGTCTAATCATAAAGAAAGATTATTCTTCAATTTTTATTTTAGTTGATGAAAATACGTTTGATTGTTGTTATCCAAAATTTATTCCTTTACTAGATACAGATAAACGAATAGAAATCATAGAAATTGAATCAGGAGAAATTCATAAAAACCTAGATACTTGTACTGGTGTTTGGAATGTACTAACCGAATTAAACGCAGACAGAAATAGTTTATTAATAACTTTAGGAGGGGGTGTAATTACAGATTTAGGGGGGTTTGTTGCTTCTACATTTAAGAGAGGAATTGACTTTGTTAACATCCCTACAACATTATTAAGCATGGTTGATGCTTCTGTTGGTGGAAAAACTGGTGTAGATTTAGGTGTTTTAAAAAATCAAATAGGTTTGTTTGCAAACCCTGAAATTGTAATCATAGATGATAACTATCTGGCTACACTTGAGGAAAGGGAGTTACGTTCAGGTATGGCCGAAATTATTAAATATAGTTTAACATACGATGTTAAATTATTAGATGCAATAAAAAGTTTTGACAAATCAAATATTGAGTATCTCATTCACAGATCCATAGAAATAAAAAACGAAATAGTTTTAAAAGACCCTAAAGAAAATGGGTTACGAAAAGTTTTAAATTATGGTCACACTTTAGGACATGCAATAGAGTCATACTTCCTGGAATCTACAGATAAAAAAAACTTGACTCATGGAGAGGCTATAGCTATAGGTATGGTTTGTGAAACCTACTTATCTCACAAGGTTCTTAACCTTTCATATGAAAAAATGAAACGTGTTAAAAGTTTAATAGAAAGTTTATATGAAAAGATTTCTATACAAGAGGAAGACCATGATAGTATTTTTGATTTATTAAAACACGATAAGAAAAATACTAATGGACAGGTAAATTTTGTATTGTTAAATGATTTCGAAGATTTTAAATTTGATTGTAAAATAACTAATAAGTTACTTAAAGAAAGCATTCATTTTTATATCTCCTAAAGTACTTTTTCCAAAACAGAACTGTAAATGTTCTCGTAAATCGGTAATATATTTTCTAAACGAAATTTGTTTGTGTGATTTTTTGCATTTATTTTAAAGCGTGATAAAGTTAAGTCGTCCTTTAAAATATTTAAAGTATTTTTAGACATATCCTCAACATCTCCTAAATGACTTAAATACCCTGTTACGCCATGAACATTCACCTCAGGTAATCCACCAGTATTTGTAGATATAACAGCCGTATTAGCAGCCATAGCCTCTAAAGCAGACAACCCAAAACTTTCACTTTTAGAGGGTAATAAAAAGACATCTGTATAACATAATATTTTTTCTATTTCGTGACTATTCCCCAAAAAAATTACACTATCTGAGATTCCTAACTTTTTTACTAATAGCTCTGCTTTTCTTTTATCAGGTCCCTCACCTACCATTAAAAGTTTTGCTGAAATCACTTTCTTTACAGAATGAAATATTTTTATAACATCCTCTATTCGTTTTACTGGTCTAAAATTTGAGATATGTGTCAGAATTCGTTCTTCTGGTTTTGCAACTGCTATTCTTTGGCATTCATTGAGTGACTCTCGATCATATTTTTCAGTATCAATAAAATTGTGGACTACTTTGATTTCATTGGTGATTTTGAAAAGTCTTAAAGTATCTTGCTTTAAGCTTTCAGAAACTGAGGTAACCACATCAGAATTATTAATACTAAACTCTACAGCTGTCTTATAACTTGGGTGGCTTCCAACCAAAGTAATATCTGTTCCGTGAAGAGTTGTTACTACTTTTATATTTATTCCTTTCTCCTTTAGCATCATCTTTGCCATATAAGCCGCGTAAGCATGAGGAATTGCGTAATGAACATGTAAAATTTCTAAGTTGTATTTGGAAACAACTTCTACTAATTTTGTAGACAATGCAAGCTCGTAAGGCTGGTATTGAAACAACGGATATTCTTCCATTAAGACTTCATGAAAATGTAAGTCATGAGAGATAAAATCTAACCGAACAGGTTGATTATAGGTCACAAAATGAACCTCATGACCTTTGTCTGCCAAAGCCATCCCTAATTCTGTAGCTACAACACCACTACCTCCAAAAGTTGGATAACATACAATTCCTATTCGCATTTTATAAGTTTAACTCCTTAGGTGTAAAGATACTTTATTTACTTACGTTGAATTCTAAATAAAAACATAAAATGACTTATAGAATTAAATAAAACAACAACAAATAAAAAAACCTATCGAACAAACGATAGGTTTAAATATATTTAAGTGATTATTTTTAATAATCTCCAAGTGTCACTGGGTTTTGCTCTAAGGCATTTGCCAATTGCTCATCATTAGGTGCTTTACCATGCCATGCATGAGTATGCATCATAAAGTCTATACCATTACCCATTTCTGTATGTAGTAAAACACAAACAGGTTTACCATTTCCAGTTTTAGATTTAGCTTCAGATAACCCAGAAATAATTGCATCAATATCATTTCCTTTTTTTACTTCTAAAACCTCCCAGCCAAAAGCTTCAAATTTTGCTCTTATACTTCCCATCGGTAAAACATCATCCGTTGCTCCATCAATTTGTTTTCCGTTAAGGTCTATTGTAGAAATAATATTATCAATTTTTTTTGCCGAAGCATACATAGCAGATTCCCAAATTTGACCTTCTTGAAGTTCACCATCACCATGTAAAGTATAAATAATCTTAGGATCTCCATTTAATTTCTTTGCCTCTGCTGCACCTATAGCTACAGACATGCCTTGGCCTAAAGATCCAGATGCTACTCGAATTCCAGGTAACCCTTCGTGGGTAGTTGGATGTCCTTGCAACCGTGTATTCATTTTTCTAAAAGTTGCTAATTCCTCGACTGGAAAAAAACCGCTTCGAGCTAATACACTATAATAAACTGGTGAAATATGCCCATTGGATAAGAAAAAAAGATTTTCATTTTCTCCATCCATAGTAAAGTCCGTTGAATATTCAAGAACTTCTTGATAAAGAACGGTGAAAAACTCTGCACAACCCAATGAACCCCCAGGATGGCCAGAATTTACAGCGTGAACCATTCTTAAAATATCTCTTCTAACTTGTTGTGTAAAATCTTGTAACTCTTGTGTAGTAGCCATTAATAATTATTTGTTTAACAAAAGTAAATTTTTAAAAAACAATTGACAAGGTTTATTTTGATACAAAATTAACAAGGTTATTAACTATGTCTTTTGTTTTTTCTTTTTTGCTGCGGGGAATAAAACATTATTAAGAATTAAACGATACCCTGGAGAGGATGAATGAAGGTCTAATTCGGTTTTTGGATCTCCTACTCTGTGTGTGTAATCCTCGGGATCATGACCACCATAAAAAGTAAACATTCCTTTTCCTCTTGTTCCATGAATGTATTTGGCTTCTCTATTTGTTCTATTTTCTCCCATAACCAAAACATTTGATTTAATAGTTAATCTATCAAAGGAAGTAGTTTGCCCCATGAAACCTTTCACCAATTGAGTGTGATTTTGAGTTAGCATGGTAGGTACTGGATCCCATTTTGCAGAAAACTCAATTAATGAAAAATAATCTGATGTTTTGGGAATAGAACGCTTTCGAGTCATATCTATAGTAGAAAACTCATAAGTTGTAGGATTTCTAATTAAATTGAAATCCCTAAAAGCAAATGTTTTATTAAAATTAATTTTAGATTGATAATTCGATTCTGATGGGTCTCCATCAAACATAGACTCTACAATATCTACCCCTTCAGATGCTAAAGCGATATCAAAACTATCAGTAGCAGAACACATTGCAAACATGAAACCACCGTTCATTACATAAGCTTTTAGTTTAAGGCTAACAGCTAATTTGAGTTGTGATACTTTATCAAATCCTAGGCTTTTGGCAGATTTTTCTGCTCTTATTTTACCATTTACATACCAAGGAGCTGTTCTGAAAGCTCCATAAAAACGCCCATATTGTCCAGTGAAATCTTCATGATGTAAATGAACCCATTCGTATAATAACAATTTATCGTTTAATACCTCCTTATCGTAAATAACATCAAATGGTATTTCAGCATAGGTTAACACCATAGTAACTGCATCATCCCAAGGCATTTTATCTTTAGGTGAATATACTGCAATCTTTGGCGCTTTTTCTAAAGTCACAGCTTCTTGATTTTTTGAAGGTGATGAAATATCTTGTAAAATTAATTCTGCTTTTGTATCGGAAATTATTTGGTAAGAAACCCCACGAATTTTACATTCATTTTCTATTAAAGTAGTATTCTCAATTAGAAATGCACCACCATCATAATTTAATAACCATTTAGCTTTTAATCCTGATTGTAATGAGAAATAGACAATACCATAAGCCTTAAGATGATTATTCTGTGAATCATTATCCATAGGAATGTATACAAAAGATGCCCAAATAACATTAGATGATAATAAGAATACAAAAGCTAGGGCTAATTTTTTCAATATATAATTTCTATGGATGGGATTAAAATTTATATTTTTTTAACCAAGCTAAAGTATGGGCTACTTTACTTATCAAATTACTTGGTTTTCTTGCAATACCATGGGATGCTTCAGGAATTTCAACTAGAACAGTTTCAATTTTACGTAACTTCAATGCATGATACAACTGCTTTGCTTCACTTGGGGGGGTCCTTAAATCATTCATCCCTACCATGACCATGGTTGGAGTCTCGACATTGCCTACCAATGATAATGGTGAAAACTTCCAATATGTATCAAAATTTTCCCAAGGTTGTCCTGAATATCTAGAATTTGCATACCCAAAATAGTTGTCTGCTACTAAAGTTTTACTTATCCAATTCATTACTGGTTTTACAACTACAGCAGCTTTAAAACGATTACTTTTACCAATCATCCAGGCAGTCATAATTCCCCCAGCACTTCCTCCTGTTACAAATAATTGTTGAGGATCTACAATACCTTTTTGCACTAAAAGATCAACTCCATCCATAACATCATTATAATCTTGTCCCGGATAATTATTATATAATAAATTTGCAAATTCTTCACCATAACTAGTACTTCCTCTGGGGTTGGGATAAAATACTACATATCCATCTGCCGCATATAATTGTATTTCTGCAGTAAAACGATCTCCATAATTTAAAATTGGCCCACCATGATTTTCTACTAATAATGGATATTTTTTGGAAGCATCATAAAAAGGAGGTTTTACTATCCATCCCTGAATTTTTCTTCCGTCAAAAGAAGAAGTATACCAAACCTCTTCTGTTTCTCCAAGTACTCTATGTGCTAAAACATCTTCGTTTAAATTGGTAATCAATTTTGGTGATTTACTAACTTGTAAAACGGCAAGTTCCGATGGGTATTCTGGTCTAGTATGAGTAAATGCTATCGTTCCGTCGTTAGCAACAGAATACGATCCAGAGGCATAAGGTCTTCCAATAGTTGTTCCTCCCAAATTGTCAGCAAGTTTACTTATTTCACCTTTTGTTGAGATATAGGCTACCTTTGAATTTCCTTTATCATCAAATGTACAATACAAGCCATTTCCTGACTTATCCCAGGAAATATTTGATATACTATTGTCAAATTTTTGAGAAACAACTTTTCTTCTCTTACCATCAGAATCCATTAAATATAGTACCCTGTTTTGGTGAGCTTGTGATTTATCTTTATAACCTAAAAAAGCAACTTTTTTTCCATTTGGAGAAACTTTGGGAGAAAAATCTGGTCCAATTTGAGAAGTTAGAACACTAATTTTTTTTGAATAAATATTTACCTTGTAAATTTCACTATTTCTAAAGTCATATTCCCAATTTTTAACTCGATTTGCTGAAAAATATATAGAATTACTATCTGGAGAGAAAGATAAACTTCCCGAATGATTGTAATTACCAGTGGTTACTTGTCTGGGTGTACCTCCCTGAGCAGGAATTGTATAAATATGTGTAAACCCTGGATTCATATATCCTCTTCCATCTGCCTCATGCTTTAACCTATTAGTAACTCTAGCAGGTTTTGCCCAATTTGCTCCCTTTGGTTTTTTTGGCATCTTAATTATTACTGGTGAATTTTGTGCTTTGAACATGGTAAAAGCTAATTGTTTTCCATCGGGTGACCAGGTTAAATTACCTGGAGACATTTCTAATTGAGATAATTTTGCAATTTGTCCAGTTGAAACCCAATACATATATAACTCCGAACCTTCATCAGTACTACTAATAAAAGCAATACGTTTTCCATCGGGTGACCATCTCGCATTTGATTCATTGACTTCCCTTGAAGTTAGTTTTCTATGAGAAGAACCATCAATATTAAGAATCCACAAACCTCCTCTTGATTTGTCTTTCATGATATCAAAACCATTTCTTTTGTAAACTATTTGAGACGCATTAGGAGATATTTGGGGGTCTGAAACCCATTCTAAAGAGAAAACATCTAATGATTGGAATGGTATTTTATCTTCCTGTGAAAACAGTAAAAAATGGTGCCCACAAAAAAATATTAAAATTAGAATACGTTTCATATTGATAGTATTGATTGAATAAAAGTTTATGAATAATAATTTTTAAAAAGGAACATCGTCTTCATCAATTTGAAAGGCATCTTTTGGTTCTATTCGTGTATCTGGAAAAACGTCTTCAGTAAAATCTGTATTCATACTAGACTGAAATTCACTACTAAAACCTTCTTCTAAATCTGAAAATTTAGCTAAATGTCCAGTAAATTTTAAACGAATATTATCTAGTCCACCATTTCTGTGTTTTGCAATAATAAATTCACCTTGACCTTCACAAGGTGTGTGTTCATCATCATCCCATTCTGTCATTCCATAATATTCTGGTCGAAAAATAAAAGAAACAATATCTGCATCTTGTTCAATTGCACCAGATTCTCGTAAATCTGATAATAGTGGTCTTTTACTTCCTCCTCTGGTCTCTACAGCTCTAGATAATTGTGAAAGGGCTATAACAGGAACTTCTAACTCTTTTGCTAAAGCCTTTAAATTCCTAGAAATCATAGAGATTTCCTGTTCTCGATTTCCACCGCTTTTATTGTTGTTTCCAGCAGTCATTAGTTGTAAGTAATCTATTACTATAATCCTCACATTATGTTGAGAAACCAATCTTCTTGCTTTTGCTCGTAAATCAAAAATTGATAATGATGGTGTATCATCTATAAAAATTGGAGCATCAGACAATCGTTTTACTTTCACATTCAACTGCTCCCACTCATGAGGCTCTAAATTTCCTTTACGAAGTTTTTCTGAAGTTAATCCAGTTTCAGAGGAAATCATTCTAGTTATTAATTGAACAGAGGACATCTCCAATGAAAAAACAGCAACAGCATGATTAAAATCAATTGCCATATTTTTAGCCATAGAAATAACGAAAGCAGTTTTTCCCATACCAGGACGGGCTGCAATAATAATTAAATCTGAGGGTTGCCAACCTGAAGTAATCGCATCTAGTTTTGTGAAACCTGTGGCTAAACCGCTCATTCCTTCTTTGTTTGAAATTTCTTGAATCTTAGTTAAAGCTTGTTTTACAAGATCACTAGCTCCCTCCGAACTTTTCTTTAAATTCCCCTGAGTTACCTCAAATAGTTTTGCTTCTGCATTATCTAACAAATCAAACACATCTGAAGTTTCATCATAAGCATTTTCAATAATATCACTAGAAATACTGATCAATCTGCGTTGAATATATTTTTGAAGAATTATTCTTGCATGAAATTCTATATGAGCAGACGATGCTACTTTTTGTGTCAGTCTTATTAAATGAAAATCACCACCAACTAAATCAAGTTTCGCATTTTTTCTTAAAGCGTTAGAAACCGTTAACAAATCTATAGGTTTAGATTCTTGGAATAAATCATAAATAACTCTATAAATCTCCTGATGTTTCAATTCGTAAAATGCATCTGGATGCAAAATATCAATAACGTCATCAATCCCTTTTTTATCAATCATCATTGCACCGAGGACAGCCTCTTCTAAATCTACAGCTTGAGGTGGTATTTTCCCTTTTTCGAGATTAATAATTTTAGCTTTATCTATCTTTTTACCACTAAATGATTGTGTTTTTTCCATAGTAACAAATGTATATTTTTACTTGTAATTGAGGTTTCTCTTATTGGATTTTATTTTTAAACATGATTTGTTAACCAAATTGTTATTATCATGTTAACAAAGTATAAAGTTCTACAATTCTTTCTGTATTTTTACCAACATGAAGATAAAAAAAAGAAATATTTATCTGACCCTTTTTTTAGGAATTCAAATACTATTCATGAGATGGATAGAAAGCAATCCATCTTTTATTGAAACCTATTATTCTAGAGGAATATACCTATACATAAGCTCTTTTTTAAGAATTTTATTTGGGTGGATGCCTTTCTCTTTTGGAGATCTTATTATAATACTTTTTGGTTTATACTTGATTTATTTGGTCTATAAATTGGTTTCAACACGCTTTACAAATATGGTTTCTAAAGTTTTTGGGGTCACATCATTTATCTCAATAGTTTATTTCTTGTTTTATTTCTTATGGGGATTAAATTATTTTAGAGAGCCTCTAAATAAAAACCTAGAGTTCAAAACTACTCCATATAACAATGAGGAGTTGGTTAACCTAACCAAATATTTAGTTACAAAACTAAATCAATCTCACTTAGCGATTACAAAATCAGATTCAATAAGTGTAATTATACCTCATTCAAATCAAGATATTTATTTACTTGCCAAAAAGGGATATCAAAAATTAGCTCATGATAATTCTCTATTTACTTACAAATATGGTAGAGCAAAAAATTCGTTAATAAGTGTTTTTCAATCTTATAACGGAACTTCAGGTTATCTAAATCCATTTACTGGAGAAGCGCAAGTGAATAGACTGATTCCAAAAACCATTTTACCCACAACCACAACCCACGAAATGGCTCACCAAATTGGTTTTGCTGCGGAAAACGAAGCAAATTTTATAGGTTTTTTAGCAGCATTGTCTAATGATGATCCTTATTTTAAATATTCTGCATATAGGATGGCCACCAGATATGTCATATTTGAATTATATAAGAGAGATCAAGATACTTTTAAGGAAATTTATAAAACTTTAAACAAAGGAATTTTAATTGATTTTAAATCCTCATCTGATTTCTGGAATACTTATAAGAATCCTTTTGAACCCATTGTAAAAAAAGGATACAATGTCTATTTAAAATCTAACAAACAAGTCAAAGGAATTAATTCCTACAATTATGTGGTAGATCTATTAATTAGTTATTTCAAAACACCCCAAAATAAAGTATAATTCTTAATTAGAATAAAAAATTTAAAAAGGGTGCTATTAATTTAGTGCTCTTTTTTTTTTGAGAATACTGATTAAAAAGAATTAAAAGTATAAATTTGTAAGGAACTAAAATTAAATGTTTCAAATTATATGAAACAAATACAAAGTCTTCAAAATCCACTCATAAAAAATATTCTCAAACTACAAGAGAAATCCCGAGAAAGGAAAAAACAACAATTATTTATTATTGAGGGAAAAAGAGAGGTTGAACTTGCATTTAAGAGTGATTTTGAGATTGAATCACTTTTATTTATTTCTAAAAAAATAGAGCATCATTATATAAAACAGTTTAATGCTAAAGAAGTAATTGAAATTACTCCCGAGATTTATCAAAAAATAGCTTATCGAGAATCAACAGAAGGAATTATAGCTATTGCTAAATCAAAACATATTGATTTAAAGTCACTAACCTTCAAAAACAAACATCCATTAATTTTAGTGCTTGAAGGTATAGAAAAACCTGGAAATATTGGTGCGATGATTCGATCTGCGGATGCGGCTAATATTGATGCTATAATTTTAGCAGATCCAAAGACAGATCATTTTAACCCTAATGTAATTAGATCTA
>Ga0228622_1000932_pt1 | contig 13923 bp, 16 predicted proteins | sample 26DmetaG_FD_186035 | JGI IMG/M metagenome (GOLD analysis project Ga0228622, IMG submission 186035) | Seawater microbial communities from Monterey Bay, California, United States - 26D | ecosystem: Environmental > Aquatic > Marine > Coastal | place: USA: California | collected 2016-10-01
AACACAGGCAATCTTTCTTTGCTCTTTGCCGGGGATCCTACGTTATTCAACCAATATGCTTACCTGCCGGTCAACCCGAAACGCCATGCGCATGTTAAAGCCAAAGCGGCGCGGGACTTGGAAAATTGGTTGGTCTCATCGCGCGTCAAACAGATCATCAACGGTTATGAAATTGGCGGTGAAGCCTTGTTTGTATTCAATGCCCGCCCTTAGGCCCTTGTGATGCTCACTTACAGCGCAGTATTCTTCTCGGCTTTGATGGCTGCGAGCATTTTGCCGATGCAATCAGAGGCTGTCTTAGTCGGGTTTTTGCTTGCCGGACAAAAACCTATTGCCAACCTAGTGATTATCGCCACATTGGGCAATGTTTTGGGTGCCTTGGTAAATTGGGGTTTGGGACGGGCATTTCGACGCTTTGAAAGCCGGTCATGGTTCCCAGTTTCAAAACACCAAATTCAGCATGCGCAGAGGTGGTACCTGCGCTATGGGCGGTGGTCTTTGCTGGGAAGTTGGCTGCCGATTGTTGGTGATCCGATCACTGTGGTCGCTGGCGCGTTTCGCGAGCGGTTTTGGCCGTTTGTGGTGCTGGTGACACTGGCCAAGGGTGGGCGGTACATCGTTTTGACGGCGATGACTGTTCCCTGGCTTTGAGGCTATAGAGGGTAGGTGGTGATGGCAATTTTGGAAACACGGGCTTTTGGCCTGATCGCGGCCATAGCCACGGTTACGATTTGGGCGGGCTTCATGCTCATCACGCGCTTTGCTGTGAAAAGCGATTTTACGGTAGAAGAGCTCTTAGTGTTGCGGCTTTTGCCGGGCGCTATTGTCATCATACCTTGGATGTGGAAATTGGGCGTCATGCCGCCAAAGATGGCGTGGCCGCGTGCGGCAATGCTGATGGTTGGCGCCAGTGCTGTTTTCCCCTATGTGGTCTCGAAGGGCCTTGCTTTCGCGCCGGCCTCTGACGGCGGGGCATTGGCGCCTGGGATGTTGCCGTTTTGGGCAGCCTTAGCGGCTTTTGCCTTGGCTGGCGAAGTGCCCGGACCGCGCCGCCGGATAGGGTTGGTGATGATCCTGCTGGGCGCGCTGCTGGTCAGTCTTTGGCCCATTCTCCAAGGTGGCAACGATGGCGCTTGGCGTGGGCATTTGATGTTTCTTAGCGGGTCCGGTCTTTGGGCGATATATTCTGTCGTGTTTCGCCAAAGTGGTCTCAGCCCTGTGCACGGTTTGGTGATCGGGCTGTTTTGGGGGACTTTGGCGGCCATCCCGGTGCTTTTGTTGAGCGGCAATGTGAGCTTTTCCCGCGTTGCCTGGACGGATCTTTGGATCATGGTCGTTATTCAGAGTTTTATTATTGGAATATTGGCGATGGTTTTATTTAGCTATGCGGTGAAATTGCTGGGCGCTGCGCAATCCTCGGCCTTTGGGGCGTTGACCCCTTTGTTGGCGCTCATCGGCGGTGTGGTATTTTTGGGCGAATCCGTCACAGCTTTAAAAGTTTTTGGTGTGATACTTGTGGCGGTTGGAGTGTTTCTTGCCTCGGGTATTCTGCGAAAAAATCGCCCGCGACGCGCTTAAATGCCCGACCTATGACTGGCTGTCCAGATAGGTTTTATAATCCTGCGGTGTATCAATATCATAGGATCCACCTCCGCGGGTGCTGCTAAATTCATGTAAAGCTGATTTGAACTTGGCAATCACCGGTTTGGCACCATCATCTCCCGAGATGTGAGAAAAAGCGGAAAAGGTGTCGCGGTGAAACAATGTCGGATGCGCGGGCTTTCCGTTCGGGCTCAGTGGGCGCCAGATCAAGCAGTCCGAATGCAGCCGCCGCTCTTGAAAGAGCTCAATGAAATCTGACGGCGCAATCTGCGGCAAATCGGCCAGCACAACGCAGAGATGCGAGACCGTATCGGGCAAATCTGCCACCGCCGCGCGCAGGGTGCCGGACAGCCCCTCAGCGCTGTCGGGATAGCTGACCCTGCGCAAAGGCAAATCTTCCAGCGTTTGCCACCTTGGATGTGGCTCTTGCGGCAGGGCCACCAATGTTGGCACACAGACCTCTAGCACACGCTCAGCCAGATGGCGTAAAAGTGAGCGCCCGTGAATGGGCAACATCAGCTTATCATCTGGCGCCATACGCCGCGAGGCTCCGGCGGCACAGATCAAGATCTGTGGCTTAAACTTGGCGGCATCTACGGTTATAACAAAGGCTCCAAAAGACGTTTTGCCGGGCGCAATTGGCCGAGGATTTCAATTTCAGCCTGTAAGTCATCTGTCACCGCAGCGCGTGGCACTAGGGCAAAGGCTATGGATTTCTCGGCATGATGTGAATAGCCGCCTGAGGTGCAAAATCCCTGAACCGTGCCATTGATAAACACCGGCTCATAGGCCACGATATCGGCATCTAGCGCATCCACTTCGAAGATGACCAACTGACGCTCTGGCGGGGTGAGACGTTCGGCTTCCGCGGCGCTGCGTCCGATGAAATCAACAGGCTTGCGGAAGCTGATGAAACGATCAAGACCGGTTTCGGCTGCGGTATAGTCGGGCGAAAATTCTGAGAGCCAAGAGCCGAAAAACCGATCCAAGCGCAAAGACATCATCGCGCGCATGCCGAAAGGGGTCATGCCATGGGGTTTTCCGGCCTCCCAGAGCCTGTCCCAGAGCGTCCGTTGCGCCATTGGGTCACAATATAGCTCAAAGCCATGATCACCCGTATAGCTGACCTGTTGCACAAGACAGGCTGTCGAGCCGACCATGATCTCTATGACATCGAGGAATTTGATCTCAGCCACATTGACCGTGGTGCAGCTCTGTAGCACCTCCGCCGCTTTAGGTCCGGCGATTTGAAAGCCCGTGCGCTGATCGGAAATATTTTGCAGCGTGACGCCGGGCGCCATATTTTCTTCGAACCAGCGCTGGTGATAGGCTTGACTGCCGTAGCTGGCGGTGAGTTGGAACAGGCCTTCGCGGATACAAGAGACGGTGAAATCGCCGATGAGCTTGCCTTTTGGCGAAAGCATGGGCGTGAGTGACAGACGACCAACCTGCGGAATGCGCCCCGCCATGATCCGGTCGAGCCAGGCGCGGGCTCCGGTGCCACTGACTAAGAATTTTGAGAAATTATGCACCTCATTGATGCCAACGCCGCTGCGAACGGCCTTGACCTCGCGCCTCACCGCATCCCAGGCGTTGGACCGTCGGAAAGAGGGGGTTTCAAAATCGGGCTCCCCAGTTTGGGCGAAATAATTTGGCACTTCGAGACCAAATTGCGCGCCCCAGACCGCGCCCATGGAGCTGAAATGGTCGTACATGGGGGTACGGCGCAAGCTGCGGGCGGCGGGCAGCTCTTCATTGGGATAGCTGACCGAGAACCGCCGCTGATAATTCTCAATGACCTTGGGCACCGTGTATCCCGGCGTGATCCATGCGCCAAAGCGGGCGCAATCCATCGCGAAGACATCGCGCTCCGGCTCGCCCTCTACCATCCATTGTGCAAGGGTCAGCCCAACGCCGCCGCCCTGGCTGAAGCCGGCCATAACAGCGCAGGCGGACCAATAGTTGCGCATGCCGGGCACCGGCCCCACGAGGGGATTGCCATCGGGCGCAAAGGTGAAAGGGCCGTGGATCACAGATTTAACACCGGCCGATTCAAGTGCCGGGAAACGCTTATACGCAAAGGCGATGCTGTCTTCGATCTTGTCAAAGTCATCGGCCAAAAGCTCATGGCCGAAGTCCCAGGGCGTGCCATTGACGGCCCACGGACGGCAGGGCTGTTCATAAAATCCGATGCAAAGGCCGCGGCCTTCTTGGCGCAGGTAGCTCTCGCCCGCGGGATCCATCACATGGGGATGCTCGCTGCCTGCGTCAATCATAGCCGCAATTTGAGCCACATCTTCGGTGACGATATATTGATGCTCCATTGGGAGAAGTGGGAAATAGACGCCCGCCATGGCCCCCACTTCACGCGCCCAAAGGCCGGCAGCATTGACAATATGCTCTGCGTGAACGCTACCTTTATCTGTCACAAGGTCCCAAGTGCCATCGGCCCGTTGTGTGGTGGAGAGCACTTTGCAATGGGTCTCAATATGCGCCCCGCCCATCCGGGCGGCCTTGGCATAGGCATGGGTTGTGCCGGACGGATCGAGATGCCCATCAAGCGGGTCATAAAGCCCGCCGATGATCCCGTCGGTATTGGTCACCGGAGCAATTTTGGCGATCTCATCAGGGCCGATGATTTCGGTCTCCAGGCCCATATAGCGGTGTTTGGCGCGCTCAGCGACCAGCATATCAAAGCGATCTTGATTATCCGCCAGGGTCACGCCGCCCACATGATGCAGTCCGCAAGACATGCCGGTCATCGCCTCAAGCTCTCTGTAAAGCTTGATGGTGTAGCCCTGTAGCGCTGCCATATTTGTATCGCCATTAAGTGTATGGAAACCGCCTGCCGCATGCCAGGTGGATCCAGAGGTCAGCTCAGACCGTTCAAGCAGCATCACATCAGACCAGCCCAATTTGGTCAGATGGTACAAAACGGAACATCCGACTACGCCTCCGCCGATGATTGCGACTCGGGTGGTGGTTTTCATGATCGGGCTCCTGCTGCTGTATTCAAAATATTATGGCGCGGCCCGCGGTAAAAGAATAGCATTTCCCGACATAAAATGAGCAAAATTCGCGCAGGTGATCGCGCAGCTGTGTTTAACGGATCATGTAATTGATCAGATAGTTCAAATCAGACATTGGATGTCGCCTTGGGGCAATGGTCATCTCGTAGCATTGCCGATACTCTAGCAGAGAGACTATTACGAAAGAGCCCAAAATGCGGACCCATGCTCAAGCAGTTGTAATCGGTGGCGGTGTCATTGGTTGTTCTATACTTTACCACCTGACCAAGTTGGGCTGGAGTGATGTTGTCCTTTTGGAACGTGACGAGCTGACGTCCGGCTCTACTTGGCATGCGGCTGCCAATATTCACGGTCTCCATGACAGCACCAATATTAGCCGCATTCAACACTACACGATGACACTGTACAATGAGCTGGAAGCGGAGACCGGGCAGAGCTGCGGTGTGTTTCAACCGGGAAGCCTCTATCTGGCCCAAACAGAAAATCGTGAGCATCAGCTGCGCCTGCAGGCGGCTAAAGCCAAGTTCTATGGGATGAACTTTCATGAGGTCAGCCGGGATGAGGCGGAGCAGCTTCATCCTTTGGTCAATTATGACGGGGTGCGCTGCATCATGTTTGAACCGGATGGCGGAAATGTAGATCCCTCCGGTGTCACCCATGCCTATGCGGCTGGCGCGCGGGCGCGGGGGGCCGAAATTCATCGCTTCACCCCGGTGATGGGCACAGAGGCGCAGGCCGATGGCAGCTGGATTGTGCGCACGCCCAAGGGCGATATTCACACCCAATGGGTGGTGAATGCGGCCGGCCTTTGGGGGCGAGAGGTGGCGGCCATGGCCGGCATCACCCTACCGCTTCAGCCGACTGAGCACCAATATTTCGTGACTGAAACCATTCCAGAGGTGGCCGCGATGAGCCGGCGCTTGCCATCGGTTGCCGATCGTGACGGGGAATATTATCTGCGCCAGGAAGGCCAAGGGCTCCTGATTGGCGCCTATGAGAAAGATCTGCGGTTTTGGGCAGAAGAAGGCACGCCGCTTGATTTTGCCCATGAGCTTTTTGCCGATGATCTAGACCGGATCGAAGACAATATGATGCGGGCCATTGATCGCGTACCGGCTGTCGGGACAGCTGGGATCAAGCGGGTGATTAACGGGCCCATGATATGGTCACCCGATAGCAATGTGCTGTTTGGCCCGCATCCGGATCTGACGAATTATTTCTGTTGCAACGGGATCATCCCTGGCTTCAGCCAATCGGGCGGCATGGGGTTGATGTCGGCGCAATGGATGGTTGAGGGCGAAAGCCAATATGACATGTTCGCTTGGGATGTGGCGCGTTTTGGCGATTGGGCCGATAAGGCCTTTACCAAGGCTCGGGTGGGCGACCAATATGCCAAGCGGTTCGCGATCCATTTTCCCAATGAGGAGCGTGACGCCGGGCGACCTGTTAGAACCCGCCCAGCCCATGCTGTGCAAACCGCGCTTGGCGGCGTGTTTGGGCTCAACTACGGGTGGGAGCATGTGCAGTGGTTTGCCGATCAGCCCGGCGCAAAGGATACAAATGGGTTCACCCGGCAAAATTGGTTCGAGCCGGTTGGCCGTGAATGTCGCATGCTGCGCGATGCGGCAGGCATCATAGATATTTCGAATTTCGCCAAATATCGCGTCAGTGGGCAGCAGGCTGAGGCATGGCTCAACGCCGTCTTTGCCAATACTATGCCCAAGGCCGTGGGCCGTTCCTGCCTGACGCCTTTGATCGGTATCCGCGGGGGAATTGCTGGTGATTTCACGGTCACAAGATTGGCCGAAGATGAGTTTATGATTATCGGTTCAGGCATGGCCGAACGCTATCATCAACGCTTTTGGAAGATGGTGCCTATGCCGGAAGGTGTGTGCTTCGAAAGCCAGACCGAAGCGCTGTGCGGATTCAATGTTGCGGGGCCAAAATCCCGCGAATTGCTGCAACGGTTGACGAATACTTCACTGGCCACGGGTGATTTCCCTTTCATGCGATCCAAACGTATTGAGCTGGCCGGCGTAGACTGCTTGGCGCTGCGGGTCTCCTTCACAGGGGATTTGGGCTGGGAGCTGCACTGTAAAACCGAAGACCAGTTGCGGCTCTATGAGGCCTTATTGGACTGCGCGAAAGAGTTTGGCGCAGGCCCCGTTGGCGCGCGGGCTTTGATGAGCCTGCGGGTGGAAAAGGGCTATGGCTCTTGGTCGCGGGAATATAGCCCGGAATATTGGCCGCAAGAGGTTGGCCTCGACGGTTTGATCAAACTGGATAAGGAATTTTTGAACAAACAAGCCTATTTGGCCATAAAAGATCAGACCCCGCGCGAGCGGCTCTCTATTATTGAGATCATCTCGCCAGATAATGCCGATGCGACTGGCGGTGAACCGATTTTTGACAAGTCTGGAGCGGGCGTAGGCCGGGTCACATCGGGCACCTATGGCTATGGGGTAAATAAGTCATTGGCGCTGTGTTATCTGAAAAATGTGACAGCCGGCGATTGCCTTGATGTTATGATCTTGGGAAAACCGCATCACGCGATTGTCTTACCCGAAGCCCCCTTTGATCCGAAAGGGGAGAAATTGCGGGCCTAACGTTAGATTGAGCCGCCTTCGACCATAAAGTTTTGGGCCGAACAAGCCGCCGCATCGTCAGAGGCGAGAAACAGCACCATTCGGGCAACATATACCGGATCAATCGCATCAGGCAGGCATTGGCGGTCAATTTGCTTGGCGAGGGCTTCGGGCGTGACCCAAAGCTCCTTTTGCCGCTCGGTCATAATCCAACCGGGCACAACTGTGTTGACCCGAATACGATGATCGCCCAGGTCGCGCGCCATGGTTCGGGTCAGCCCGTGCACCGCTGCTTTGGCAGTGGTATAGGCTGGAAAGCCGCCACCGGCTTCCCACCATGAGTTTGATCCCATGTTGATAATAGAGCCACCGCCAGCCGCGATCATACCATCGGCCACGGCTTGAATGGCAAAAAACATATGGCGCAGATTGTTGTTTTGCCGCTCATCCCAATACTCTGGGGTCACGCTGCGCCAATCATGCCGATCATCTCTTGCAGCATTGTTGACCAAAACCTGCGCTGGACCCAGCTTTCTTTCCAAATCGGCGAAAGCGGCTTTGAGCGCCGCAATGTCGCGCAGATCACAGGGCGCGAAGCTATGCGTGCCGTTTAGCTTTGCCAAAAGCGCCTCTGATCCGGTGATGTCCATATCAACGAATCCCACCTGTGCTCCCTGTTCGGCAAAGGCAGTGACCAGCTCAGCGCCGATGCCTGATGCGCCTCCTGTTATAAAGACGGTTTTGCCGCGCAGGCTGGGGTAGTTGGCAAATCTTGAGGTCATTTCGGTCTCTTTTGTGGATTGAGCGTCTAACATGTCTGCTTGCTGGGGTTTATGCAATCACTTCCTGCGGGCTTACAGATCATTTTGCCACTGGCCCAGAAAGATGTTGCTCGGCCCTATATAAAGGGTTAGCCCCTCACAACTGATACGAGGAAATCACGCTATGATCACTGCATTTTACGCTTCGCTTTTGGGCTTGTTTTTCACCATTTTGACCTTCCGCGTTTTGGCGCTGCGCGGCGTCACCCTGTTAAAATGGCTGGCCTTTAACAATTTTGGCGCGCAGGCATTAGAACGCTCCGTGCGCGCGCATGGCAATTTTATTGAATATGTCCCAATGGTCTTGCTGATGATGTATTTGGCGGAAGCGGCAGACCTCTCGTCGCTGCGGCTTCACATCACCGGCGCCTTGCTCTTGCTGGGGCGGGTCATGCATGGGGTTTGCTTTGGCTTTATGGAATTTAACATGCCGCTTCGGCTTGGCGGTATGGTGCTGACGCTTTTGGCTTTGATCAATATTTCTGTCAGCCTGCTGATCGTGGCGCTTTAGGGCATTGGCTCAATCTGGCGCAATGAGACCCAAGCCGCGCAGATAGATGCCCATGCCGCTTTCAAGCAGTTGCTCGGCCGGAATAGGGCTGCGCCCGCCGGGTACGCCGCGGGCAAACAGCTCGACCACCCCGTGGCTCAGCGCCCAGATATGGGCCGCGAACATCTGCGGTGGCGGGCGTTTTTCGGCTGGGATATGCTTGCTCAGCTCCACTGCCGCGGCTTGCAGAACCTTTTGCGCCTCCATCGCGGCGTGATTGAGCTCGGGGCTGCGCTGAAGCGGCAGGCCACTTTCAAACATGGCGACGTAATGGCCGCGGTGCGTGCGGGCAAAATTCAAATAAGCCTGGCCGGTCGCCTCAAAGGCACGAAGCGCATTGGGCTGTCCACCGTTATAGGCGGTTTCCATGCGCTCGGCAAAAATGGCAAATCCCTGCAAAGCAGCCTCAGCAATCAGATCCTCGCGGCCCTCGAAATGGCGATAGACGGCGGCTGGTGTGACGCCAGCATTCTTGGCCGCTTCCGATAGGGTAAATCCGGTTGGGCCTTTGGTTTCAATCAACAAAAGCGCGGCATCCACCAAAGCTTGGCGCAGGTTGCCGTGATGATATCTGCGTTGTTGCATCGTGGGTCCACTCCACTTTCGCCCAAACGGGCTGGGTTGCAGTCCAGAAAATTTAGCGGCCTATTTCATTGCGATCAAACGGCGTCGTTTGGTAGATTTCATTGATCCAATTGCCATAGAGCAGATGCGCATGTGAGCGCCAGCGGTTGAGGGGCGTTTGGCTGGGATCATCCCTGGGATAATAGTGACCCGGAATATTGATGGGGGTGCCATTGGCAATGTCGCGGTCATATTCTTGTTTGAGCGTATTGCTGTCATATTCAAAATGATTGAACAGATACAGCGTGCGATGGGCTGGATCCTCGACCAGGCAGGGACCGGTTTCGCTGGATCCAAGCAGGGTTTTTAGCCCCGGCACAGCGGAGATTTCATCTTGTTTTATCTCTGTCCAGCGACTCACGGGCACAACAAAATCATCCGAGAAGCCGCGTAGAAATGGCGAGGAGGGCTCTAGGTTTTGATGCCGAAAACAGCCAAATGCCTTTTGCGGCAGCTCATATTTTTTCACCCCATGCAGGTAATTGATCATCGCCATGCCGCCCCAGCAGACTCCTAAGGTGGCATGGACATGGCTTTGGGTCCAATTCATCACCTCCACCATTTCTGGCCAATAGGTGACGTCTTGGAAGTCCAGATGTTCAATTGGTGCACCGGTGATGATTAACCCGTCAAATTTTTCATCCCGAACCGCGCTGAAGGGCTTATAAAACTGCTCCATATGATCTGACGAGGTGTTTTTGGTTTGATGGCTCGTCATCCGCAGGAGGGTCAGTTCAATCTGTAGCGGGGTCGCTCCAATCAGGCGGGCAAATTGATTTTCCGTCTGAATTTTGAGCGGCATGAGATTGAGCAGCGCGATGCGCAGCGGGCGGATGTCTTGCCGATCCGCATGACTGGGGTCCATGACCATCACACCTTCGGCACTCAGAACAGCATGGGCGGGCAGATTTGCGGGGATCTTAATCGGCATATCGTTTAGTCCTCACCGCCATTGGACCGCGGAGCTGCGGCGCGGTGCTCTAGGGTATCGCTCACAAGTGCTTCAAAATCATGAGGCGTCTTTAAATTTTGCACGTCATTGGCTTGCAACGTTATGCCCCATTTGGCCATCTGCGCATAACGCGGCTGCCGATGCGCCATGGCGCGCGCATAGGTCCAGCGGATGAAGTCATCGGGGTTCACCTTATCGGGCTGAACGCCGGTTTCACGTTGATATTCTGACCAACAGGTCAAGAGAAATTCTGGCTGATAACACATAGGTTTTGGCGCCAAATCGAAGCGCCGCACCAATTCAGCAGTGTGATCCTCACTGCCGGCAATCCAGATCATCAGAAGGTTGTCCGATAGGGTGGTTAAAATCGGATCGGCTGTATCCCAAGGATCGACAACTTCACAAATCGAGCCGCCACTGTCGCAAATGAAGTTATTATACCCGTAAAGATCACTGGCCCGTTCAATGAAGCGCGGCGTATCTAAAAGTGCGGCGCGTTCAGCGGCGTGATGCTGCTCTTGGCGTTTGCGATAGTCCTCAAACGGAATGCCGCCTTTTGACACATCGCCTGGTTTTCCCAAATATGTGGACAGCGGGGCAAGGTTCTCGAAGGTGATATTCGAGGCGATAGAAATAGAATCTGAGCGCAACAGCTCAGCCAAAAAAGGCACAGACATGGCGGATTTCTTGAAATTATCAACAATATGCTCGCCCATATAGCGCGTGCCGATGCGATAATCTATCGAGTAATGAAACCAATTTCCTCGGTGGCGCAGCATGGAGGATATATGGGTTTTTCCCAGACCCGACATTGCAAACAGCAGGGCTTTTTTCTGTTTGGCACCGGCCCATTGTGCGCCGTTTTCATAGATCATGGCTTATATTCCCCAGCTTCCACTCTGTCATAGGCCAATATGGTCGATTGGAAAAGACCTTGCGCTAGGCTTGGCGTTTAAGATTTAGGTAATTGGCCACCAAAATCAATATAGCTCCGAGGACCAAGTAAAGATCTAGGCTTTCGTCGTAAAACACAACGCCGATGACCGCTATCAATGGCAGGCGTGCAAAATCGACCGGCATCACCAGACTGGCCGGGGCCAAAGATAGAGATTTCGTCATGCAAAAATGCGCGGTCAGCCCTGCGGCGCCAATCACGATAAGCCAGGGCGCCGTGGCAAGGTCGGGCAGGGCGATATCCCCATCGTAACCGGCGCAAAGCAAGCCAAAGAGAATTTGTAGCCCGGTGAGAAAAAACAAGATTTTGGTCAATGAGTTTTGCGCCGTCAGTTTGCGGGTCAAAATCGCCGCGCCCGCAAAGCCAATGGCGGCAGAGCCGGCGGCTAATATCCCGATGTTTACCGCACCTATTTCCGGTTGGGCGACGATTAAAACGCCGATGAACCCCAAGGCCGCAATCGCCAATTTACGAAGCGTTAAACTTTCGCCTAAAATTAACGGGGCCAGGAGCAAAACCCAGATGGGTGAGGTGAATTCAAGCGCGAATAATTGCGCCAATGGAATTAACGGCAAGGCAAAGAACCAAAGATTTTGGCCGATGAAATGAAATATATTGCGCAGAAGGTGAAGGCGAAAATACTTGAGATCTATTTCGCCGAGCGTTCCTATGGATTTCGCCACGACGAGAACAATTAAAAAGCCCATAATGGACCGATAGAACATAATCTCGAAGGTATCGAGTTGCCCGGATATTGCCCGACCAGCGACGGCCATTGATGTAAAGGAGAAAATAGCGCCAATCATCCACAGCGCGGCACGGCGGTTGTTCATTTTGCAAGCCTCTTAAAATCTTGGCCAACCCAATGACATAAATCCGCCCTACGCAAGCCACAAAACGAAGTTGGGCCGGTCCGTAGCCTCAGGCAGCATAAGGCGGAGAAAATCTCCGCCCTATAAATTACTTTAGGTTTTGGGAGTGCGATTGCGGCCCTTGGCCAATACGCCTTGCAACATTCCGGCGGTGAACCCAAATTCTTTACACAGTTGTTTTACTTTTTTGAGGGCTTCCGTGCGTTCGCGTTTCTTGGCTTGCTCCATCTGTGCTTCCAAATTGTCCATCTCGGATTTCAACTCACTATAAGATTTCATAAATACGCTCCTTAAAATAAAGTGTAACATACTCATAATATGAAACATCTTGTCTGTAAATAATTCTATAATCTACGTTGAAAAATTTTTTCGATCCCCCAAACGCGTTTTTCCGCCGTTTTACGTATCATAAAAAACGAAAAATTCGCGTCTGAATATGCGCGCAAGGACCGCATTTGATCGCCGGTCGCTGACTTTATTGATCTCAATCGCGCCGAGTAAAGCCACCGTTGAGCCGCAGGCGATGGCGGCAACCGCCATTCGAAACAGGTCCGCTTCAGTCATCTGCATAGCGGCAAAGGGTTATGGTTTGTTGGCTGGAATTATACTGGGATCTTTTCCTATGTTAATATGACGTAGAGTGCCCGCACAGCGATGGATGGGTTCCGCATTCTTTAATTTTACTCTCGATCACTTGTAAGCCTTTGCAACTCCCTGTCATACAAGCGGTCGCGAAGCTTAACACTCTGTCACGCATACAAGTATCCTGCGAGCAGGGATATAAAAGCACCAATATGAACAACCATAATTGCCTTGTCTTTCCACATAAAGCCGACTGCAAACCACAAAAATATCCCGATAAAAAACATGTATATATTGTATGGGACAAAGTTTAATCCGGTCATAGCATAGCCAATAAGTTGTATGACTGTTGCGAGCCATTTAACAACATCAACGGCCTCGAATTTGGTGATCATTTTTAGAGTTTCCTGTGCTGTAAAATTCATCGCTAACCTATGGAGCGCAAGAGTTCCACCATTTTGCGGAAAAGTTGGTACTATATTGTTTGTTATGAATTTAATGAAAGTTCAAAGGATCGGTGAGTTCAGAGTGTTGCAAGCACTATGGTGTCATATCACATAGCTGCATGGCTCAAGGTAATCTCACTCAACAGCCCCGAAGATGGATTTGTGCGGCGTATCGGCTCTTTTTATTTAACGCATTACATTTCCATTCATAACGGCGATAACCATTTTCAATTGCCCATTCCATCATCAAAAACATCGCTTCAGTTCCTTCGCGTGTCCTTTGAAGCAAAGGGGAATAGTTAATATGCCCAACTTCAATGGACCCATCTGTTTGGTTGATCCGCAAGAAACTCGCCAGTCCTACTGCTTTATCATCACGTTTTCGAACAATGGAAAAGAAAGTAGGATCTTGTTTTGAAGCGGCTTCTTCAAGCCAAATTTGATAACTCTTTAAAGTGTCAAACGGCCCATAGGGGAGATATGCCCAGTTTTCTCCCTCAACATCTAAAGAATTTGAGTCAAACAAATCTTCTGAGTGTTTCTCCAGATTTAATGGCTCTAATCGGACAGTAATACCATTCAAAACCACGCCCTTAGGATGCGGTGGAGCGTTGAAATCTTGAACGATAAAATCTTTTTTCATTCGACGTTTTCTCTAATTCTTATACGAGCCTATTGGACTTTTTTCGAATGCCGATACAATTCAACCCTTTGTTTAGTAGAAAAATATGTACTAATTTTCATCTCATTCCCACTCAATCGTCCTAGCCTAATTTATCATTTAAATACAGGTTGTTAAAAATACTTTGTAACTACTTTGTAAGTTTTTAATTTATCAGTTTTTTTATCGTACTGTTAAAATTATAAGCATTAACACGCTAACAGAAATAGCGATAATTGTTCGA
>Ga0228622_1000935_pt1 | contig 13902 bp, 14 predicted proteins | sample 26DmetaG_FD_186035 | JGI IMG/M metagenome (GOLD analysis project Ga0228622, IMG submission 186035) | Seawater microbial communities from Monterey Bay, California, United States - 26D | ecosystem: Environmental > Aquatic > Marine > Coastal | place: USA: California | collected 2016-10-01
GTGCCAAAGATCGCAGATTGAAGTTTGTTAAGGTATCAAAACCAATTATTATGCATACACCCAGTAATGCAAACAATAATCCTACACTTTTAATAAATGAAAGCCGCTCATCTCTAAAAACTATTGATGCTAGTGCAAATGTGATTATTGCTGTTGTACCGTTTAGAATTGAGGCTAATCCACTTTCAATATGGGTTTGCCCCCATGCAATGAGTGAAAAAGGAATAGCATTATTTAAAAACCCCATAACAAATAAGACACAACATTGCTTTAAATTTGGCATAGGTAATTTTAATAATAAAACGACAAACCAAAGCGTAAAACTTGCCCAAACTACACGATTTGCAACCATAGTAAAAACAGGAACTTCTCGTAAGATTAATGAATAAGCCAAGAAGCTACCACCCCAAATAGTGGCTAGACTTAACAATGAAATCCATGCTGACAATGACAATGTTTTTTGGTTCATAAATTTTCTAAATGTTTGTTAACTAGATTAAGTTCGTTCTCACTTAAAATCGTTGAGCGCGGATATTGAGGTGAATTGCGATCATCAAGAATTGGATGATCCCAATTATTTGTTGTTTGAAAAAAAGCAGCTACACCCTCTCTTCCAAAGTGCTGATAAAAACCTTGAATGACACAATCTAGATAACTTAAAAGTATAGGTTTCTTAATCTTTTTATCAATATAAACTGGATCTCCAATATACATCTGCATGTCATATTGATTTAAATTATGTCTTTTATAACCAGTTTCTCTTAAATCTAATGCATGCCATCCAATATTCTCTGTGCTGGCTCTCATACCCTGCAATATCGTGAAATTGCATGGTGTTACTGATAGGAAGGCAATGTTATGAATGCTAGAACTAACCCATTCCCTTTTCCATCCTTCTATCTCTGTTGGATAAGGATTTAAATAATTGTGTGTTTGTAAATTTACTAATGACCCATATCCAAAAAAATTAGTCATTATTTTATTATCCTTTTTTAGTTTCAGACCATATATTTATATAATTGGCTATAAAAATTATTATAGCACCTCCGATAATAAATATATCAAGGGCTTCATTGTAAAACACATATCCAATTGCTGCTATTACAGGTAATCTACAAAAGTCTATTGGAGTAACAACAGTCGCAGGAGCTAATTGCAGAGCTTTAGTGATACAGAAGTGAGCTAATAGGCCTCCAATCCCTATAATTATAATCCAGATAAAGTTAGAGCTTGAAGGCAATGATATATCACCATCATAGCCTGCACAAATTACAGCCATAAGAAGCTGCATTGATGTTAGCCAAAAAAGGATACAAGTAATACTTACTTTCTGAGTTAATTGTTTGGTGAAAATAACGGAGCATGCAAAGCCAATTGCACAAAGTGCTGCTGGAATTATACCAGGAGCTAATCCTGCAAGCCATGGGCGTGTGACTATCAGAATACCTATGAAGCCAACTAAAATGGAAATTATTCTAATATTTGTGAGACGTTCTCCCAATAAGAATGGAGCTGCTAGCATCACCCACAATGGTACTGAGAATTCAAATGCAAAAAGTTGTGCAAATGGGATCAGAGTAAGGGCATAAAACCATAAGTTTTGACCTGTAAAATGCGATAGATTTCTATAGAAATGGAGAGATAGATTTTGAGTGGAAATTTCTCGATGAGTTTTAAATAATTTAGCTAGCAATAAAACAATAATTAAACCAATTATTGACCGATACATCATAATTTCAAATGTATCTAACTCAAAAGAAATTTCACGCCCAGAAACTGCCATAGCTGAAAAAGAAACTATAGTTCCTGTCATCCAAATCGCAGCTTGGATAGTAGTTGAAAAAGAGTTTAACACCTAACCTGATTTCAAATAATAGTGTTGATAAAGCATTTAAGAGTTCACCCATTGTATATTAATACTGAATGATTACTTAAGATGTAGTTAGGAGACTTTGTAAAGCCAAGATGAGCAAGTATTAATTTATAAATATACGCACTTCATATGAATAAAAGTTAACGAATGAAAACACATAAGCATTTACTTAATCAAAGCTATATCATTCCAATCAGTCTCAGAAATTATTTGTGACCTTCCTTCACCAACTGAATTTATTGCACCCATCAGTTGTTTTATAGTTCCATTTTTTTCCCATTTTCCAAGTATTTTACCATCAGCATCTAATTGATAAGATATCGTTTTTATTTCGTTTTTAGCTTCATTATCTTCAAAAAAATGAAAAACATTATTACTCCCTTTTGGGCGAAAAAATACAGACATGTTTAATCTTCCTATCAGATAGTTTTAATATATTTGTAATAAATTTTTTGAAGTAATCACTTTTGCAAATTCATCATTTAAGGATGCGAGAGCAGTATTATGCATAAGTTCAGAGTCAAAGATTTCTCCATTTTGCCCTACTTTGTTAAAAGTAGCGGTGGCATCTGAAATCAGATATGTATTGTATCCATAATTACCTGCCATCCTTGTTGTGGTAGAAATGCAATGGTCTGTGGTTAAACCAATAATTACAACAGTGCTACAGTTCATGGCATCAAGAATTTTTTTAAGTTCAGTTCCAATAAAGCAACTATTAACTGATTTTGTTAAAACAGTTTCACCATTAATGGGTGCGCACAAAGGATTGAATTTAAAACCTTCTGTATCAGGGTGAAGTTTTGATTTTTTTTCTTTAGAACTGTGGCGAACATGAATTATTTTGTCATTATGTGCTCTCCAAGTTGAGATAATTTTTGCACAGATGATTTCGGCATCTTTATTATTTCTGTTCCCACCCCAACTATCTTCGTCTAAAAAGCCTAATTGTAAGTCAACACAAATTAATATGGGTTTTACCTGCCGAAGTTTCATTTAATTATATTTTACTCACAATTAATAATTAATCTCTAATGTATTAGCCCATTTTTATCCCACTTAGCCAATGCTTTTTCCCAACTTGGAATACTATTGGATTCGTAACCATAAACTTTCCCACTACCAATCTTAGAAAAATTTTTCATTGCTTTTAAATGAGCTGGAGATGTCAAGTAACTCATCATATGTTTTTTTGATTTCCACACAGTTAATGTGTGTTGATATCCATGACGTGAATTGAACGAACAATGCAGAATTCCATCAGCTTTTTGAGCATCTTTTGAGGCAGGGATTGTTAATTTCCAAAACCTTATCCAACCAATCAAACCTTTTGGTTTAAGTCCTGTTACTGATACATACATTTAAAAAAATCCAGAAATAATACATTAATATTATATCATAACTTACTGTTTTTATTTACTTTATTCCCACTCAATAGTGGCAATGGTATAAAGCATTGATATATATAGCATTAAAAACCACTTTCTAACAAGTTTCTAACTAATCCCTTCGTTTGTGCATACGAAGGGAACTATTGAAAATCAATAATATCAATGCGTTAGTGAAAAGGCGATTGAAAGGTTTCGAAATCACTTGGTCAAAAAATCATAATTTGCGGATTCAGCGATTCTTCGTTCACCACACTCTGTGAAGTGGTCTGTATCCCTAAACTGAAAACACTTACCTCCATCAACACCTATGACTACAGCAATATGTTCAACTTCATAAAATTCTTTGAAAGAAACGTAACGAAACTTATTACCCTCAATAGAATTAAGGACCTCTTCAAGCTTATTGAAGAGAATAGGACTATTGGGATGAACTGTTAGGTACTTTTGTTCGACAGAACCACCCTTTTGTACTTGCCTTACTATCTTTTTAGGATTGTGTCGGTACTCTAAAAAAGGTCCCAACCATATAACCTTTGCTTCAACATTATTAGCAATCTCATTCAAAAAGTTGCCCACTATTAGAATGTTTTCAACATCTATAGAGCCGACACCTTCATCAAAAAGCCTTTGCGAATCATTCGATCCCTTCCGATCCGCCATCAAATATGATCCGCTTTGATGAAAAATAACAATGTCCTCAGATTTAATTATGGGCAGAATTTTTTCTTTAAAGAAAAGATATTGATTGGGAATATTTTTAGCACAACCGTGCGGCCTACAACTACCTTGTGTAGATCCAACCACTGTCGAAAATTGTTTACTGTAACCAAACATATTAAAAAGATTGATGGCGTGCGAGTCTCCCAACACATAGATCACTCGTTCGCTTTGTGCTCGACAAGATGAAATTTTCTCAATCAAATCGAAAGAAGGCTGTTTTACTACATTAAAAACACACTGCTCGTCTACTAGTGGTGTTTTTGCTTGGGTATCTCTGATTATTAAATAGGCATTTACTTTTTTTTGTGATGAATGATTAAGCCAAACATCTTCAAACCCTTTGGAATAACCTACATACGAGAGACATAAAATCAGAAATGCCGATACTAATGATAGAGCTAGGAAAAAATGCTTTGAATTGATTTTTCTCCTAAAGGGTTTTTCGATTAGAAAATACCCTATGACTGACATTACGGCCGTTCCAATTATGAGCTCAAATTTGTCAAAATTTGATAACGAGCCTTGTTCAATGCGAGAAAACGCAAAGATTGGGAAATGCCACAAATAAGCCGAATAACTAATAAGACCAACCCAAACGAAAGGTTTGGCACCTAACACCTTTCCTACCAAGTCATCCTTTGACGCAAACCGAATAATCAAAGCAACGCCAGCAATTGGAAAAAGCGTATAAAAGCTTGGATGTGGCGTATTAGCATCGAAAAATAGAATGCTATAAACGACTAGACACAAACCAAAAATTGATAAAGATTTTGTCACAAGTCCTTTATTAGACGGTTTGTAATTTAGCTCTCTGTAGGCAATCATCGAGCCCACAGCCAATTCCCAAAAACGACTGAATGGTAGATAGAAATTCAGATCAGAATTCCGTACTTCCATAAATTGAGCAAACAGAAGACTGATTAGAGACAAGCCAACAAGGATAGTTAGAAAGTGCTTGCGGAAACACTTATAGGCGACGATCGCTAGGATGGGAAAAACTAAATAAAACTGTTCTTCAACACCTAAACTCCAAGTGTGGAGCATCGGCTTCAACAAAGAGCTTTCGGCACCATATTCAGTTGTGATATCATAGAAATAAAAGTTTGACGTGAAAAAAATTGAGAATAAAGAACTAAGGGAAAGCTCTCTAATTTCGTTTGGCAACAGCGTGAAAAAGCCGTACGCAAAAGCAGTAATTACTAATACAAAAAGCATAGGCAGAATGCGTCGTGCTCGTCGTTCGTAGAAGTTCAGAAAACTAAATGAACCTTTTGACTCAAGCTCAGAAAGAATTATGCGTGTTATCAGATATCCACTAATCACAAAGAAGATATCAACGCCGATAAAGCCACCTTCAAACCAATCCCTACCAAAAAGCACCATCTGTGCGTGATAAAGAATAACACTGACTACGGCTATTGCTCGTAAGCCATCAATTTCTGCTCTGTAGGAAAGTTTTGAGGGATTCACTTGGTTCACTTGGTTCATTTGGTTCACTTGGTTCACTAAGCGAACAATTGTCTAATTTTATAGAGTTCTAACTCGGAAAGACACCGATGACTACAGATTTTATGGCATCAAGAGCCACTTTTTTCTTCCTACTAACAGCAACCGAAATCACCCTTCGTTTGTACGCAATATCCCACTCTTCTTCAGTGTTACGTTGCTCAACCTCTATACCTAATTGCTTTACCAACGCATAGTTATTCTATTTGAACTACTCCCACTCAGTAGTAACGTTTATAATTTCCGATTTAATATCAATAATTTACCACGTCACAATAGTTAGTGTGTAAGTAATGTGCAGCTCCACCACTACTTTGCACGTTTTATTTGCGCTTGTGTAGCTATTGCAATTCAATAGTTTACGCAATCCCTTGTTGCACATTGTAAGACGAAGATTATTCGTCTGCCTTCAGAAACTTATCTAGCTTAGATACATCATCTTTAGATGCTGGTACTGCGTCCCTACCAATGTTGTGCATTGCACGTTCAACCACAGCTAACTTCACACTCTGCTTGCTTGTAAGTCTGCTGTCGTCACTGAGCTTTTCATGACTGCGTGACGTAACCAAGCGCGGAAGTGAAACAATATCTGCGCTTAAGCCACTACCCATTTCAAAGCTAATATCTCTATCAAACCAAACGCGAAGACTGCTGTCATAGTGCAAAATTTCTTGCAGTATCTCTAGCGCATCCTCACAAAGGCTTTCACTCTTGTCGTAGAACTTCTTAGCAGTAGAGTGCTTGCCTTTGCTGCTGTAGCCTTCTGCGCGGTTGTAGTTGAAGGTAGCTTGCTTCAGCTTCTCTTCGTATCGCTTTAAGTCGCTTGGCTTGTTCTTAAGTTCACTACGTAGTTCAAGTTGCCCTTGCCATTCATACTCAAGCTGTTCGTATTCGTCTTCGCTTAACCAAGTTTTTAGCTGACGGTTTTGCACGTTTTCACCACGCTTAAGTTTTTCAGCTATTCCTTCTAACTTATTAAAGCACTTGGTTTCTTCAGAAGTCAGTTCGCGACGTGGATTTGCTTTTTCAATTCGTTCTTGCAGCAACTGACGAAAGTTGCTGTTTGATTTATTTTGATTGTCAAACCACTCACTCAAAATTTATTTTTTCTGCATAATGAAAATATCGTGCTCAATTCTCCAATGAAAATTCATGCGTCGTGCCCAGTCAACTAAATAATCTATTGAAGGATAATCTGAATTCGAAGAGTTGTTTGGTAAAAAACATCTCACATCGTCAATCAGTATGGATATCTTATTGAAATTATCAAGATTTTGTTCAATTGCAATTAACTCATCTTCAACTGGGCAGTCTTTTTCACCTTTAAAGGTGAATCCAGCAGAATAGTGCCCATCAAGCCAAAAGTTTATATCGCCAGTTAATTTCGGCAACAGAGACGGAAATATATTTTCACTAACATCATTAAATAATGACACGTTTTTGTCTTTAAAGCGTTTGCAAGCTGCCGCATAAAGCTTTGGTTCAGGTTCCACGGAATAGATGTGAGGAAACAAACCGCTGAGGTAACTTGTTGTTGTACCTAAATATGTGCCAGTCTCAACCCAAATAGCATCTTTAATTCCATATTTCAGAAAGACATTTTGTTTAACAATTTGTGGGCTATTTTCCAGAAAACCTCTTTTCCTCCACTCTGAAATACCTCTTTGTGTTTGAATAAATTCAACAATAGCTAGTGGTAACAAATTCTTTAATAATTTTTTCATTTCTCACCACGCCCTTTTGCAAGTGCACCTTTCAGCATGCCAGCAGTAAAGCCAAACTCTTTGCAAAGACGTTTTACTTCCTTCAGTGCGTTTGCACGTTCGTTTTTCTTAGCTTCATCCATCTGCAGCTGAATTGCTTCCATTTCAGCTTTCAACTCGTCATAAGATTTCATCTCACACCTCCATCAGTTAAGTGTTAGTTTTATGTTATAGATTTGTTAGAGGGATGAACAGCACGTTTTTTCTACGCTTGCTGTAACATGATTATTTTAGGGTAAAGTATTTTCACTGCGCCTCACTATGCCAATCAGTCACTTTGTCAACCATACAGTCAAACAGCTACAAACCGTGCACTTTTAGCGTGTTTTCAAGGTTTATCTTTGTCGTCTTGTTGATTTGGTAACGGTGGTTGTGGACGAATAGGTGTGAAGTCCGCTCGTTCTGTGTCTTTTGGTGTCGTCTGTTGTTGCGGTTCTTGTTTGACTATCTTCGTCTTTGGAACAGCGACAGTGCGTGTAACTGTCTTTGTTTCTGGCTTTGCCATCTTCTTGGCGAGTGCTACCACACTGCTGCTTGTGCCTAGCATTAACTCAAGTGCTGCCCACTTCGTCTCGTCGTCAACACGTTCAATATCACTGCGTATAGCATTCAATGCTTGTTGTATGTCTTGTAATGCACTCTTGTTCATACTGTTATTTAGCAACTCGTAGACTGGGGTGGCGCCAAATCACCACCTAACTATGAAAAGTACTCCACCGTAGAAAACCGCTGCACGAAATTTTCACGCTTAAAACCCAATTTCGGATGACGAGGTTGTTGAAGTGAGGCTACAGTGTTAATTGTCAAACCCTCACCTCGTCTTTCCACCACCCTACAGCATCAGCGTTTATCTGCTTGTGACACCGTTCACTCAGCTCAATAAAGCGGTTGCCAAGCTGAGTATGGACTTCTGTAGCCGTCATACAGCGTCCGTAGTGCTGAAGCTTGCTTGCACATATAGCCAACGTACCCACACTGGGTTTAACACGCTTAAAACGCAGCGTACGCACGTAGCACTCGCTTCTGCATAGCCAATCTCTGCTAAATTCACTCTCACTGCTCACAGCGCCAATCTGCTGCAATAACTCAAATACTTCGTTTAGAACCGTTTTCTGCATCGTTTTTTCCTCTGTTGATAAATAACTATATGCACAGCTTGTTAATGTTGCTGTGTATTTATCTGCACATAGTGCTTTGTTAACGATAAAGAGTTTGCCAGTGAAAGCTGTAGCCATCGGATTTTGTCAGCACACGCAGCGTTTTAGCAGAGACGCACAACAGCGGTAGCTTCGTAATCGCTATATAAAATAAGAAGCGCACTAAGCCTACAGATGATGAAACTGTAGGGGCTGCGTAGCACACTGTGTATTGCTGCGTAGTTGCGTTGGTACTTAGGCAAGTAAACGGTGACAGCCCAACTGCACCGAAACTTAGGTAAAACTAAGAAGGCTTGATACACAGTGGCTGATAAGCAACTCAAATGAGACGCTGTTAGGCTGTAGGAAGGCTGCTTAAGCCTTCTTATGGCTAAACACAATCTAAATGAGCCTATCAATAACTATAAAAAGAAATACACGCTGTGCTGTATGTGATTGAGCGAACGCGAAAGAGTAAACAGCACAAGTAGTGTTAGCGAAGCTGACACTCAAACAGCACTTAGAATATATAAGAAAACTACAATTATCTTACATTTAGACGTAAGTCATTGATGTATGGAAGGTATTTGTAAGACACATTTTGGTTGCTCAAAACAAACATCAGAAAATACACTATATGTATGAAAACATTACATTTAGGTGGTTTAGATGGCACAAGCAAAGACACTTAACAAAGCAGAACTCAAGCAACTACTAGACGTAACAAATTCGTGCAGTCGTTACGCAGCACGTGATGCAACGATGCTGCTGTTTACGCATTTATGTGGTTTGCGTGTTGGAGAAGTAGCTGCGCTGCGTTTTGATGACATACTTGATGCAAACGGCACAGTACGAGACGAGATGACACTTGATGCTGCACGTACCAAGTCAAAACGAGCACGTAAGATATTCTTACCCAAGCAGATGCAGCGTCAATTGTGTGAGTACGTTAACAGCTTAAACAAACAGCCACTGCACGGTTATTTGTTCTCTACACAGAAGCAAGCACACTTTTCAGCAAACACTGCTACACAGCATCTACAACGCTTGTATGCACGTGCTGGAATTAGTGGTGCTACTTCACACAGCGGTAGGCGCACTTGGCTTACTGCACTTAGTCAGAGAGGTGTTAGCGTGTTTGTGCTAGCGGATATGGCTGGACACAGAAGCATTCAAACAACGCAGCGTTACGTTACAGTTAACGATGAGATGAAGCGTAACGCTGCCGAGTTAATCTAAACAACTTCAATAGTGCCATCTGCGTTACGTCTGTAGTCAGCTACAGCGTTGGTTAAACGTATTTCATCATTCAAGTGATAATATGTCTTTTCAATCTGCGCCACGCTAGTGCCACACATATCTGCTATTTGCCTAAACGATAAACCACTCATAATACGTTGCGTAATCATGTAGTGACGCAAACTATAGGGTACTAAGTCACGTGTTTCTCTGTCAGCAATGTCAGCTAACTCAATCATCTTGTGCCAGTGATAAAGCAGTGTACGTTTGCTTAGTTCACTTTCACCATCAATCGTAAACACAAGTTCGTCACTACTCTTGGGCTTAGATATTTCGCGTAAGCGTTCGAAGTACTGTCCGTTTCGACACAAGAAGGTACGGCTTGTACGCACTTTACTTGTCTCAGCGCGAACGTGGATACGTGCTAGCTTTTGTTGTTCGCCATTCACTTTGTGCTGTTCTATCTGCACATCACTCCAACGTAACTGTCGCTGTTCGCCAACTCGTAAACCACTGTTAGCTGCGATTAGAACGTAGTGCTGCACGATTTTTCGCACTCTAAGTTCTGCGTCATCTAGCTTGTTATGTTTGGCAGTGTAGGTACGCATAGCGCGATACAGTGCTTCGTATTCATCGTTAGTTAACGTTGCTCTGCGTATCGCTTCATTGCCTTTGTCTAAGCGTGGTAGTTTCTTAAATTCAAAGCTGTCAATGTGAGTCTCGCCGTTCTTATTCAGCCACTTCATCAACGCATTGATGGTACTTTGTTCGTTTTGTACGGTGACTTGTTTGACTTTGGTGTTGGTGGTTTTGTGGCGATGGTAGAAGTAGTTTTCGCAGTCAGTGCGTTCGAGTTCTTTGAGCTTAGTTTCTTTGCCAATGAAGCTTAGGAAGTGCTGAAGATGTGTTGCGATTGTTGCTAAGCGTCCACTCACTATGTGTCCAAGCTCAACGTCACGTTTGCGAAAACTCAAGTACTTCTCAACACCTTCTTTGGTGGTAATTGAAAAGTAACTTTTACCTTGCTGCAAGTTACCGTAAATCTCTAAGTAAGCAGCTTTGCCGCGTTCAATTGCTGTGCTTTCACTGCGTGTGCGTAGGCTTTTACGTGCGTACTTGTTTTCTTTTGGCAACCACAAGCGAAACTGCCAATACTCGCCTCGCTTGTACACACAAGCTTCATCAAATATTGCTATTTCGCCTTCAGCAAAGTTTTGTTTTTTAAGTGCCAAGTTTGCTCGCAGAGTTACTATTATTTTCAGTAGTCACACGTTTGTGCAACATTTTGTGTAACTGTACGAGAAAACTTCAATTATATCAATGATTGATTTTTTATGTGAAACAAATGTGTAAGTTAAATATGTATATAAATCAATTACTTAAATAACAATAACTACTCCCACTCAATAGTTCCTGGAGGCTTTGATGTTATGTCGTACGTAACACGATTGATACCTTCAACTTCATTTATAATGCGAGTTGCAGTTTCTCCAAGAAACTCATGTGAAAAAGGATAATAGTCTGCGGTCATTCCATCAACGGAAGTAACTGCACGAAGTGCACAAGCAAAGTCATATGTGCGTCCATCACCCATTACTCCAACTGTGCGCACAGGGAGAATAGCAACAAATGCCTGCCAAATATCATCATACAGATTATGTTTTCTGATTTGATCTATGTAAACTGCATCAGCTTTTCGAAGTATCTCTAATTTTTCACGAGTAATTTCACCAGGACATCGAATAGCCAAACCTGGACCTGGGAAAGGATGCCTTCCGACAAAGCTTGATGGTAAACCAAGCTCTCTTCCTAATTCTCGAACTTCATCTTTGAACAATTCGCGTAATGGCTCAACAAGTGCCATGTCCATTTTCTCAGGCAACCCACCAACATTATGGTGAGATTTTATAGTTACTGATGGGCCTCCTGAAAAAGAAACACTTTCTATGACATCTGGATATAAAGTCCCCTGGGCTAAAAACTTTGCACCAATTGGTTTTGCATACTTATCGAATACATCAATAAATAATTTACCAATAATCTTTCTTTTTGTTTCAGGATCGGATTGTCCATCTAATTGGCCAAGAAATAATTCTTGCTCATCTGCATGAATAAGTTTCATATTGTAATGATCCCTAAACATTGTGACCACTTCTTCTGCTTCACCCATTCTAAGCAATCCATGATCTACAAACACACAAGTTAATTGATCCCCGATGGCTTCGTGTAATAAAACAGCAGCAACAGAACTATCTACACCGCCTGATAAGCCACAAATTACCTGCTTATCACCAACAGTTTCTTTTATGGAAGCAATTGCTTGCTCCCTGTAAGCTCCCATTGTCCAATCACCCGTAAAACCTGCTATTTTTATGAAATTTTCATAAAGTTTTGCACCATTAGGCGTATGGTGTACTTCTGGGTGAAATTGGACTGCATAAAAGTTTCGATTTGTATCGGCAGTTATTGCAAATGGTGCGTTAGGCGAAGTGCCATATACTTCAAAACCATCTGCAATTTCAGATACGTGATCTCCATGGCTCATCCAAACTTGTTCATCGCCACTTTCAAACCATCCTTCAAGTATATTTAATTGATTTGAGTTTTGTGAAACATACGCTCGCCCAAATTCTGCAGTTCCATGTCCAGTTTCAACTTTGCCACCTAATTGGTGCATCATTACTTGTTGTCCATAGCATATGCCTAATAATGGTATGCCCATTCCAAACAACTCTTTAGGAGCGCGAGGGCTATCATTCTTAGTTACTGAAGATGGTCCACCTGATAATATTACGGCTTTTGGATTAAACTCTTTCAAAAAGGTAAAATCAACATTGTTGAATGGATGGATTTCACAATAGACATTTAGCTCTCGTAAACGGCGAGCAATGAGCTGAGTTACTTGGCTACCGAAATCGATAATGAGGAGGCGGTCATGTGATATATCTGTCATGAATGCCGTTTATTAGCATGTCTAGATCCGCGCAAGAGTGTTTGTGGATAATTATACTCTGAAATTCTTTTAATTAACCAATTAAATGTCGCCATCGACACATAATAGCCGAATTTGTAACTAAATAATTATTAATACAAACATATCATAATACCTAATTTATAAAGGATTAGAATCATGTCTGACACAGCTGAACAAAACACAACTCGAAGAAGAGTCCGTGGCGGTGGTGGAGCAGCGCGACGTGCAGAAAGAACTGCAGTAGTCATTGAAACGGCAAGATTTATTGAGCGAAATATACCAAACTTTGAAGTTTTAAATGAAGAAGCACTTAAAATAATAGAATTTAATGCTGAAACAGTTCTAGAAGAAATTGGTGTAAACTTTCCCGAAAACCCTAAAGCATTACAACGTTGGAAAAATGCTGGCGCAAATGTAGATGGAGATCGAGTAAGAATTCCACGAGGTTTAGCAAGAAAATTAATAAAAACTGCACCAGCAAAGTTTACTCAGCATGCCAGAAATCCTGAAAAAAATGTTGAAATCGGTGGAAATACTATGGTTTTGGCTCCAGTTTATGGACCACCGTTTATACGTGATTTAGAAGGTGGACGCCGCTACGCAACAATTTCTGATTTTCACAAAATTGTTAAACTTACATATATGTCAAAATACCTTCACCATTCTGGAGGAACTGTATGTGAACCAACAGATATAGCAGTTAACAAGCGTCATTTGGATATGCTTTACGCACACATGACACTTACTGATAAGCCTTTTATGGGATCTGTTACTGCACCACAAAATGCTCAAGATAGTGTAAATATGTGTAATATACTTTTCGGCGAAGATTTTGTTCAAAATAATACTGTTATGACATCGTTAATAAATATTAATTCTCCAATGGTATTTGATGACATTATGATGGGTGCAATGGAGGTTTATGCGGAAAACAATCAAGCATGTATTGTCTCTCCATTTATTGTTGGTGGTGCAATGGCGCCTGTGTCTGTTGCAGGTACATTGACGCAAGTTTTAGCTGAAGCTCTTGCTGGGGTTGCTTATAATCAACTTTGCCGTCCTGGAGCGCCTGTAATAATGGGTGCATTTGTTGCCTCAATTGATATGAATTCAGGTGCGCCGACTTTTGGTACACCTGAGGCCTCAAAAATTCTCTATGGGGCAGGGCAGTTAGCAAGAAGGTTAAACTTGCCTTTCCGATCTGGTGGATCATTGTGTGGATCTAAATTGCCAGATGCCCAAGCTGCTTATGAGACAGCAAATACCTTAAATGCTGCATTGTTAGGGGGTGTAAACTTCT
>Ga0228622_1000955_pt1 | contig 13679 bp, 7 predicted proteins | sample 26DmetaG_FD_186035 | JGI IMG/M metagenome (GOLD analysis project Ga0228622, IMG submission 186035) | Seawater microbial communities from Monterey Bay, California, United States - 26D | ecosystem: Environmental > Aquatic > Marine > Coastal | place: USA: California | collected 2016-10-01
GTCTGCCCTAGAAGCTTTAAAGTCTTGGAGTGATTTGCATCCAGACCATTTTCCTATTTATATCAATTTGGAAGCGAAAGGATCGCATCCCGCTGATGAGTCCAAGACATTAAAAAGATTGGGGTTCAAGAGGTGCATTCCGTTTGATCAAAAAGCATTTTTAGATTTAGAGCAAGAAATTTCCGCTATACTAACCCCAAGCCAAATATTCAAGCCTTCCGATTTTAAAAAGAACTATTCTACTCTTCAAGAAAGGGTAGTAGCTGAAGGCTGGCCATTATTAGAGGAATTAAGAGGAAGGTTTATTTTTATCCTCGAAGGAAGTAACAATCACATATATAGAGCTTTTGTGAGTCCGATGTTGTTCCAATATGGAAATCAAAGTGATGCGAATACTGTTTTTCTTTTAAGAAACAACGCAGTTGCAAGCGAGACAGAAATTCGAGAGCTCACCTCTCAATTCATAGTTAGAACTCGTTCAGATGCTGGTAGTGTTGAATCAAGAGCAAATAATTACGACACATGGAATGCCGCGTTACGAAGTGGCGCTCAAATCATATCGACAGACTATTATAAGGCTGATGAACGTTGGAGTTCGTATAAGGTTGGGTTTACGAATGGCTTCTTTGAGATCGTTAGGCCTTAGTTTCTAATATTTAACTGTAGAAGCTTTCTGTTGTCTATGACATTTGCTCTTTGGTACAGCCCATTAATCAAATAGCTTTCTTCTGAACGCTCTCGATTTTGATTAAACGTAATGGGTGTTTTCACCAATTTTGTAACGAGTTCTTTGTTCATTGCATCTTTCTCTACTTGATAGCTTTTTTTCTCTACAGGAACTGCTGTTGTTTTCATAAAGATTTTATAAACACCGTTTTTTCCCACAAGAGGAGGTAATGATACATTTTCCTTATTGTTTTTGGCTGAATACAATGAACCAATAACTTCAGCATCAATGTTGTTTAAACTTTTTAATGAAACACTAGCAGATTGAATTTTTATATTTAAGTTTTTCGAAATATCTTGAATAGAATTGTCTCCAAAGTCCTTAACAATCATTTCAGATTTTTTTGCATTAATATATGCTTTACGCATTTCGTCTTCAACTTCATTAAAACCGGGAGCTCCTTTCGATCTTGAAGCATATACCATTCCAATAACATACGTATTTTTGTCTCGAATTGGACGCCCAACAAGTGTTCCTACTTTTGATCCCTCTTTGTAAGCAGCACGAATCAATCTGTCCCCTGCATTAGAACTGTTGAGGTATGATGCAGGAACAACTGGGTTATTATCTACCAATTTCAAAGCTCGAGCTTTATAGGATTTAGCAAGAACTACAGAATCAAAGTAGCTTCTAATTTCCTTAGAAGACTTCAACTTTTCTGTTCCTTGATATAAAGTACTCAGAATATTATCTGATTCTTTTTCTTTTAAATTCATTGTTTCTTCCGAAGGCTTAAATTCTTTGAAAATCGTGGCAAGCTTAGGTAAGCTATTATCATCTTTTTCAAGAACCTCAACAATGTGGGTTCCGAGGCTTGAAGTTACTATTGCAACTGAACCTACCGCGCTGTTTGTACAGAAGTCAGATATTTCTTTCCCAAAAAACTTTGTTCTTGTTTGTTCCGGATAAATTAAGGTGAGCTCTAAAAGATTATCAAACTCCATACTTGCATCAGCCGAATTTGCTTTTGCTAAAGCTTCAAACGTTACATTTTTATCAGTTGCCGATTTGATTTGATTTAAAAGGTTTGATGCTAATGCCTCATTAGATGCAGAATCTCTTTCTGCACTTACTTGTAGTAAAATGTGTCTTGCTTTTATCCTTGACGGAGTTTTTCCAATTACCTTAGAAACTGCATAATAGTCAAGACCATTTGTTTTAGTCTTCATTTTTTGGCCACAAGAATACGGTCCAACAATAGCTCCGATGGTTGCATTTGCAAAAGTCGAATCCATCGTTTTAGGGTATGTAAATAATTCTTCTGCTTTGAAATGTCCTTCTGGAACAAACGTAGAACGTGCATTGAAGAAAGACAATTTAATATCACTCTTAGAGTTCGAATAAATTGTATCATTATCGGCACTCGCCATCCCAGATTTAAAGATTTCAAACTTCGCATTGAAATCAGCCGTGTCCTTTGAGGATGGAGATTCATCAATACTAAAGAATTTCACAACCTTGTATGCTTCATCACTCTGAAATCTAGAATCCCATTTGTGAGATGCGTAATAAGCTGCGAGATCTGCATCTTTCACTTCAATATTATCATTTGGTATGGCATTGTTATTTTTCAAAAGGTAGTCTATATCTTTTCGAAGGTTTTTATTTGTGAAGTCGTCCTTTGCTTCAAGACTAGAAACATAAAGACCCTGTGAAACAACATCAATATATTTTTGATTCATTCTCTGATTGGCGTAATAGCGTTTAAGTTCAGCCCAACGCGCTTTATCCTTTTTTACATCGTCGAGTTGCTGCTTAAGTTTTACACGACCTTCTATTTTCGACTGTTCCGTGATTTGTCCCGTAATTGAATCTGTAAAAAATGAACGAATATTTTGATCTGGACAAATATCAAATCCATCGGTAGCCATCAAATAACTATTTAGCTCTTTATCTGATACTGAAATACCCAATTCTTGGTATTCTTTACTCATGATCATTGAGTCAATGAGTATAGGCCATGCGTTGTCTTGATATTTAGCTCTCAAATATTCATATTTATTCATGTCCACTTTCTCTCCGAAAACATGACCCACACCGTATGTACCTGAAGTACCTACACCTCCACGTGTGCTAAAGTAGTCTCCTGCTATGAAAGCTAATAATGCAAGACCGATAATGATTACTAGAAGAACGGACTTTTCTCTAATTTTCCCTATTAATGCCATAACCTGTAATAATTTTAGTCTGCAAACATACTAAGATTAAATGAGAAAACCGTTGTAAAACCAATAAAAAAAGGCCTATCGGCCTTTTCCTTTTCCGTTGGTTTTTGTTGGTGTTTTGGGACTCGGGACACCCTTGTCTTTCGAACTATTAGATGGCTTATTTGACTTAACGCCTGAGCCTTTGTTCCCTGAGGGTGTATTTGCTTTAGGTGTAGTCGTGTTTTTGTTGGATCCTGAATTCCCTTTTGGAGCGTTAGAAGGAGTTGGTGTTTGACTTTTATTATTTTGCCCACCATTGTTTCCATTTGTCCCCATATTCCCTGAACCATTTCCTTGTTGATTTTCATCATCTACATTTCCACTTGGATCATTTTGGCCATTAGGACCACCGCCTCCTTGTCCAGGGTTCGAAACATCTACACCATCTCCATTATTTCCATGGCCATTATTACCATTGGAACCGTTATTGCCATTATTCCCATTAGAATTGTTACCGCCATTATTACCATTGGAACCGTTATTCCCCGGCTGGTAGATCAATGTAATGTTAGAACTTGTCATGCCACATGTATTGGATATTCTTAGGGAAAATACATTGTTTCCTGGCACCAAATTTACATTAGCAGTCAACGCATCTGTATTGACGTTGTAATTAAAGCCAAGAGGAATTCCATTAAAGGTAAGAATGATATTCGAGGCGTTTAAAGCATTGTTGGCCATCACTTGAAGCGTAAAAGCTTCATTCGTCACAACTGTATTTACCAGTGCAGGATTAATCCAGTTAACGGAAGGATTTTTACAACGAAGAATAGAAAACTCTTTAGCATCCGATCCGCATGGACTTACGGCATATACACTTATAACGTTCGAACCATTATTTGATAATTAGAGGGAGCTATGGCGTGCCCGTTAACTGTTATTGTCACATTCGTACTAGCTGCATAATTCTGGATTACTGCATTTAATTGAACCTGGGACGTCATTACCATAGAAGGTGTGCTCGGATTCATTATGATTTGAGGAGTCTGACAAGGTTCATAAGAAATTGAAATATTTTCAGTATCCTCCCCACAAGGGTTCTTAGCCCGAATTGTGATTGAATTTTGACCATCAATAAGCATAACCTGTGTTTTAATGATCCCATTACTAAAAGCAAAAGGTATCGATGTATTGCCGTTTAACACAGTGATCTGACCATTACTTGTGATATTGGTTATTTTTGCGATAATTTGAACCTTTTGGTTTGTACTTTGAATTACATTACTTGAAGGAACTTTTAAGCTTATAATCGGAGGCTTACAATCGTCATATACAATTGTTAAGTCAGCACTCGCTTCACCACAAGGACTTTTTACGGAAAGTGTAAACTTATTAAGACCTGGCGCCAATGTCACATTACTGAATAATTTCCCTTTTAAAAATGAGAAGTTAACATTTTGACCATTATGCTTCAATGAAACATACTTGGGTAATTTCACATGACTTATTTGTGCCGTTAGCGTGTATGCAGGATTCGTAATAGACACATCCGTCCCTCCTGTTAATGAGCCTAAACTGGAAATGGAAATTGAAGGTGTTTTACAATCATTATAGAAAACATGTAATGTTTCTATGGCCGTTCCACAGTCATTTGTTGCGCTAATCGTAAAGTAGTTGTCACCTGGAGCTAATGCAATATTACCATAGAGACTACTACTTTGAGCATTGTATATTAGACCTTCCATGTTTTGACCATTGAGCTTGTAAGAAATGTTTCGAGCTCCGAAAATTTCGTTTATGGTTATGTTTAAGCTCAATGTTGACTCCATTGTTATGAGTCCTGATTGTACACCATTAAATGCAATTGAAGGGGCCGTGCAGTTTTCAAAATCGATAGTGAATATCTCTGAAGCTGAGCCACATTCATTTTGAACATCTACAGAAATTGTATTAATGCCAGGTGCTAAAACAATCGAGAAGCCTAACAATTGGTCGATATATGACGCAGCTGAAATATTCATAAGTTTACCATTTAGCTTTACCTTAATATTGTTTTTGCTAACATCTGTTCCGGTAATTTGAATATCAATGTTTTGGTTTTGAATATTTGTTGTAGCTCCAGATGCTGAAGGGTGAATCAATTCTATAACTGGAGGTTCGCATTGCTCATATGTGATTGTATTACTTATGGTTCCTTGACCACAGTCATTTGCAAAATCAATTCTTATAGCATTTTGTCCTGAAGCCAAAGAAAGGTTGGCTAATAAAAGACCCGTATCTTGATTAAAGTTAAATCCAAACAATTGATTATTGTTTACAAATAGTTTAACTAATGCAACATCAGTAATTCCTAATATACTTGCTTGAATTAAGGTGTTTGATGATTGGACAGTCGAATTTGCAGAAGGATTGATAAAGGACCCTGTTGGAGCAGAACAGTTTGTATACTCTATATTTAATCGGTCCGTATCGCTACCGCAATTATTTGAGGCAGTAATGAAATAGGTGTTAATGCCTTCTGTTAATGATACAGATGCTGTAAGCTGATTCGTACTTAAATCGTAGTTAAATGGAATAGGGACTTGGTTGATGTCCGTAAAAATAATTTCAGACGCACTATTAACATTTATAATTTGTGCACTTACCGATAAGATTCCTTGATTAACTTGCGTATTATTGGCATTTAAAACATTGACTGTCGGAGATGGACATGGTATGTTGTTAAATGAAATATTTATTTGATCTGTATCCCCACCACAGCTATTAATTGCGGAGACAAAGAAGATGTTATTTCCTTCGGTCAATGAAACGGTTGCAGTCAATATTTTAGAATTAAAATCATAGTTAAATGGAATCGGTGTTTGGTTTCCATTTGTCAATTTTATTTCTGAAACGTTATTAACGTTCTCGATCTGAGCGCTGATAACTAAATTCCCTTGGCTTACGGATGAATTGTTTCCATTGATAACATTTACAGCTGGAGAAGGGCAGTCAATATTCGTATGTTGTATATTTATTTGCTCTGAATCACCCCCGCAATTATTGGTAGCAGACACATTAAATATGTTATTTCCTTCAATTAGCGTAACTGTAGCTGAAAGTAACTTGCTGTTAATGTCATAGCTAAATGGAAGCTGAACTTGATTTGCGTTAGTTAGCTTTATTTCTGATGCATTACTGACATTTTCTATCCGCGCACTAATAGTCACAGTTCCTTGACTAACAGAAGTATTGTTGGTGTTCAGGATATTTACAACTGGAGAAGGACAACTTGTGAAACCTGAAGACGAGCTTGTTGTATTTTGAATATTGAGTCGCTCAATGTCACTACCGCAGCTAGTTTTAGCATTAAGGAAAAAAGTATTGTTACCTGGAACTAGCATTACTGTCGCAGTCACTTTATTAGTGAAGGAGTCATAATCAAAAGGAAGTGGCATCTGATTCATGTCAGTTAATTTGATTTCACTAACCGCACTAACGTTTTTTAGCTGAGCTTCGATCGTCAATGTCCCCTGACTTGTACTCGTATTATTTGTGTTAAGAATATTTACAACAGGTGATGGACAACTCGTAAATCCAGAAGAATTATTCGAAGAAGTGGGAGGTTTAGGAGCTGGGCGAGGAGCGCGGCTCGACCCACCAAGACGAAATCTAATAAAGGCCGAGGTGTAGTGGTATAAATCATTTTCAAGTCTAGGAACCTCTGATAAATAACCATCAAATTGATCGCCACGTGTAAACGTTGTTTTATGTTCTAAACCTATGGATGTTTTGCCAAAATCATAGGCAAGTCCAAACCCCAAACTTGGCATGAAATATTTTTGTTTGTCAATAAGATCTGTTTCGAACTCAAAATCTAAATCATTATTGAGCATCTGTGTTTCAGAATACAATGCTTCTTCACCAAATTCATTAAGCGTTGTTAAGTCTGCTTTAATTGTTTTCCAAGAAAATCCAACACCCCCGAATATGTATGGGTCAATACCTGTTTTCTCACGAATTTTATTTAAATGAATTACCAGCTCAAGACTCAAACGACGCAAGTCCGTGTAATAATTTGGTATAAATCCACCAAATTCATTGTTGTATTGATTGTATAGTTCTTGAGCATCAACATTAATAGCGGTTAATGATGAATCTAGCACTGTATTTTGCCCATACCAATGGCCGTGCAAGTAACGTCCTCGTATATCAAAACTTAATAGCTTACCATAATCATAATTGTACGACTTGCCTAAAAACAAACTCCATCCTGAGGGGCGCGTAGACCGGCCATTTTCAGCATCTCTAATAGTGAATGAATTGTCAATATCTGAACTACTCCATGTTACTCCAGTATTAAAACCAATAAACCATTTGGAATCGTAATTGCTATTGTTCTTTTGGGCTAAAAGCGTCCCTGTCAATAAAAAAGTAAAAACAAATAAGTATAAATTTTTCATATCGTTGTGTATTTCCTTTGCTATTGGAATTTTTATGCCAAATTAATTAAAAAAGAAACGCCATGAGAAAAATCAAGCTGAATGCATGGTGTAATTACCGCCAATATTGACTTATAGCGATTTGTTAAAGTTATGTTATTTTAATTTAGGGGTAGTATTCGTAGGTCTTAAATCTAATGATTGCCATAAAATTTGTACTCGGATCCCTTCTGATAATTGAATACAATAATTGGGTTTTATCATCATAAATAAGTTGTAATTCATTGACGAGAATATTCATTTTTTTGTGGAGTCGTTCTGTAAGATTTCCAAATGGATCGTATAAAAAGCTTATTGTTTCTACGGGTTCTACAGTCTTGTCGTAAAAGGTTTCTATTCTATCTAGGTAACCTTTAGCATTATATTTATATTTTTTGGTAGAAATCGTACCACTCCTTTTTAATTTTTCCTTTCGCGATACTAAGTAGCCATCTGCATCTTTTTCTTCTGTTGAGATTAAATATGGCAATCCATAGGAGTTGTACGTCGTTTTTTTGCCTCCGCGATAGCTAAAAGTTTCTTGATTCACTTCTGTGCTCTTTATTGTTGTTCCAAACTTATCTAAGGCTACTCTAAAGTTTGTAATACTCACGATTCTTCCCACACTGTCATAAAGCATTTCTTTTTGTGTAACACCTCCAAATTCACTTTCTTTAATCGTTAATAATTTCCCGGATTTATCAAAACTAAAATAATGCACTATGGTGTCTAATGTCTTCCCGTTCCATTTGATATCAATCATTGAGGTTAGTTTTCCTGATTGATTGAAAGTGTATGTATATGATCCAGGGACCTCGCGAATCAAATCGCCATCTTTTTTAAAAGAGTAGGTACCTTGAATGGTTTTTATTTTGTTTTTAACAATGAAGGACGTATTGAAAAATTGAGGTTCGTTGAACGCCTCTCCATTTTGATTCAAAATCATTTGACTCTGAATAGAAAATGACAGGAATATGAATAAAAAATATTGAATCAGTTTCAAGTTCTAAGCCAAATTAGTTAGTAAATTTTTCCAGCCTAATTGCTCGTTAAGAATCATCTCGATATGATCCATAGTGACTCTTTCTTGTTTCATTGAGTCACGGAATCTTATTGTGACAGTATTATCCTCCTTCGTTTGATGGTCAATGGTGATACATATAGGCGTCCCAATGGCATCCTGTCGTCTGTACCTTTTTCCAATAGAATCTTTGATATCAATCTGAAAATTGTAGTCAAATTTTAGCTTATTTGCTAGCTTATCAGCAAGCTCCGGGAGGCCGTCTTTTTTTACTAGTGGTAAAATAGCAACCTTCACAGGTGCAAGAGGTGCAGGTATTTTTAAAACCGTTCTTGAAGCATTGTTCTCAAGATGCTCTTTAGTAAAAGAGGCACTTAGTACTGCTAAAAACATTCGATCAAGGCCGATGGATGTTTCAATGACATAGGGTACATAGCTTTCGTTTCGTTCAGGGTCAAAGTAGCCCAGTTTTTTTCCTGAATGTTTCTCGTGTTGCTTTAAATCAAAATCTGTTCGGGAATGAATACCTTCCAGTTCTTTGAAACCCATCGGAAAATCAAATTCTATATCGCATGCAGCATTGGCGTAGTGAGCGAGTTTAATATGATCATGAAATCTATGCAAGTTTTTTCCGAGATTAAGGTTTTTATGCCATTTTTCTCTTTGTGCCTTCCAATAGTCATACCATTTGAGTTCTTCTCCCGGAGGGACAAAAAATTGCATCTCCATTTGTTCGAATTCCCGCATTCTGAATATGAATTGTCGCGCTATAATTTCATTTCGAAATGCTTTCCCAATTTGCGCAATACCAAAAGGAATTTTCATCCTTCCTGATTTCTGTACATTTAAAAAGTTAACAAAAATACCTTGAGCTGTTTCTGGTCTCAAATATATCGTGGAGGCGTCTCCTGCAACAGATCCCATTTCAGTAGAAAACATAAGATTAAATTGCCGAACTTCCGTCCAGTTTTTTGAACCTGAAATAGGGCAAGAGATTTCTAGGTCAATAATAAGGTTTCGCAATGCTTCGAGGTCATTTTCTTCTAGTGACTTTTTCATTGAAGCTTCAATATCATTTATTTTGCCCTGATTTCGAAGAACATTTGGATTCGTTTTTCTGAATTCGGATTCATCAAACTTTTCACCAAATCGCTTTTGAGCTTTAGTGATTTCTTTAATGATTTTTTTATTGATTTTCTCCATATGGTCTTCGAGGAGAACATCAGCTCTATATCTTTTTTTAGAATCTTTATTATCAATTAACGGATCGTTAAAAGCATCTACATGTCCTGATGCTTTCCATGTTGTTGGGTGCATAAATATAGAAGCATCAAGCCCCACAATATTTTGATGCATTTGGGTCATCGATTTCCACCAATATTGTTTGATATTATTCTTAAGCTCTGCACCAAGTTGTCCATAGTCGTAAGTAGCGGCAAGGCCATCATAAATTTCTGAAGAAGGGAAAACAAACCCGTATTCTTTTGCATGAGAAATAATTTCCTTGAGCTTATCTTGTTTTTGTTCCATGAAACAAAGATAGTGCAGTTCTGAACTATTTGGTGAATTCTATCATAAATTATGAAGGAATATTGTATTAAATTTAGCTTATGATTTTACGGCTTAATGAAACTGAATATATAAATACGAGTAAACCCATTGATTTATCAATAGAGCTTGATGCTCACGACTCGAGTTTAAAAGCATGGGGTCAAGGCAACCCAGTAATTGAACCCGTAAGGGACGGTAACTTTATCGGAAGTGTTTCTGAAGGTGGTGTGGTGAATTTTAAGAATATTTCCTTCAATCCACATGCACACATAACACATACTGAATGTTGCGGACATATTACCAAATCATTTCATTCAGTAAATGATGGTTTAAAGCAATTCTTTTTTAATGCTCAGCTTATTTCTATTGAACCAAAGGTTCAGAATGAAGATCGAGTAATCACCTTAGGACAGATTCAAAATATAGATTTGGATAAGGGCATCGAGGCAATAATTTTGAGAACGCTACCAAATAATGAGTTAAAGCGAAATCATTCATACACAGGTACCAACCCTCCATATCTTGATGCGCGCATTGCAACCTATTTGATTTCAAAAGGTATCGAACATGTATTGGTAGATTTACCATCTGTAGATAAAGAACAGGATGACGGAGTTTTGGCTTTTCATCATGCCTTCTGGGAGGTACCATTGAACACCAATACAGAGCGGACAATTACAGAATTTATTTTCGTGCCTAATTCTATACAAGACGGAGTATTTGTACTTGAATTGCAAATGAGTGCTTTTAAAAACGATGCTTGTCCTAGTAGACCTGTAATTTACAGAAAGGAATCAAAGTGAAACTGGTTGTGAATCAGTGATAAGTAAGGACAGGGCTTCTCACACGGGTGGTCCAAGGTGGACCTTGCTAAAACTATTAAACTCTTATCATTAGATGATACAAATCTAGCTTCTCCAAGCAAGATTTTAAGTATTGCGTGAGAAGGGACCTGTTTATCCTTATTATTCAAAGTTAGGGAAAATCAATTAAACCGAGGCATATTTGCCTTTAAATATTAAGTTTTGAGATTGGTTATTGGGGGAGAATAAAATAAATAGAAAGAAAAAAGGCCCTAAAAGGACCTTTCTTATTGATTGTTTGTGTTACTGCAAGTTATTAAATAAGGTACAGGAACTTCTTATGCAATGACCCGAGAGGGTCGACTAAAACTATTAAACTCTTATCAAACTAGAAATAAACTGCTTCTCCAAGCAGTTAACTTTTTGCATAAGAAGTTGCCTGTGTCTCTCCTTATTTCTCTTCTAAGATAAGTACTTCATTTAGGTAGAAAGAGGTTAATGAATATTCCTCCCTTTTAGTTGAAGAAAATAACAGTTTGAGTTATTATTGCACTCTTTAAAATAAAAAAGGCCTTAAAAAAGGCCTTTATATTGATTGTTTGTGCTACTTCATTTTATAAACAAGGTACAGGAACTTCTCATGCAAATGACCCAAGTGGGTCGACTAAAACTATTAAACTCTTATCAAACTAGAAATAACTGCTTCTCCAAGCAGTTTTGATTTTTGCATAAGAAGTTGCCTGTGTCTCTCCTTATTTCTCTACTAAGATACAGAGATGTGGAGGACTACAATCGGTACAATGAATAAACACCTATTCGGGATGAAAATACGGTGTATTTGATTGATTATTTGATTTAGTTGTTGAATTCAATTTTTCCATTCAGCCAGCTATTGTCAAGATTGGCCTCATATTTCTTATAAAATTGAATAGCCGGCTGATTCCAATCTAGAACCAACCATTCCAAACGTCTTACCTTTTGGTATTTAGCTATGGATATAATTTTTTCAAAAAGTAAAGCGCCAATACCATGCTTTCTTCTTGCTTCTTGAACATATAGATCCTCGAGATATAAGCATTTACCTTTCCAGGTTGAATATGAATTATAATAAAGCGCAAATCCAATTATTTCATTGTTGTCATCAGCTACAATAGCATTACATATTTTATCTTTGAAAATATGCTGATGCAGTTCTGACTCGGTATTTACAACCGCTTTTGGTTCACGCTCAAAGTTAGCTAGCTCTCGAATGAGCTGTAATACAGCAGAAATATCTTTAGGCTTGGCCTCTCTAATTAGAATCATTGAACTCCAGCTAAATTGAATCTGATTTTAAATCCGGTATTAACATTTCCGGTAGGGTATGAAGTTTGAACTTTAGGTGTATTTAAGTTTTGATCATAATAAAACATCAGAGTTAAATTATTGGTGAGGTTATAGTCAGCAGAAATTTTTATTGCAACTGTTTTTTGACCGGCTGTTGCCTGATTGGTGTTTTCAATAATTTTCCTGATTACGGTTAGGTTATCTCGGAATGAAAAGTCAAATTTAATATTGACATCACTTGATTTAATGTTTCGGAAGGGTAGCTTGACATCTTTAATACGAGCTGCTGTCCCAATAACAATTTCTTCGGAAAGCGACTCTGTAACTTGATTGTTACTAAGTGCTAAAGTTGCTTGTCTATCTTTTTTGTATTCGAATCGCGTTTGAAGGGTATGATTTCCAATGATCCAATTTGCATCGATGCCTATAAGCGGCGAAAAACGTTCGCTAATTACAACATTTTGAATTTGCATATCAGGAATGTAATTGTTATCAATATCTAATGCGATTAGATTTCCTTGATTATCCGATTCTGAATTTAAATTGGTTTGCATACCATTCAACGAAACTGTAGAACTGTAGCCGTGTCTCAAGATAAAAGATTTTAAGAATTTCTTAGTCCATTTATACTTTGTAAGTCCGCTATAGTTTACTGACCAATTTGGTAAGGGTACGCTTTGCATAGGGTCAATATTTCTACTATTTACAGCTGCATCATTAAATGCTGTCATGAATGCACCCAGAACAACATCTTGCTGACTTCCAGAATAACCACTGTAATATCCGCCAGCACTTGTTAATGAGGAATTTGAATTTTGACTACCTATAAGCTGAGAAACTGCAGTACGGTTATTTAATAAGTTATCGAATACTGAAGATTGGTATTGCGATCCCTGTTTAATAAATGAGGTGCCCCATGTAATTGTAGAATAGGTGAGGGTGGAGGTCTGGAATTGACTTTGTCCCTCAAATGCTTCAGTTCCTTCGTTCCAACGATAGAATTCTCCCGAGTTATTGGAGTAGTTTCTATTTAGATTTAAATCAATATTTACATCTTTTAAAGGTTCTAAAGTAGCACGCATTGATAAATTTGCCGAATGTGTTGTTGCAAATTGGGTATTGAGGTTTTCATTTCGAACCAACCAATTATTATCCGTTGCCAACTGCGATACATTGTAGCCGTTTGATCTTCCAAAAACATCGTAGCCCTGTTGCCCAAATACAAATCCACTGAGTTGGGTTGTAGAATTATTCATACCTAAAAATCTAGATTCTTCTGAAAAACCAGGGAGTAGTGTTCCGTCAGTCAACGCGAATGTACCTGAGACATTTCTTACAGTCATAATCATTCGAGCGAAGAAACCAAGGATTTTTGGAACTTTTCTTTTTGCACGTTCTTCTTTTCGTGTTTTTCTTTTATGCGCTCTATTTTTTTTCTTGTATGCCTTTAGTTCTTCTTTTGTCATTGAGTCTAAAGGTATTTCCGGTTCTAGATCTTCTACAATGATCCATTCCCATTTTTTATTTTCTTCAGTATCTGTTTTTGGGTTGTTTCCATCAGACCCTTTACTGCCTGGACCGCTGCGTGGGTTGATTCTACCTCTTGAGTTTCGGCCGTCAGATAATATTTTTTTGAAAAACGGA
>Ga0228622_1000971_pt1 | contig 13458 bp, 14 predicted proteins | sample 26DmetaG_FD_186035 | JGI IMG/M metagenome (GOLD analysis project Ga0228622, IMG submission 186035) | Seawater microbial communities from Monterey Bay, California, United States - 26D | ecosystem: Environmental > Aquatic > Marine > Coastal | place: USA: California | collected 2016-10-01
GGGATTAAAGCGATGTTGTGTTCATATCCAACAAAAATACCCAAAGCACCATAAATAAAAGTCATGAGTACAACTGCTAAGTATTTTTTTTCTCGTCCAATTGTATGAACAAAAGTTCCCACTGCGTTTTCTATAGCCTTGGTTTCTTCCATCACACCAAACATAATACCTCCAGAAAATACCACAAACATCACCTCAATTGCCGCTTTAAATCCTAAAGGGATGGCTTTAAACATATCTAAAAAACCTATAGGTGTACTAGGAATAATACCATATGATCCAGGAATAACCCTGTTTCTTCCCTCTATTAACACACGCTTAAATTCGCCTGCAGGGATGATATAGGTTAATAAGGTTACAAAAACAATGATCATAAACAGCATGGTTACTGCATGCGGAATTCGTTCGTACCAATGAGTTGTTTTCATAGATGAAAGCTTAAAAATAAAAGTCTCTAAAATAAGTGTTTTTTTAGAATCATGTATTTTAAATAGGGGTTAATTTTTTGCAGTATTTTTTTTCTAAAAGAGTAGTGTATTATTCTTCTTCTAATCGTAATAGTTTTTTGTTAAATAGAAACCTTAGAAGTGAAACACTGGCAAAAATAATGATGAAAAGAGCTGGAAACCCTCCAAGTAATGATAGAATTCTTATACCGTCTAATCCTTTTGTTGATAGCATGATATAGGTTAAACTTCCAATGATAAGTCCCCAAATAATTTTTATATAGATTGAAGCTTCTTGAGTTGAATTGTTTTTTTCTTTTTCAGACATCGCACTCATTGCAGAAATATTTGAGTCTGCAGCGGTCACGTATGAAATGTAAATTAAAATCAATGTTATTGGAATGGTAATTTTACTATGTCCTATTTTATAAAGCAAACCATACATTACTGATTCTTCTCCTTTTAATTTCATGGTTTCAAAGAGCAGATTATCACTAATTAAATTTGCATGAAGTGTAGCTCCACTAAAAATTGAAATCCAGACAATAGCAAATATAGACGGAAGAATTAAGTTGTAATTAATGTATTGTCTAACCGTATATCCCCTTGATATTTTCCCTAGGAATAGTGCTGCAACTGGCGCCCAAGCAAACCAATTTGCCCAATAGAAAATACTCCAGTCATATCTCCATGACTCTGCTATCCCTGAACCAATACTAAGGCTTCTTTGAGGAAAAGTAACAATATACTCTGTTAATCCGGAAAAGGCAATTTTCAAAATATCTACAGGATAGCTAACGAAGAAAATAAAAATTGCAAGAAGTATGAATCCAACGATGTTAATGGTTGAGAGCCATTTTATCCCTTTTTGTAAACCACTTATTGCCGAAAGAATAAAGCTAGCAATAATAAAGGCACCCACACAACCAATTAATAATTTAGATTTTGGAATATTAAATATTTCATCTAGCCCTCCAGTAATTGAATAAATACCCGCTCCTAGAGATGCAGACATTCCTAGAACTATACTATAAAGACAAATTACGTCAATAATACTTTTAACTATTTTATTGTTGCTCTCCTCCTTTAATGGGATAAGAGAAGCCACGCTAAATTTTCTTTTTAAATTATAGAATGATAGAGCAAAAACCAACCCCGCTAGACAGTAAATTGCATAGGGTGTAAAAGACCAATGCATAAACATCGTAGACATAGAAAAACTCTTAGATGCACCAGAAACAGGACTTATAGATGATATGGGTGGGTTTGCATAATGAAAAAGAGGTTCAGCACATCCCCAAAAAAGAATTCCTGTTGCAATAGTAGTACAGGTACTTATGGCAAACCACTTAGATTTACTTAATAAAGGTTGCGCATTTTTGCCTCCAATCTTCACCTTAGCAATTGGAGAAAAGTATGTGATTAGTAGAAGAACTAGAAAGAAAAAGCTACTCCAAGAAAATAAGAAACCAATGTTTTCTAGAATGCAAGTATTTAAACCTGTGATACTTGAAGAAAATAAGTCATTGTTAATTTGACTGAATAGAATTGTACAAAGAATAAGCAATAATGGTGGGTAGAAAACATTTTTTCTAAGATTATTCATGCTTTTTTTTTCTCAAAGAACTCATAAATATGTCAGAGAAAGTTCTTGTTTTACTTTTAGTATGTTTTAAAAGTAATCAAAAATTATTACCCAAGCAGATGTAGTCTATTCATTTTTTCTATCAAATCTCCAGAAATGGCTACAACAGCTGGTTTTGGAATGTTGTCTTCGTCAAAAGGCCATGTACTTGTTGGGTTAGTTATATCTTTTGTCTGTTCGCCAGGGTGTTGAACACTTAAAAATAATGTTTTACCGTCTGGAGAAAACCAGGGTCCAGTAAGTTCGGCATCTTTGGGTGCAGAAGCTACACGAATTACGTTCCCTGTATCTTTCCCATGTCTAGGAATTACATACAAGGCATTGTTTTTAAAAGCAGTGTATTGGTTGTCTTTTTTATTCATACTACTTCCAGAAATGTCTGAAGTAATCCAAAGATTTCCAGCTAAATCAAAGGCTAAATTATCTGGGCATGTAAAACCAGTTTCTTTGCCACCAGCTATGTATGTTGAAGCACTAAAAGTTAAAGCATCAAACTTTCCATTGGTTTCTTCTATTTTTAAAATAGAACCATGAAAGTCTTTTTTTGGTTTGTTGTTGGTTAAAGAGATTAAAATATTTCCAGAAATAGGATCAATTTCAATATCCTCAGGGCGGTTTAGAGGCGTGGCTCCAAGAAGTTTTGATGCTTCTCTAGCTCTAATAAGTACTTCTGTTTGGTTTTTAAATTGTTGTTTAAGTAGGGGTTGTTGTTCCCAATCTAAGGCCAACCATTTTCCATTAATGGTATCTGCAACATACAAAGTTCCTTCTTTAAGAGAACTAGGTGTAGAGGAGATAAACTTGTATAAATGTTCATCATTAGCATCATCTCCAGAATAGGCCACAACTCGTTTGTCTTCTAATTCATATAAGGTACAGCATTCATGCGCAAACCTACCTAGTGCAATGTGCTTCTGAGAAGAGCCGTCTTTTGAGTTTATTTCTACAACCCAACCATAATGCTCTGGAGGATAGGTGTAGAATTGTTCCCATTTGTAATATGTACTCGGTTTGTGTTGAGGTTTATTATTTTGATCATAGATGGTTTCCCCATAAAAATTATCATAATTCTCCTCACAAGTTAAAAAGGTTTTCCAAGGGGTAATTCCTCCAGAACAATTAGCAAGGGTTCCCATAACAGTAGTTGCTCCTTTAATGGGGCTATCCCAATTAATTTTCATGGGAGTTTTTGCGGTAATCCGTCTATTTAACGGATCATTTTCAACAACATTCCAGGTGCCATTTTCTTCTTTAATTCTAACAATACTTCCACCAACTTGGTACATTTCTTTATCAACTTGTTCTTTGGTGCGTTTTTGGTTTTTGTTTCTATAATTATACTCAGAAACAAAAAGTGGGTTCATGTATTCATGATTTACCCAGAGTAAGCCATCTTTTGGGTTCTTATCATCGAGCGGTATAAAACAGGTAAAATCATTATTAAACCCAAATGTATCAAACTTGTTAATTGGATCTCCCCATTTTATTATGGGATGATAATGTAGTCCGTTGGCAAGTACTAAATCATCTTTCTCTGATGGATTGATGCTTTTTAAAACTACTTTTTTTAAACGTTCTAAGGTTTCTTTAGCAATTTTTTCTCCAGTTATAGGACTAGGAGAATTACCAGAACTCATCAAAAATGGCGGAACAACAATAGCGCCTAAACTAGCTTTTCCTATGAATGAGATGAACGATCTTCTATTGTATTTCATTTAATTTAATTGATGTTTATTAATCATAGTTAAGTTAGAATAGATCGGTAAGAAATTGTTGGTCAATGAGTCAAAAATTAACCCTTTTATAGTGAGTGGATCGGTAGTGATAGAATGCAATTTCAGATCTAATTGTTCTATGTTTTTGTGTAGAAAATGAGAAATTATTAGGTGCTCATTGTTGTCCGTAATCCATGTTTTATTAGAAAGATGTTTGTGTTCATGGATTTCCTTGTAAAAATTGGCGAGTCTTTTGTCTTTAAAAATAGAGTGTCCTTCAAGTGCATCCAATATAAATCGGTTATCACTTGAAAGGACAAAATAAATATTCTTGATAGAATGGTTAGTAATCAATTCCTGTATGTTTTTTAATGACCCTTGGTCTATATTAAAAGAATTGCCAAGTGAGGTGTAAAAGTAATTTACAGTATTGTACTGCTCATTAATTCTAGCCTCTAAACAATCTGAAGGACATACAAGGAAAAGAGTTTCATTCATTACTAGAGGTTTCTATAATTGGCTATTTAGGCATTTGATAAGGAAAAGATGAGTGGTGCACGTCTATCTTTAACTCTCCATCTATTAATTGATACCCAAAAGTATACTCTACTTTAGCCTCGTTGTCCTCAAGATCAGTAAAATAATAATTTCCCATAGCAATGGCTCTTTTCTCCTCTAAAATTACTCCTGCATTTTCAAATCGTACTTTAGTCCATGGCTGTATTGCAAATCCTTTATCTTCTTTACAAGCTCTATTTTCACCAGCAATAAAATAAGACAATGCCTCAGCTTTTGTAGGTCTAAATTGTTCCAATTCACATTTGGTTGGCTTAAATAATACTGTTCCTGCTTCAAACGCATAACGTTCGTCTAAAAAACTACTTGTAAATTCTTCGCATTCAGTTCTCTGTGCTTTTAATGACCCAATTTTCACCACGCCATTTCCCCATTTTTCTTGTGCATCTAGCACTTGATTTTTTGTTATCATCATATCTAATTTTAAAATTTATTTTACTAGAATAGCAGTACAAATTTAATGATAAATTCACTTAATGCAACCAAGTTGCTTTAAAATTAAAATAAAATTAACATACCGGACAACCACCTATTTTTAATAAAACAAGAATTAGATCTATAAAAAAAAGAAGGAGAAAAGTTTCTGGTACTAGGGCTGTAGTTGTTGTTTTACAACAGGAAATATTCTTTCAATCCAATAACTGTACATCAACTCACTTGGATGCAATCCGTCTGAAGCAACCAATTCTGCAGCATCTGGGTTGGTTCTAGAAATATCTGTAATATTTATAAATGGTGCAGCTTTTGCCTCAGCAATATTTCTTTTTAAGCCGTTAAATTGGTTAATTTCTATGGCAATTTGTACTCTGTCATAGGAACTTCCGTACGGAGTAGCTCCCCAGTCTGGGATAGATACAACAACTTGTTTGGCATCTTTTAAATAATAATTAGACGCAATTGTTTGGAACAGGTCTTCTAACTCTTCTCCAAACTGCGCTACACTCTCACCTCTATATTGGTTATTTACCCCTACCTGTATAGAAATAAAATCAAAGGGTTTGTTAAATGTTGCTGTGTTTACTAACTGAGTAACTTCTCGGGTGGTATAGCCTGTTGCGGCAATAACAGTTAGTTCTACTTCTTCAACTCCGTTTTCATATAATTTTCTTTTTAGTTGGGATGGCCAACTCTGTGATGTTTCTAAGCCTTCTCCTACAGTATAGCTATCACCAATGGCTAAGTAGCGTACCAAGCCAATGTCTTGTACTATTGGAGGAGTTTCTTCAACGGGTTCAGATTCATTTATAATTTCTGGATCGTCAGCACAACTTGTTAGGATACAACACGTAAACAGCCCTAGAGCTATTTTATAGAAATTACTAAGGATATGATTCCAAACTTTACTCAATGGTACTGTTTAATTACAATCAGAATTTAACCGGAATAAACTATATCCAGGTGTTTCAAAAATAGCCTCTCCACCATCACATTCAAATATAATAGGAGTAACTAATTCATTTCCAAAATTTAAATCAACTGTTAGAATATCATCTTCAACGGTATAATTAAGAGTTCCTGGAAGATGATTTCCATCATTTGCTTCGTATGAATTGTATAAAGCATTACAATCGTCTGCTACACAATAATAGGTGTAACGCACCCCATCTTCATAGAGATACATCGTGTTTCCAGCAGGAATAGTCCCTTCTATTAACCACTTACCTTCTATAGTATAATTTGGTGCAGGAAGATTTTCTGAATTTTCGTCACAGCCCAAAAGTAAGATTGCTATAAAACTAAAGAGTAATAAATTTTTCATGATGGTTATTTATTAAATAGTTACACAAATATAAGGTATTACTATCAAGCGTTCCTGTCTATTTGGGTTAGAGTAACGTTTTAGCAAGACAAATACTATCTGGAATGTCTTTTAGTTTGCCATAATTTTCTATGACAGAAAAGTTGTTTCTTAGATAGAGCTTCATAGCTTCTGGTTGATTTACTCCCATAAACAAAATGCATTTGCTAAGTCCTAATTCTTTGGTCCAATTTTCTAATTCGGAGAGTATGTTTTCACCTAGTTGTTGGCCTCTATGTGCCGGAGTTACATACATTCGTTTTATTTCTGTAGCGGAAAGATCGAACTTAGCAATGGCCCCACAACCAACAGCTTTATTTTTAAGATACAGCACCACAACATGCTTTAGATGTGTAATTTCATTAAACTGAGATAGGGGGTGGTCTTTACCATCTCTGTTGGCTAGATCTGTATTTAGTTGCGCTACAAGCTCTTGAAATGCAGGGTTTAGATAAGTTGTTCTAATGATCTTCATAGATTTTTTAAATATACACCAAAAAAAAGCCTTCTAAAAGAAGGCTTTTGTGTGTTTGTAAACAGTAAGATTACTCTTCTGTAGCAGCTTCGGTATCTGGAGCCAACGAATTCATCATTCCTCCAAAATCAAACCAATCTCCACCTCCAGATATTTTACCATCTGTAAATGCAAAGGCATGGTAGGCTGTTAGTTTAACAGACTTACCAGAAGCTACGTGATCTGCCGTCCAAGTACCGTATACTCTTGTGCTACCATCTAATAATCCAGTAGTTTCATCTACGCCAGGTAACCAGTAGTCTGCTGTAAAATTCATGTTGTCAAATGCTGTTTGGTAATTAACAATAGCATCTTTTAAGCCTTGAGCATCGGCCATTTCAGAACCATATACTGGCATGTGCCATGATAGATCATCATGTATCATTTCAAACATTTCTGCAGATTTTTCTGCTTGATGTAGTTCAAAATATTTTTTTGCTGCTGCTGTGTTTTTTTCAAAATCAGCATGATTTCCTGTAGAACATGCAGTTACTAAAACTGCCATCACTACTACTTTTAATACGTTTTTCATTTTTTTAAAAATTTAATTAATACGAGTTTTATGTTTTAAGAGGTTTTTTTTTAATTAATAAATCCAACCACCAACGGAGGTTCTGTATTCAATTGGATAGGCCTTTAACAGCTCTTTTAATTCATTAGTTGCGTTTCCGGCAATAATAAATTTATCGATTTCAAACATCTTCATAAATGGCGCAAAGTTTGGCCCACCTTCAAAGTTATTTGCATGTACTACCATATCTGCAGAGGTTAGATATTTCTCTACTAAAAATACACGTTTCCCGTTTTCAGAAATAAAGTAAGTATAGTCATAGGTATTGGGTTCATTTGCCCTTACAAAATCATTTAATTTTTTAACCAATGTTTGTACATCTTCTTTAGTGTTTCCTTTGGTTACTTTTAGTTCTAGTAAGATCACTAATTTCTCAGAAACATTGTTGGCCGCTTCCATGGCATTGAGTTCTTTATCAAAAACAGCATTGTCAAAAAATTGCACTTCTCTGCTTATTTTAAGCCCATCCCATTTGTAAGCTATGTGAAAAGGAAAACTTACTTTTTGCCCGGTATATTTACCAGTGGCGCTAAAGGTATTCCAGATATTGGTCCAAATAATTCCATTACTGTAAGTAGTTGTTTCTATTTCAGAACCCGTAGCATCTCCGTCTACATCTTCAAAGCTAATCTCATCAAACATCTCAAAAAGTCCTTCAACACCAGCAATAAAACCAGCTTTGTCTTTGGTGTTGTTTCTAGCGTCTACAAAGGTCATGTCATCAGAGAATACCTCTTTTAGGTAATCGATATTTTCTTCACTTACGTTTTTAAAAAGGGTTTTAATAATTTCAGATCGTTCATCATTGGTAGTTACCGTCCCGTTTGGGCTTTGGCAAGCATATACTGCCACCAGTAATAATAAAAGTATTTTTTTCATATTTAGTTGTTTAGGACCACTAATATAAAAAAAAACGATGAGTTAAAAAGAAGTTGGCGATTAGATGCTTTAATATCTTAAAGTAAGAGGAGGTGTCTGGGTTATTTCTTCCAAGTACCTCCGTATTTGTAGGCAGGGTTGTCTTTTTTAAGGGTTACCAAGCACTCTTTACACACAAATACCCATTCTTTTGGGTGTTTGTATTGCGCCCTGTATAGTGTAGAAAAATCTTCCTTGCAGTTGTTACAGTGTTTGATACGTTGTGTCATTACTTAAATACTTTGCTGGGGTAATCAATGAAAATATCAGGAATATCTTTCTGAGAAAACTCATACTATATTTGTGCATTTAGTTTGTAGGTTTTCAATTCAGTACAAGAAACTTTTCTAAGTTTTTTTAAATACTTTCATGTTATAATTGAAGAAAATATACTCATCTTTAATTTTAAATGTATGTTTTTTTTCATCAAATTCTTCATTGATGTAGGTTTCTACAATTTTTTGAACTTCGTTTTTTGGATTTTTAAAATCTTTTGTACAAAAAATTAAAGATTCTCCTTTAATTCCATCCCAACTCCAAATTTCATGTCTACAATCGAAACTATTAATATTTATATAGTCTATTAGGTGTATTTTTGTATTTGACTCTATTTTTACTCTATCAAATTTTTTCATAAATTGCTTTAGTTATGACAAATATAAAATTTTCAGATTATTCAATTAATCGGTTTTTTTTGATTTTCAAGAATTTCTATGCTTTTTTTCTTTTCCCTTAGAAGCGTTTCTTTTGTTTTAATAAGCTCATCATTAAGATTCACCTTTACTTGTTCAACTTCTTTTAATTCAATCTCTTTAATTGATAAATCCTCTTTTAATCTCCTATTTTCAATTGCTTCTTTCTTAGCTTCACTTTTGAAATGTTCTTGTTCTTTTAGAAATGAATCTAAGCTGTCTTCAGAAATAGAATCTAAGATTGAAGTTATGTCTTCATCAACTAAATCTTCTGGCTTTTTAGTTTGTTTTCTTAATTCAATGATTGATGCTTTGGCTTGGTCTTGAGATAATTTACCATTTTTATATTTTAGTTGTAAATCCTCAAATTTCCTTCCAACAGATTCGTTTATCTGATTTGAAAGGACTATTTGTGCTTTAGTTACTACGTCAAATGTTGTTGGAAAATTATCTTTACCAAAACCCTTATTGAGTTTAAACCAAAATTTATTTGTTAAAAAGCTAAGTGTTGTAGCCAAAGGTACTTGACCATAAGCTTTGATTTCATCATTCCAAGCTATTTGCAATGTTTTAGAATTTCCCGAAAGTAAAATGTATTTAATATTTTCAAAATTATTTTCATTTGCTTCCCTTCTTCTAATGCTTACATAATTAAGAAACTTTAAATATGAACTAACATCTTCTACTTCAAGCTTTTTTGACAAGTTATCAATGATGTTTTGGTCTACAATATTATATTCGTGATAGGAATAATCAAAATAATCTTTAAAACCATCTTCTTGTATCCCTGATGTTCTTAGGTTTTGAAAAAATTGGGCTTTTTTCGTAACAATATCTGCTTTACTATCACAGTCATTGATAATAGTATTCATCGCAGTAACTTTTGGGTTTGGTTTATCCTTCCCGTCAATAATATATTCAGCTTTTTTGAAAAACCTTTCTATTTCTCCCTTAACGTCACTAAAATATCTTAATTTGATTCGATTAGGATGTTTTCTGTTTATTTCCTTTACATAATCAAAAAAATCATTCCATAAACTTTGATAAAGAGTACCATTGTAGCCTGCAAAATGAAATAAAATTTCAGTTTCAATAAAGATAGTTAAATCTGTTCTCCATTGTCCTAATTCGTTAATGTTGTTATTAAATTTTATTCCAGAATACAAAACGACTCCCTCTTTTATTGTATTCAATCTATTTTTAAACCCTTCATCTTCTTGGTTTTTTAAGATGAAAGCACTTATGAATTCAGAATAATTATTGCCATTTGTGCTATCTATCAAAAAAGAAATAAATGAATTAACAACCTCTTTTTTTTCTTTTTCACTTAAAGCTTTATTTTCCTGATTTTCTATGAATTTGAATAGGTTTTCAATTATTTTCTCGTTACTATTTTGTAACTCATCTTTTTTGTCATTCAGTTTAGTAGTTTTAATTCCTACTAAATTTTCTACAGAGTAGTTGCCTTTTACTTTACTTAGATATGGAAGTCGGTTAAGCGAAGTTTTTACCACAGCTTCTGGTATTGAAAAATCGTATTCTAAATTTAGTTCAGAAGTTATTTCGGTAAAGTTGAAGTTATGTTTTGAATTAGAAACTATCAGTTCTGAAAGAAATTCAGATATTATTGCATATATATCTTTTTCGCTATTGTATAATTCTCTAAATACAGCTAATGAAGCGAGGCATTTACTTTATTCTAATGTTTTGTTCATAGGTTCTTTTTAGCTTGCACACAACTCCTTATATGCGTTATAAATGTTCTGTTTACAGGTGATTATTTCCGGTTAACACAACTTTTTTTAATGTTATAAATATCAAAAAATAACAACCGCTAATCAATCCCCATAAATGGTGAAAATAATAATTACCTGTTTTTTGTAGGGCCATAATTTCTAGCGTATTAATCCTCTACAGACCAACTATACACCAAAGAAGCATCGCCAGTAAACTCTTTTTTTCTATCAATTTCATAAATATCTTCAAACTCAGGTCCAAACCGTTCAAAAGCACTTAAAAACCCAAAATCTCTGTCTTTTAGCTTATAAAGTATCTTCCCAATCATAGGGACCGCTTTTTTAGCAACCACAAGCCAAGGGAGGGTGGTGGTGCCAACTAGATCCGTAACCATACCAAAAGCATCTCCTCCAATACCCTCTTCAACATCTTTCAAAATTTCACCCAAATCTCTGGTGGCTTTTCGAGTATGCCGTAGATAGATATGAACGTTTAATTCTCGATCTTCAGGGAGGTCTCTACTCAAAACAAACAGCCCATTAGATCCAGCGTCGTCAGCATCAAACTGGAAAGAATTGTCATGTCTTCTAGACAATTTAAAAGGTTGGTGAGGTAAGGTTGTGATGATCATTTTATCATCTTCTGTAGGATGGTCTGTAACTACTAAAAAGTAGAGTTTCCATCTTTTTTTGGGGCGATGAATTTGCACTTCATCAATTTCTAAACGTACGCGAGTCATCTTTTTTATTTTAGAGGGTGTTATTGCTTATAAAAATAGAAACTTTCTCCAACCCAACAACAGGTATAAATACCTGAATTATCTACCTACAAGTAACTTAGTTGGTTTTTTTTGTAAAAAAATAAAAAAGAAAAAAGAGAGAGATGCCCTAATACAATCTCCCACTATAGTTTGGTGAAAAAGATATACGTGTGAGTATAACTCGGTACAAAATTAAGGAATAAGGCAGTGGCTGTCAATCCCTAAAAATGGTGAAATTTATACCACCCTAAAACTAGGGAAGACTGCTAGGAGATTCATTTAATAAAAAAAGAGAGATGCAACAAGGCAACTCTCTTTTTATAATGGGTTAATAAAAACAATTCAAACACTGTAAAGTTAGGAATAGTTGTTCACCCAGCTGTGGGTATAAATACCTAATTATTGGCAATCAGAATTTAATCTCCACAGTTTATAACTATTTTCATTTAGCATTATGCCGCCATCGCATTCAAATAAAACTGCCCGTGAGTAATCACCCCATGTTAACGTATTTCCATCAAATGTGTACGTATCAACACCTGGAATTCTATCTGTGGCATCTAATGCATTAAAATCTGCATCTGTACAAGGGTTGGTACCAGTACAATTTGCGTAAGATGTATACACATTACCATCTGCAAATTCAAACATGGTATTTGCAAAGGTTCTATCATCAGGGTCTGGAGACCATAACCATTTGCCTTCTACGGTATACATTGGTTCTTCTAATACCTCAGAGTCATATCTATTTCCACAAGAAAAGATAGTTGTTGCTAAAACTAGTAGTAAGATTGTTTTTTTCATAATATTTAAAAATACATTATTATTTTATGATGTGTTTTGCATGGCAAATATCTCTAAAAATAAATAAAAAAAACAATGTAAAAAAAAGAATATTTTTTTAATTTACAGGATTTAAACACCTCAAAATGAAGAAAAACGTACTAATTGCTACAGACAATTTGTTTTTAACAAACAACGCAAAAACTGCTCATGGTTTGCTAAGAGGTTCTAATCGCTTTCATGTACTGGCAGTCCTAGATGAAGAAAATAAACATGCAGATGCAGGGCAACTACTAGACGGTAGTCATAGAAATATTCCTGTACTTGGTACTGTAGATGAAGCCATTAAACAATTTAAAAACATCGACTATTTGGTAGTGGGGGTAGCCACCGTTGGTGGGATATTATCTAACTCTCTATTACAGGTTATTAGAGAGGCTATTAGTAATGGTATAGGTATTGTAAACGGTCTACATGACCAACTTCAAGACCGTGAAGACATTGCCCTATTAGCCAGCCAAAAGAAGGTAGAACTTATAGACATTAGAAAACCAAAAACACCCAAAGAACTGCATTTTTGGTCTGGAGCTATTTTTAAGATACAGGTGCCTATTGTTGCTTTTCTAGCCATGGATTGTGCCATGGGAAAACGTACTACAGCCAACTTAGTGGTTGAAGAATGCTTACGGCAAAAGCAAAACGCCCACATGATTTATACCGGCCAAACGGGTTGGATGCAAGGGCATAAGTATGGGTTTATTTTTGACTCTACTCTAAATGATTTTGTTTCTGGAGAGCTAGAGCATGCCATTACAAGTTGTTGGAAAGAAGCCAACCCAGATGTAATTATTTTAGAGGGTCAATCTAGTTTAAGAAACCCCAGTGGCCCTTGTGGATTAGAATTTATTATTTCAGGAAATGCAAAACAAATAGTTTTAATACATGATCCGAAAAAAAAATATTTTGATAACGATGCTCTTTGGGGAGAAATTCCTTCGGTAGCCTCTGAAATCGACATTATAGAAAAATTTGGTGCCAAAGTTATTGCTGTAGCTTTAAACACCTCTGGTCTTAGCAAGCAAGAAGCACTAAGCTATAAAGCTAGCTACCAAAAAACCTTAGATATTCCGGTGGTGCTGCCTTTGGAAGAAGGTGTTAAAAAAATTGTTTCAGAAATAAAAGGCTTATCATTATGAAGATAAAAAATATTGAAGTTTTTTCAAAAAACTTAGCACTTACAAAACCCTATACCATTGCCTATAAAACCATTGCAGAGGTAGAAAATGTATTTTTACTTATTACT
>Ga0228622_1000976_pt1 | contig 13413 bp, 19 predicted proteins | sample 26DmetaG_FD_186035 | JGI IMG/M metagenome (GOLD analysis project Ga0228622, IMG submission 186035) | Seawater microbial communities from Monterey Bay, California, United States - 26D | ecosystem: Environmental > Aquatic > Marine > Coastal | place: USA: California | collected 2016-10-01
TCCATAGTTTATTATAACACCTTTATTTCCAATTGTCAATCACCCATTGGTCCTTACAGTTGTGAGGATTAGGGTCTCCGTGAAATACTGCTACTCTTGTATCATCTTTAATAGTAGGGTTGCTGTTTATTGCAAAGTCTCTTTGTCCGCGAGGTGCTGTATCAAACTTAGGCTTTCCGCGCATCTCCCATTTATAACTCTGTATCCATTCATCGGGCCAATATTCAAAATCGTTTGTATCTTTTAAGTTCGCGTAAAGCCAATCTTGGTCGCCTGGATATCTAGCTGTTATAATTTTAGGATGTTTCATAAATTCTAAATATATATTAGGCATTGATCCTGCTTGTAATCTAAATATACTAGAATTCATTTTTTTAAAGTTACGTACTGCAAATCTATTAAAGTCCCGTATAATACAAAATCTTTTAGGCTTAAATGTGAAAAGACAATCTATATTTCTAAAAATTATCATATCTAAATCTAAAAATAAGATAGTCCCTTCTAAGTTGATATTAGGATCAAATATAAAAGGTTTGTACCACCAACCAGTAATGCCGCTTGTTATTGGTAGATCTTTTATTACTATATTTGGATTAATACCCTTGCTATCTTCAGTTATACACACGAATTCAAACGGAACAGTTAAGTTACGCTTTACACTATTGTAAAGTTTATTAACATATTCCGCCGAGTATTTGTTGCCGTACTTTAGACAGACAACGTAATTCATTACGCTTCGTATATTGCTGAGTTAGCACCGTGCTCTGCACACTCTGCTCGCACACAATAACAACGATTGTCGCTCATATCACGTACTAGTTTGTCTGCAAAGTTAAATGCGTGTTCTGCAAACTTCTCGGCACCAACACCATCCATTACAACAATCTCTGCTAGGTCAAGTTCTTGTAGTTCCATAAACTTGTCCATGTGCGGATCGTTTTTATCAATTGCTGTCTTGTGATCAAAGTGATCTTCTAACCACTTTTTCAAAGGTTTCAGTCCGCCAAAGTCAACAGCCCAGTTTTTATTGTCTAGTTCGTCACATCCAAATGTAAATGTAAATGCTAAACTGTAACCGTGTAACAAATGACAGTGTGAATGATCTGCGTTAGGTTGACGGAACACTGCTGATAATCCAATGTTGTGTCCGTAATGTTTTGTACTGTAATAAGCCATCTATATCTCCTGTTGTTGATTATTTAATATAACTTGTGTAGGCAGTGTGTTAAAACTAATAACTATTCTGTTATCACTGCTGTTGTTTTCTCTAGTGTGATGCATTAAGTAGCTGGGGAATAATATTAATCTACCAGTTACAGTATCTATTACTGCTTCTTTTGCAGTAAATGGTGTGTCTAAAGCAGGTATATCTAATATTTTAAAATCGTTTAAAGGATTTTTTAAAACTAAAGGACATGTTTCTGCTTCTGCTGACACATATAATGCTCCGCTAATAGTACTAACTCTGTGTTGATGTTCTAACACTTTGCCGTCGGGTGACATAATATTAAACCAACTGCTAGTAATACTTAAATCTTGTAGTCCAGTATTTTTTGCATATTCATTTACTGCTAGTGATAGCTGTTGTTTTATACTCAATAGTGCTTCTTGATCTAATAGATAAAGCTCACCTTTAACAGTATCATGACTACTTACGCCAGCAGATACTAATCCATGCTGTCCTGAAATATCTAAGGATTTAAAATATTCTTCATTGATATTTTTAGGTATATTAATACCATAAATGCCAACTGGAGTAGGAAATAAGTTATGTATCATACAGTAAGTATACTATAAACTATCTAGTTTGTCAAGAAAAACATTAGGCTTTTTCCACGACTTAGGTCGATTCCAGCCTTCTGGTTGATAGATAGTAAATTTTACTTTAGGATAGTATTCAAATACTTTAGCAATTTGGTATATCCAGTATCGAGGATCGATTGCAGTCTTTTCCGCCGCAATGTAGTTTTTGGTGCCTTTATAGATATTGTTTACTGTATGTGTTTGACTATACAAGTCAAAGCCTATTAAGTCAACCGTGTTAGAAAGTTTGGCAGCAAGCAAAACAGCATAAGGACCACTTCCCCAATTAATATGTTCGTCTGGTCTTTCCATTCCTGCATAAGGAAGATCTGGAACACATCTTATATTTTTAACAGTAGTATATGAGTCTTGAGTTTTTGAACGTGTATATATTTTGCAGTGCTGATTGTAGTCTGCTTCTATTGCTTCGACTACCATTCTATTATCTACGCAAACTAAATGATCTACTCTGTAATCTCTATAAATTGCATTACAACCTATCTTTGGACCTACGAGAGAATCAACATTAATTGTCGATCTCGTCTCTCCATTCCCTAATACGATCATCTTCAGTATCCAAATCTTTTCTAATTTTTGTTAAATCATCTTGTACATTTTCAATGTTAGTTGATGTTTTACTTAGCATAGCAGTTATTTGTGAAACAGTATACATTACCCACCACCACCAAACTACTGAAATAGCAAATATAATTGTACCAACAGCTATTACTATGATATCAAAAAATGTTTCAGTTCCAAAAATTCTCGTTAGAAGAAGACATATAATTGCAACAACGGGTAATACCGCTGCAGCCCATGTCCATAACTTTATATCAGATAACGCTTTGAGATGAAAATCTTTCATCGGCCTTCTCCCTCAGAAAGATAAGTTAAGATATTTAGGCAATTTTTCCGAACGGGCTCCACATTCCTGGAGTTCCGGATTCGGTACAGACCCAACCTACGTAGCCCCCGGGTTTTGGATTACTACAAAAAGTAATATCTCCTTCATTACAACGGCCATCTTTTGGTGCATTGCCTGCATATGAAATTTTCTTGCCTTCTAACTTCATTCCGCCATTAACAGCAAATGCTGCATTGTTTACGTTGCTTACATTAATACCTAATGTTCCATTAACTACTGTTTTAGTTGCGCGATCACCTATAACAATATTGCCATCTGCGCCAATGATTAATCTACTACGGTTGTCTGTTACAACATGTAAATCAGTAGAAGTCCAAGAACCTATATTAATTTTTCCTGAAGCGGTATCAACAACAAACTCACCGTCTAATGTAGCAATACCAAGTTTGCCGTTAGGTGCTTCTGTTCCAATACCCAATGATTCACTAGAAGAAGTATAATAAATGTAATCGTCTATTACTAAGTCGCCTTGTGTACGAAGATTGTTTAGTGTACCTACTTTAGATAGATTACTTGTTCTTACACTACTACCTAATTCAGTTTTACTTAGTAAAACATTGTTACCAATCATGAAGGCTTTGTCTTCATTTAGGTCAATACTTTCTGTACTCCAAAATCGATCTGGACTTGCTCTAAACATAAGCTGTTTATTGGGTCCGGCGCCAGTCCATGATAGACCTAAACCTGTTAGTGTACCATCTGGTTTGGCAACAAATTTAATACTAGCTAATGCTTTAACATTTGCGTCTTCGGCGCTCATTGCGCCATGCACAGTATTGCTAATAGCTGTTCCTAGTGCTGATATAACTGAATCTAGTTCAGATTGGTGTTGTTCTGGCATGTTTATACTCTCCGTTAACAGTATTTATCAAGATACCTTTAGAAGTACTGTATCCAGATTACTCCTACCATTAAGTTTAGTATCTGTAGTGTTGATGTCCTCTAAAAACTTACGTAATGCAACCTTGCCAGCGCCTTTGAATTCTTTTAATTGTTCATCTGGTTTACGCAGAGTTTTTTGCACACTAAGTTTTTCATCAAAGCCAATGATAGTTGTGCCTTTAACGCTTAGACCTGTTCCTTCTCGTCCTAGTCCTTTAGGATCAATACTGCTCGCAATGTACTTGCCTAGCTTACGTGTTTTAACATTGAACACCCAAAGTTCGTTCGCACCTACAACATCAATTGGATTGATACTTGCAAGTTTATATTTTTCATCTACCTTAAGGAACTTCAACTTACTAATAACTTTGTCAGCACTACGCGGCTTAGCTTTGCGTGGCTTACGTGTTGCTTTAGCTTGATCAATTATAAAGTCTAGAGCAACCATTAGTTCGCTAATAGCTGTGCGTAGTTTTTTAATATCAGCTTTCTTGACATGTGCATAACCTTCTTTTAGTTGTTCCCACATGTCAGCGTCATGCTCAGACATCTTGGCCAACTGTCCTTTAGTAGGCATACGATCAAGGTCATCATAATCTGCTAGTGTATCTTCATAGAACGACTTTAGTTTACGTGCATGTGCTTGTGTAACACCTTTTGAACCAAAGTGTCTCTTAAAGTTAAAACCTTTAGGATCAAAACTATTAGGATCTTCTATCCATCCTTCTAGCCATATGTCAATGTCCTCAGACTGTTCAATAGCTTGATCACGTATACGTTCTTGTATGCTTGGTACGTATACATTTACTTTTTCTTTTTCTTCTTCCTCTTTTTCTGCAACTTTATCTTTGCCAGCTTCAATATACTTCGCAACTGATTCTTTAAGGAAGTCTATGCTACACTTCAATTCACCCATTGTACCTGGAAGAGATAACCAATGATCTGCTTCTGGTTTTGCTAGTCTAGGAGCACCCATCATATCCATACGTGCTACAATAGCGGCTGTAATACTTAATGCAGAATTAGGTGCTGCCTTAACAGCCTTAACTTCTTCTTTAGAGTATTCTTCTTTGATCATCCATTCAGCTACAAAACTGTACAATTCTGCTGGTTTAAAATTTTCATAATACCAACTGTGTACAAATCTGCGATGTGCATGTATTTTAGCACCAGTCATCTTTTCTAGATCATCCCACTTGGGTTCAGCAAGTTTGCCGCCTCGCTTTAGTCTAGGTGCTGCTCTTGGTGCTTTCTTTTTAGTTTTTGGCATTGCCATTTGGATTCTCCTAACAATTTATGCTAGTATATAGTCATCTTAAATAAAAGTCAACTATTTTTAGCCTTCTTTCTCTAAGTCCCAAACACACTTGTTGTTTTTACGGTTAGAGGCATTTTGTCTTTTAACCCACAAGTGTCCATTCTTTTCTGCATCTTGAAATGTAAGTGCAGTAATAAAAAATGCACCAATTACAAGCAAATGCCCACCTACACTACCTATACCAAAGTAAATTGTATAGCCAGCCCAAATTGTAAATACAACTGTCCACATCACACTTAGATAAAACATTAAAATAAACTGTGTGAATGCATTAGGTATATGACGTAATGGATTTAATTTAAGATTAAAAAAGAAATTGTATAAATCATAAATCCAAAAACCTATCTTCTTCATAATTTTTCTCCGGGCACAAAGCCTCTAAAAGTTTTAAAACGTGGAAAACGTAAACTGTATGTTCCGTCTTGATTTTGTGTAATAGCATCAGCTCTTACTTCTACAAGATTTCCCCTAACACTGTCGCGGTGATCCCAAAAATCATCACGATTAGCATCAGTGAAACCACTACCGACATTAACAACAATATGTCTGTTATCGTCGACTCCTTCGCAGACAAACGCTCCAAGGCGCCCTTCGTTGCGACCAGTACCTTCTTCAATGTCAGTTACCTCCAATGTTACTTCAATAAATGGTTTTGCTTTGAGCCAAGCATGTGTACGCTTACACTCATATGGCGCATCAATGTCCTTGATCATTACACCTTCGTAACCACCGTCTACAGCCGCTTTATTTAACGCTACAAAGCGTTCTTGGCCTTCTTGGGTGTCTAAGTCCACATCTTCCCAATCCAACGCTTGTACGTGCTGTAAGACGCTTGTGTGCTGTTCTACCCATGCCTTTGTAATTGCACTTCTAAAGCTCTGCGGCTTGTCCCAACTACCTGCTTGAAAACAACCTAGTGGAATAGTATCAAACAAGTGAAGTACAGCATCAGTTGATTGCTTGCCGTCCTTACGATGTACTTGCTTCATAAGGTCCTGAAAGTTAGCACTCATTACTTCACCGTCTAATACGAGCGGATAAGGTACAGGATGATCTTTAATTACTGTTTCAATCTCTTCAATAATGTGTCCAAAGTTATGAAACTGTTTGCCGTTACGGCTAAACATTTCTACCTTGTCGCCACGTATGATTGTAATTACTCGCACACCGTCAAGTTTGATTTCAATCTGCTTCTTGCCAACCATTTTCTTTTCGTGCTTGGCACTGTCATGTGCAAGTGAACAAGTAAACACAGGCACAGTGCCAGGCGCTACTTTGTTAACAGTCTTTTCACTCATGCCACAACGCAGGTCTTTTATAAGGATACGACGATACCAACCGTTCCACTGTTCTGTAGTTGCTGTATCTTTGCATAAAATAATTGCATCTCGTGCCGCATGTCCAGTGAGACTACGATCAATAAGTTTACGTGTAAGTTCTTTAAATGTAGCCCATTGTAGTCCTTGACCAGATAGTACATCTGAACGCTCTGGAACTTGCTTCACTCCAAATGTTACAAGTGGATTAAGCGCCATTTCTAAACCTTCAAAAAACTCTGGAAGTCCTTCGTCTAGTGCTGTTTTTAGTATTGCTTGTTTCGCTAGTTTGCTGTTGTCAGCTTCTAGTTGTGCGATAATATCTTGCGGTTGTGTTCTTACCATTCCATTGCCCCTTCTACTTTGTTTAAAATTGCCTTTGTGTGCTTGCAAGATCCTCTAAATGTAAATCCTGGACAATCACAATCAAACCCTTTGTCGTGTAATTCTACACTATACTCGTTGCCTTTGCTGCCTTCTACAGGCCAAACGAAGCCCACCATCCAATGTCCCTTAGACTTAAAGGAGGTGGGCTTCAAGTACTTAGCTGTATACTTGCTCATACTAACTCCTCAATACTAACTGGAGTATAGTTGATCTGCTCAACACAAACACACTTGTAAGGACCTTCTGGTGAAGGGTTACTGTGTATGTGTCCGTGTACGTTAAGTATTGGACCAGTGCCAAACCTGTGTGACTCAGCAAGTGTACTAGCATGTTGTGGTGTGTGACTGAACAACAAACCTTTGTCGCTCATGTCAATCCACATCTGGATATCTTTGAAGAACGGCGCCAACATCTTTACGTTATCGTGGTTGCCAAGTACAAGTCGTTTCTTGCCAGGCAACTTAGCAAAGACGTTAGTCAACCAATCAACTTTGTCTATACCAAACAACACATCACCACAGTGGATAACAGTGTCATTAGGCTTTACAACACTAGTCCAGTTGTCCAGCATCACTTGGTTCATATGATCAACATCAGTAAAGCCAGGTCTAGGAGGCTTACCAGCGTAATCTTTGAATGTGAGGATTGGAGCATGGTTGAAGTGGGTATCGCTTATGACGAAAGTATCTGCCATTGTGTGCCTCTGTGTGTTTGCCTAATTGTTATATACATTATAGCAAAGAAAACACAAGTTGTCAACCATTTTGTGTGATGCTAAGTCATTGATTTAGTTGGAGATTTAAGATTTGTTAATTTTGTTGTCGATATATTCATTTAAAAATTTAATTCTGCCGCTGCCTAGTGTCATTTTACCAGCAGATGCGGGCTTTGATAGCATCTTTTGTTCTTCCAGTTCCTTATTAGTAAGTTTCCTGTGTACAGCCAATTCTGCATTACCCATTTGCCAGTTATCTGCAGCTGTTTTGAAATATAATTCACTAATAATCTTACTAGATATCTTTTGAGCTTCGAACCAATTCATTGAATCATGTTCCCAAATAAACTGTTGTTTACTATAATTTCCCTGAGCATATGATACTTCGTGGTTTACTTTAACGTCTACCCAATATGGTCTTTTTTCTTCAGGCATTTCTCTAAGTCCGTACTTGGTTAAGTTTTTACTAAATGCACTTACGTTTGTATATTCTTCTTCGCCGTTGCTTAAATCCTGTACATCTAATGGAAATACTACAAGTCCTTCTTCAGTCCAATTATCTAACAACCAATTTCTAGTTCGCTTCCAATTCTTTTTGCTATCGTGCGGAAGTCCTACTATTAAACTTATTGTTCCTCTATACAGTCCAGATTCGCTTGTAATACGTTTAGCATCTAATATTGTTTGTTGTACTCTAGCAGGATCCATACCTTTGCCGATTGTTCTACCACTAGCTTGATTAAATGTTTCAATACCGTAGTATTGCCCGCCAAACTTCATACGTGCAAGTTCAGTTATCATTTCTGGTTTTGTCGCCATTAGATCGGCTCTAATAAACCCACTGTAAAATGTTTCAAAAGGAAGAGTTTCAACTACGTCTGCAAATTTTGATATTTTACTTAGTCTGTCATTAAATGTTTCATCTGCAACATAGTACCTAGTAACTCCAAAGTTGTCAAAATTATGTTTCATTTCACGTTCAAAACTTTCAGCAGTTCGTGATGTGTCTTCTTTAACTCCGAGTATAGGAAAATTACAAAAATCACACTTAAATTTACAACCTCTAGAAAATTCAATAGTTAACCATTCGTAATCTTTTACATAATCTCTGTGTTCCATTATAATACTATAGTCTTGAAGATTGTATGCAGGATATCTATTCAGTGCTTTGATTACTTGCTTTTTACCAAAGTGTCCTACGTCATAGCCAATAGGAGAACTAGAAAACCCAGCTAGATTTCTAATTACGTCTAGCATTGCTACTTCGCCATAACTGTCTACAAATATATCAATATTAGGATCATCAATATGTACACTATTTTGTCCACCTATAATTGTTGTTATGTGTGGCCAGCGTTTTTTAATCCAAGCACTTAGACGCATCATTTTTTCCGGCCAATAACTAAAGAAAGGACTAAAGCCAAAAAATAATGTATCTTTGGTTACACTTTGACGTATAAATTGATGTAATTTATCTAAAGGTAGGTGTGGTGTAAAATCTACAACTTCAATGTCACAATCGTGCTGTCTAAGATAAGTTGCAATACGATGCGCACCACTGCTACGCTGCATAGAATCTACTCTAGATGAAAATATTAATCCGTGTATTTTAGACATTTGGATAAGCCCAAAGGGCTAGTCGAACTCCCGTTTGATTTGTTACACCGTGTATTCCATGAAAATTAAGATAATGCCAGCAGTCTTCTTCTAGCACATGTGTTTCTACTTCATCTAACATTTTTAGTGGAATTCCTACACTATGATCTACTCCAGACCCTTGGTGAATATCTTTAAGTTTATACCATGATGTTTTTACATCAGTTCCGCCAGTTTTTAGTATATATAGCAATCCTGGACCTCCACGCACAGGTGGATCAATATGCGGCGCCACATGTTCCCCTCCTGATACTACTTGTATAGCCCATCGTCGGTTAGCAAGTTCTGGTACCTTACGATAGTACTGTTGTAATGTAATTTCGTGTTTCTCATTTGCTGTATAAAATCCAACACTACCGGTGGTTTCATGGTAGTCTAAATCATCCTGATCTAATACTACACCGTATTCTTCTTCAAGATTATCTTGAGTTGGACCGTAGTCACCAAATTGATGTGTGTAACCTGTGTGTTTATTATATTTTTTCATTGCTTGACTAATAATTTTAAATTTTAGTTCTAGCGGTATTCTTGGCAGGTTTAGTTTTTTGTAATTCATTTTACCATCCTTCAAAAGCAATACGTTTCCAAATCTTAGATTCTCCGTCATAGTTATCGATGCACTGGTAAAGATAAGATCCGTCTATGCAGATATCACGCTTTTTGTCATTCTTACAACCAACAGGATCATCTATTGTTCTGTGTTCAAATATATTTATTGTATTACCCAGATAAAGTCTGTTAGTATCAAATCCTAACTTCATTTCTTCATCGTTAGCAAAAAAGCCCAATAATTTTTCAGGATATGGACCATATCCGCCTTCAGGCTTTATGTGGAACCCATAATTGGCATCTTTATCTACAAATGCTAGCCAGTCGCTTATTGCTACTTTCTTACTACTTAAATAATCACTGTTTTTTAGTATATCCGATTCAATAATTTCTGTAGTTAACATTTTTTCAATATGTGCGTGTTCTGTGTTGATACTGTTAGTAGCTAGGGAACTAAATGTGCCGTCCGATGCTTGTATATTTCCAGTGTTTATATTTCCTGCAGTTAAACACAGCGTTTCTTGATTCCACATTAACTCTGTGCCAGTATGGGTAATTGCTTGATTATCATCTTTGTAAACAGCAAGCGAGCCCTGGACACCTAGATCGATTTGATTAGTAGAATTAATATATGTATTACCGTCTAACTCTGTTAGAACTATAGGTGGTACAGCAATTAGCGTATGTTCTGTTTTAGGAGGAGACTTCTGCAATTAATGTCTCCTTTTTTCTTGACATTATAATTTCATGTATTCTTCTTGCAATTTTTCCTCTTGAAAATGCATCAATATGAAATTGGCTTAGTCCCCACTTATGACTGGCATCGAGAAAGACTCTATCATTTAATTCTACAATTGGCACTGGTGCTTTATAATGATGTCTAAACTTATTCATAATAATTTTGCACAGTCTTGAGGCATAATTATGATCTGTAGGATCATGTGCGATCTTAGTTTGTTTATAAAATAACAAGTCGTCGGGTCCTACATTCATTTTTACTACTCTACAACCGTCTGATATTGCAAGGTCACTAAAGTGTGTTTTAACCATAATAACTCTGTCTCCAAAGATTTCATAGATATCTTTTGTAAAGTCTTCCATAATATCAAATGACAGTTCTAAAGATTCTTTAGTATCAAACGGCAAATGCATTTCATCCTTTGACATGTACTCTTTAAATAACCAATATAACGGACTATTGTCTTTAAATATATGTTGCATTGCCGGCAATGCTGTGAATACTTCGCTACCACATGCAATCTTTGTGTATAATTCTGTACTCCAACTTATTACAAGATAGTCTTCCGGTCCTGCATATTTTTTATAATAATCTAAATAAGGAAACTTTGTAACTTCTTGGTAAACATCCATGTTGTTAATTCTTGTGTTTTTGTCACACTTTACTAATGTGTCTGCAACACGCATTGCAATATTATTTGGTTTTGTATACATTGAAATTAGACTTGTGCCGTGTCCAGGAAAACGTTGCTCTGCAAAGTCAAGACTGCCTGGAACAATAGTCATGTTACGATGATTGTTTTGATTCATTACATCAAAGTCTCGATATAATAACGGGTCGTTTAATGTATCATCTAAATCACACGCACCAAATAGGAATAGTTTTTGTTTACTCATTATGTTTAAATCCGTTGTTTATAGTAATTATACTATATACATTAGAAATTAATTAGAATTGGAGTGAGCGGAGAGAATCGAACTCTCATACACGGATTTGCAATCCGCTGCGTAACCATTCCGCCACGCTCACATGTTTGGTCGGAGTAGTAGGATTCGAACCTACGACCTCTCGCTCCCAAAGCGAGCGCACTACCAAGCTGTGCTATACTCCGTAATTGGCAGGCGTGTAGGGAGTCGAACCCCAGCTTACGGTTTTGGAGACCGCCGTGCTACCGTAACACTTCACACCCATAAACTTTTTTATGAATACACTCCCAGTTTATCAGATCTGTTGCTTAGTGCTATGCACATAGCAGAGTGTACTCATAAAAAAAGCCCCTAATGAATTAACACTAGGGGCTTGCTTAAAATAACTTTTTAAAAAGTCACGTCAAGACATACCCCAACTTAATGGCGGCCAACAAGTAATATATGTTGTGTTAGTCTGTGACATGTAAGTATTCCTTATCTCTTATTATGTATATACTATACTACATTTATTTAACGTTGTCAACCGTTTTTTCAACATTTCCTTTAGAACCACAATGTGGACAATGGAACTGATACCTATCTATACACAACTTGTCTTCCATAGTAGCATAGGTAAACCAGTTGTTGCATTTTTGACAAGTTAGGTGCCAAATTATTTCTTTGACGGCTTTAAACATTGTAATGTATTTATAAAGTTTTTACATACTCTGCTAAATCTTGGATGTCAGTTTCAGATAAATTTGCAGCCTGACCCCACATCATTCCACTTTGTGGTCCTACAGTTTCTCCTGCTTTGTAACTACGCAACCGACCTGCGATATACTCCACAGTCTGTCCTGCAAGTGCTGGACCCATGCCACCACCGCCAGTGGCGCCATGACATGCAGAGCAAACAGCATATTTTGCTTTGCCAGGAAGATCTTCAATTGCTGCAACCTGTACAACTCCTTCACCTTTAACACTTACTATTGAAAAGGGTGTTATACGATTTTGAATTTCGTTCTTTTGTGCTGCGGTTAGTGGTCGAGCATCGACACTATCCATACAGCCGTTGAGTAACAACAATGATACAGCTAATAACATATACTTCATAATATTCACCTTATTTTTTATGATTGTTTTTGTAGTCTTCTACTGCCGCTTTGATTGCATCCTCAGCTAGTACTGAGCAATGAATTTTTACTGGAGGCAAAGCGAGTTCGTTTGCAAGTTCTGTATTTTTGATCTTAGTTGCATCCTCCAAGGACATCCCTTTAACCCACTCTGTGAGCAGACTAGAACTAGCAATAGCACTCCCGCACCCGTATGTTTTAAACTTTGCATCTTCAATAATACCATCGTCGTTTACTTTGATTTGTAGTCGCATAACATCGCCACATGCTGGAGCACCTACCATGCCTGTACCTACACCATCTGTGTCTGGATCCCACTTGCCTACATTTCTTGGGTTTTCATAATGATCAATTACTTTATCAGAATAAGCCATTAGCTTTTACCAAATAGTGCTGCCGCTTCTGCTCTTTTCTTTTTCAAAACAATAGGTGAGTTAGGTTTGCGCTTTTCACGATACGAACCGTGTGAACTCATCTTTGCTCTTTTCCTAATTTTACCACTAGTCTTTAGTGTTTTTGCCATGAGATATCATCCTCTGTTAGTTGTCTATCTATGTATTGGAAATTCAATTATATTTATCTTAGCACTATTTGATCAACAAACAAAAAGAGTGTTAACATAAAGATCACTGTAGTCACAAGTCCTGCTGTTATAAAAATTACAAGATTTCCTGATTCAAAATCTCTGTCACGATTTGCACTACTTTGTACACCAAGCATTGCTGCTAATACACTTTTTATTGTTTGCCAAATATTCATTGTAAAATTGTCTCTCCATTGATGCCAGCAACGTTGTAGCGAACACGATTAATTGCATACGCTTCGTCGAATCCTGACTGTCCTTTTATGCGATGCCCTGCTGGCCGATCACCGCCTGAGCCATTGGGTGTTATTTGCTCACAAGTAAGTAAACTATTGCTGAACAGTGTACGATTTGTGTTATATGCCATTATAGAACCGTGCCCAGGACATACACTAGAAAATCCATGTCCAAAGTCTGGGAAGACATATCCTGTTGCTTGGTTATAGTCATTGTTTGGTCCATGCGCTAGACCAACTGTGTGTCCTAGTTCATGAAGCAG
>Ga0228622_1000977_pt1 | contig 13409 bp, 10 predicted proteins | sample 26DmetaG_FD_186035 | JGI IMG/M metagenome (GOLD analysis project Ga0228622, IMG submission 186035) | Seawater microbial communities from Monterey Bay, California, United States - 26D | ecosystem: Environmental > Aquatic > Marine > Coastal | place: USA: California | collected 2016-10-01
CGCAAATTTTTGGGAAGATTGGGAACGTCCAATTCATTTTTCTTTTCATGAAAACGGAACTGATAATTTTTCTGAGTTTAATGCAGGGGTGAAGATTTTTGGGGGCTGGAGTAGAGGTCAAAACGGGCAACGATCTTTATCTTTATTTGCAAGAGGTCAATACGGAGACTCAAAATTTGAACATCCCTTTTTTAATGAGTTAGGGTATGATAAATTTCAAGCTCTAGTATTAAGAAATTCTGGTCAAGATTGGATGCGTTCTTCAATGAAAGACATTATGCTTACCAGTCTAATGCGAGATTCTGGGTTAGACTTTCAAGAACACAACCCGGTTGCCACATACCTTAATGGTGAATACTGGGGAATGTATAATTTGAGAGAAAAGATTAATGAGCACATGTTGGCGTCTAAACACAATATAGATGCAGATGACATTACATTACTTTCCAATAATGCAGAAGAAATTGAGGGAACTAATCAAGAATACCTTCAACTGATAGATTATATAAATACCACAGATTTAACCGTAGACTCAAATTTTGAATATGTGAGTGAGCAAATAGACCTCACAGAATATGCACTTTATCAAGCTTCAAATATATTTTTCAACAATACAGATTGGCCAGGTAATAACATAAAATTTTGGAAACATCCAGAAGGTAAATGGCGATGGATTATGTTTGATACTGATTTTGGTTTTGGCCCCTTTTGGAATATTAATAATTACCAAGAAAATACACTCAGTTTTGCCCTAGATCCCAATGGGCCAGGATGGCCAAATCCGTCGTGGTCTACACTGTTATTTAGAAGATTAACAACTAATTTAGGATTTAGAAATAAATTTATTAATCGATATGCAGATGAACTTAATACGCGTTTTTTATCCAATAATGTAATTACGCACATAGATCAAATTTATGCAACTATTGAACCCGAAGTAATTTCCCATTATGAACGCTGGAGAAATGATCCATCCCTTACCAATATTGGTGTAAACATCTCCAATATTAGTGAATGGGTTGGGTACTATATCGATCAAATGAAAATATTTGCAGACAATAGACCTTCTATTGTTAAAAATCATATCCTATCTCAATTTAATTTGCCAGATTTCCACCCACTAACCATTACAAACAACAACATTTCACAAGGGTTTGTAGAGGTAAATGAAAATTTAATGATCCAAGAATCCTCTTGGACAGGAGATTATTTTGAAACAGTACCCGTTCAATTAACAGCTATTGCGGCCAACGGATATGAGTTTTCACATTGGAGTGGAGACCTTTCTTCAACAGAAGAAACCATTAGCATTAGTATAGTTGGTTCATTTGAAGTAATACCAAACTTTACAGAATCACAGCTCACAGACCCTATAGTTATCAACGAAATAAATTATAAATCTAGCGATGATTTTAATGCAGATGACTGGGTAGAGTTGTACAATCCAAATCCAACCTCTGTAGACTTGTCTGGTTGGCAATTAAAAGATGATGATGATTCTCATGTATATGAGATTCCTTCAGAAACACAACTAGAAGGGAACGGTTATATTGTATTGGTAAAAGATGCTTCAGATTTTTCAGATGTTTTTCCAGACATAACAAATTATATAGGTGAACTAGGTTTTGGATTAGGAAATTCAGATGCGGTTAGATTGTATAATGCCTCTGGAGTTCTTCAAGACGAGGTAACTTACGAGTCAGATACACCTTGGTCAGATTGCGCAAAAGAGACAGGGTATACTTTAGAACTAATAACACCAGATTTAGACAATTTATTGCCAGAAAGTTGGGACTGTATAAACCTTCATGGAAGCCCAAATGCAGTGAATAGTTCTTCATTGTCATTAGAAGATGATACGCTAACCTCTGTAAAAATTTATCCAAATCCTACTCAAAATACACTTTATATATCAGGGGTTTCAAACCAATTCAACCTCCAAGTATTTACCATAACAGGGCAACATATTTTAGAGGATCAAAACTCAACTACCTTAGATGTAAGTCAACTAAAACAAGGCATGTACTTTATTAAAATAACTGAAGGTCAGAAAAGTTCTTACCTAAAGTTTTTCAAGAAATAATATCTTATGAAAATAGCTTTTAAAAATTTCTTTACTCGTGGGTTTGGATACCTTCCTTACCTTCTTATTTTGTTTGTTATCTATCAAGTAGAAATTTTTCAAGAAATGGTACTTGTAAATGGAGTACTTCAACTCCTTTTATTTTTAGTAGTCGCTTGTATACCAGCATTGGTTACAAAAAAAATGTCTTATGTAGACATTGCATGGCCTTGGGGTTTAGTTCTTATTGGAGTTTTAGCACTCCTTTTAGGTACTGGTTATAAACCTAGAATTTATCTAGTAGCTGGTATGTATTTGTGTTCAGGCTTACGAATGGGAATAGGGGCACTTATTTTGTTTAAAAAAGGGCATTTAAAATCTGAACTTTCTAGATATACCTACCAACGCAGAAGATGGGACAGAGCCGGATATAAAAATTTAAACCTATCTCTCCAATATGAAATTATGATTCAATGTTTTGCCAATATTACTTTTTTGGCAATTCCTGCCATTTTAATGGCTAATAATTCCACGAATAGCATATCAACTCTAGAGCTAATAGGAGTTGGGCTATGGGCAACTTGGTTTGTTTTAGAACACATCTCAGACCTACAAAAACAACAATTTTTGAAAAAAGCATTCTTAGAAAAGAAAAAGAAACAAGTTTGTAATGTTGGGTTTTGGAAATACACTCGTCACCCAAATTATTTCTCAGAATGGATGGTATGGAATGCGATGATTATTTCTTCTTTATTTTCTCTTATAATTGCTTTTTCTACAGATCAGCAAGTAGTTTGGATTATTATTTGTGTAGGATTATTTTATATTTCTTACATTATGTATACCACATTGGTTTATTATACTGGAGCTATTCCATCAGAATTTTATACCTTACAAAAGAGGCCAAATTATAAAGCATATCAGGAGCAAACCAATATATTTTTTCCTGGTCCAAAAAAAAATAAAAATTAATTCTGTGTTATAAATTTTATGAAAGTTTTAAAAAATCCCCTATACATTGCTCTTTTTGCATTTTTAATTTTAAGCTGTTCAAATGAAGATTCTGACAACAATTCTGGTCCAGAAATTATTGAAGCTTACGAAGCATTAGATGTATCCTACGGTTCAGACAGCAACCAAGTTTTTGACATCTATCTTCCAGAGGGCAGAACAGAAAACACCAAAGTTTTATTTTTAGTTCATGGAGGTAGTTGGGTAGGAGGTGATAAAGAAGACATGAATGGTTTCAGAGATTATATATTACAAAATCATCCAGCTTTAGGAATAGTAAATATGAATTATACTTTAGCAGGCGCAAATTCACCCCCAGTTCCTATGCAAACCAATGATATATCCTCAGTAGTAGAATATATTACCACCAATAGATCTGATCTTATTGTAAGTGATGATATTGGCTTCATTGGTGTTAGTGCAGGTGCTCACTTATCATTATTATGGAGTTATGTCAATGACATCAATTCTCAAGTAGATATGGTGTGTAGTATAGTGGGTCCTGCAAATTTCACAGATCCAGCCTATTACAATAGCACCAATCCCGTCTTTCAATCTATATATTTTTTATTTGGAAACCCTTCAATTTCTTTTTTAGAATCTGCTAGCCCGTATCATACAGCTACAGCAACATCCCCTCCTTCATTACTATTTTACGGAGGTCAAGATCCGTTGGTGCCAAACTCACAAGGAATTGATCTAGACTCTAAACTTACCAACCTTGGGGTACCCCACGAATTTACTTTTTACGAAGAAGAAGGACACGGTTGGGTTGGTCAAAATCTAACAGACACATTTAATAAAATATCAAATTACATAAATCAATATTTATAAAATTAAAAATATATGTTTTAAATTTTTTTTTGAGACATCATTTAAACTCAATAATTCTATGAAAAAAATTATATTCTTTCTTTTTACTGTAAGTATTTGTATTAATGGGTATTCACAAATTAACCCAGACCACATAGAAATTATAAGAGACAACTATGGCGTACCTCATATTTATGCACCTACAGATGCAGAGGTGGCTTATGGCTTTGCTTGGGCACAAGCAGAAGACCATTTTAAACTTATTCAAGAAGCCTATTTGGCGGGTAACGGACTTTTAGGTAAACGTATTGGATTAAAAGCAGCCGGAGCCGATTTTTTAACACAATTAATTCAATCTGAAGAAACAGTTGATAAATACTACAACACGCTCGATAAAAAATTTATAGCCCTAGCAGAGGCATTTGCGGCCGGTTTGAATGCATATTCCAAAAAACACCCAGAAGAAATTTTAGAGAAAAAGCTTTTTCCTCTCACCGTTAAAAAATTACTTCGCTACACACAATTGCAACTGTTTATTTCTAATGAAGCAGATAAACTAGTTAGTGGCATTGTAAATAACAGCTTATCTTGGCCTTACAAGATTGAAGAAGCTAGTAAAGGCTCAAATTTTATTGCCGTTAGTAGAAATAGAACCGGTTCAGATGAAACATTCTTAGCCATTAATACACATCAACCATTAGAGGGGCCAACCTCATGGTATGAGGCACATTTGGTAAGTGAAGAGGGTACCAATATCATAGGAGCAGCATTTCCTGGCACACCTTGTATGCTTACTGGTGCAAACGAATATTTAGGATGGACCCATACCGTAAACTATCCAGACAAAGCAGATGTATATGCACTTCAGATGCATCCAAAGAAAAAAGATGTTTATTTGGTTGATGGTAAACCCTATACATTAGAAAAATTTAAAGCAAAACTTACAGTAAAATTTCTTGGAATAAATATACCAATTAAGAAAAAGTTTTATAAAAGTATTTATGGTCCAACACTAAAAAATAAAACTGGAGTCTATGCTGTAAGAACCCCAAGTACCACAAACATTACAGCCATAGAGCAGTGGTGGAAAATGAATAAGGCTACTAATTTTTCAGAATTTTATAAAGCCTTAGAAATGAAAGCTTTGCCAGGTTATAATATAGGCTATGCAGATAGAAACGATACTATTTTTTACATTTCAAATGGTAAAATTCCTATAAGAGCAAAAGGCTATGACTGGACAGATGTTGTTCCTGGAAACACTAAAGAAACCTTATGGGATAGTTATTATGATATAAAAGATTTACCACAAGTGGTTAAGCCTAAATCTGGCTTTGTCTATAATGCCAACCACAGCCCCTTTAAATCATCAAGTGAGGCAGACAATCCAATTGCTGAAAATTTTGCCAAAGAAATAAATTTTGAAACCTATGATAATAATCGCTCAACTAGGCTTCTGCAGTTGTTAGAGGAAGAAGAGCGTATAGATTATAAACGTTTTAAACGCATTAAATACGATCATCAATTACCAACACCTTTACAATACAACTACATGGATTTAAACCCATTGTTTGATATGAAGGTAGCCGATTATCCGGAAGTAAGCACCTTATTAACAGACATTCAAAATTGGGATAGAATTACCAATCCAACATCTTATGGAGCTGGCGCATACGCTTCTTTATATTATCAGCTCACTCCTTTTTATTATCAACTTGGAAAAGATCGAGTTTTTACAAAAGAAGCTTTATATGAAGCTTTAAAAATTACAAAAGCGCATTTAAAAACTTATTTTAATGCAGAGCGAATTCAACTGGGTGAATTTCAAAAATTAGTAAGAGGAAATAAAGAGCTACCTATTTTTGGACTTCCAGATGTGGTAACTGCTATGAGAGGGCAACCCTACAAAGACGGTAAAATTAAAATTACTCATGGAGAATCTTACATTGGTTTGGTTAGATTTACCCCTAATAAAACCTATTTTGAATCTGTAATTTCTTTTGGAAATAGCCGCAGGCCAGAAAGCCCACATTACACAGATCAGATGGAATTGTATTCAAATTTTGAAACAAAAACCATGTCATTTGATCGATCAGATGTTATGAAAACAGCCAAAAGAGTATATGCTCCAAAGTAGGCGTTTTGTAAAATTAGTTTAGTTGAAAATTGTGTAATCTACCTTTTTTGTTTTTTGATTACTCATTTTAGCAGTAAGAACTTTTATCAATTTTTGTTGGTAAGGATAATTTTTATTGAGGCAATCTTTTTGAGTATTATCAAAAATTTTAATAGAGGCAAAAAAATCTGTTTCAGTTTCAGCACCGTCGGCTACTACTGTAAACAAATTATTATTTTCATCTAGCAGCTTTACATTTTCCCATATAAAACTATTCATATTTTTTTGATGTATGCCTTTGGTTTTTTTGTTCCATTTACCAAAGTTTAGATACATAAGTTTCATTCCATCCCTAGCAGATTTTATCTTATAAAAACGGAGTTCATTAATGTAAATGGTATCTTTCTCTACTAAGATTGGCGTGGTAACAACTTTGAAGTGAGGATTTGCCATATTTATTGAAACCTCTTTGGTTGATAAACAACCAAAAATAAAAAGTGCAAAGAAAAAATAAATGTAATTTCTCATACAGAGGAATTAAACAACTTTTCTCTCTATGGCTAAAAAATGAGTTACTTTTTCTTTGTATAGAGGAATAATTTTCACTTCACATTTGTATGGAGTCTTATCTTTTCTGTAGTTGGTAATTACCTCAGTAAAAGGTTCAAGAAGTTCCAGTTTAGTTCTAATCCTCTTTTTTGTTGTTCTCTGAGTAGCTTCACCTTGTAAAAAATTTGGAGTTTTGTTTATCGCAAATTTTTTAGAGTAGCCTGTCATTTCAGTAAAGCCATTGTTTACCCAAAGTATTTTTTGGTTGATGTCAGTAATAACTAGTGCTTCGAAGTCTTGATTTTCAAAAATACCATCAATTTTATTTTTCCATTTAGATTTTCTAGCAAAAGACTTTACATATTCTATATCATTCAAAGTTTTAGAATTCTGTATCGTTGCACTAAAGTCTTCACTAAAAATATCCCAACTCTTAAGCGGCATAATACTCTGGTCTATTGTAGATGTTTCTGAAATAATCTTAGTATAATCAGAACGCTTAACAGAATCTAAATATATATCTAGAGACATCATATTAGAGATGTTATATTTCATTTTTTCTTGCTTTAAACTATAAATTAACTAACTGTTTATACATTACAAATGTATAGAAATCTCAATTCATTAAAAAGTAATTTGCCTCGTTTAACATTCTAGTGAAGCATTGGTCTTCATCAAAAATATTTATTTATCTTTAAAAATTATGAAAAAATATATTTTATCCCTAGATCAGGGAACAACAAGTTCAAGAGCTATAATTTTTGATAAACAAGGAAGCATCGTCTCTATTGCTCAGAAAGAATTTACACAATATTTTCCACAGCCCGGATGGGTAGAACATGACCCAAACGAAATTTGGTCAACTCAAGTTGGTGTTGCGGCTGAGGCCATCACTAAAGAAGGTTTAAGTGCCAACAATATCTCAGGAATTGGTATTACCAATCAGCGTGAAACCCTAGTGGTTTGGGATAGAAAAACAGGTAAGCCAGTTTACAATGCTATTGTTTGGCAAGACAAAAGAACCTCAGATTTTTGTGATGAGCTCAAAGCAATGGGCAAGAGTGAGATGATTAGAGAAAAAACGGGTTTAGTTATTGATGCATATTTTTCAGCTACAAAAGTAACTTGGATTTTAGATCATGTAGACGGTGTAAGAGAACGAGCTGAAGCAGGAGATTTACTATTAGGAACTATAGATACCTGGTTAATTTGGAATTTTACAAAAGGAGAGCAACATGTAACCGATGTTACCAATGCCTCGAGAACAATGCTATTTAATATTCATACCATGGATTGGGATGAAGAATTATTAGCATTATTTAGGATTCCAAAAAGTATGTTACCACAAGTAAAACAATCAAGTGAGGTGTATGCCTCTACAAATGCATCATTCTTTGGAGAAAAAATACCTATTTCAGGAATTGCAGGAGACCAGCAAGCCGCTCTTTTTGGTCAGATGTGTACCAAAAAAGGAATGGTAAAAAACACCTACGGAACAGGATGTTTTATGCTTATGAATATTGGTGAAAAACCAATTATTTCTAAAAATAATTTATTAACCACAGTTGCATGGAAAATTAATGGCAAAACACACTATGCATTAGAAGGGAGTATCTTTATTGCAGGAGCTGTAGTTCAGTGGTTACGCGACAGTTTAAAAATAATTAGAACTTCTCAAGAAGTAGAGGCCTTAGCCAGTTCTGTTTCAAGTTCTGAAGGTGTTTATTTTGTACCTGCCTTTGCAGGTTTGGGGGCTCCGCATTGGAATCAGCAAGCACAAGGTACCCTGTTTGGGTTAACCAGAGGAAGTACAGATGCTCATATTGCTAGAGCAGCCATAGAATCAATTGCCTTTCAAACTATGGATGTATTAAAAGCGATGGAGGCAGACGCTGGAATCGCAGTAAAAGAACTGCGAGTAGATGGTGGTGCCACCATAAACAACATGCTCATGCAATTTCAATCTGATGTTTTAAACACCACAACCGTTCGTCCAAAAGTTGTAGAAACTACAGCCATGGGAGCCGCCTTTTTAGCAGGTTTGGCCGTTGGCTATTGGGAAAGCCCAGAAGAAATTCAAGACATTTGGCAGATAGACACTACGTTCACCCCAAGCCACTCGAGAGCAACAATAGAGCAACAAATTAAAGGCTGGTACAAAGCCATTGAAGCACTAGAGTACTGGACAAAAATTAATAAATAAAACATAAAACCATGACACCATTTATTGCAGAAATTATTGGAACCGCTTTACTCATTATTTTAGGAGGCGGTGTAGTAGCCAATGTAGAATTGAACAAAACCATAGGAAACAATAGTGGTTGGATTGTAGTTACCACCGGTTGGGCTTTAGCAGTATATGTTGCCGTAGTAGTTACCGCACCCTTTAGCGGTGCACACGTAAACCCTGCCGTAAGTATTGGTTTAGCCCTTGCCGGAGAATTTGATTGGGCATTGGTTCCTTCCTATATTTTAGCGCAAATGTTAGGGGCTATGTTAGGTGCCGCTGTAGTATGGTTGGTGTATAAAAATCATTTTGATGCAACGCCAGACGGAGACACCAAGAAAGCTGTTTTTTGCACAGCTCCTGCAATACGAAATTCATTTTTTAATTTAATTGGAGAAATTGTAGGAACTTTTGTATTGGTGTTTACCATTTTAAATTTTACAGATGCAGCACTAGCAGATTCAAACGAAATTGTTGGTTTAGGATCGTTAGGTGCTCTTCCTGTTGCTTTTTTAGTGTGGGCTATTGGTTTGTCTCTTGGAGGTACAACAGGCTATGCAATAAATCCGGCTAGAGACTTAGGTCCTAGAATTATGCATGCTATTTTACCAATAAAAGACAAAGCATCTAATGACTGGGGGTATTCATGGGTACCAGTATTTGGCCCAATTATTGGTGCAGCATTGGCTGCTTTATTAGCTTTATTTTTAGCTTAAAAATAACATTCTATATCTTAGAATTCTACCTACTTTTGCTTTTTTAAAACCACAAAAATTATGCAACACATTGCCTCACCCTTTACATTACCCAATGGTTCAATTTTAAAAAATAGAATTGCCAAATCTGCCATGAGTGAGAATTTTGGAACCAAGCATCATGCCCCAAGTAAAGGTCTAATTCATGCGTATAAAGTTTGGGCCAAAGGAAATCCGGGATTGTTAATTACGGGGAATGTTATGGTAGATACTAAAGCATTGGGTGAAGCAAGAAATGTTGTTGTAGAAGATTACAAACATTTTGAGGAATTAAAGGCATGGGCAAAATCTGTTGAAGGCACAGGAGTTCATATTTGGCCACAGATTAATCATCCGGGAAGACAGGCTTTTGCAGCAATTAATAGAGTAGTGGTAGCACCTTCAGCCATTCCACTTAAAATGGGGGGCGCCTCAAAAATGTTTACCATGCCCAAGGCTTTAATAGAAGAAGAAATTTGGGATATCATTAAACGTTTTGGTACTACGGCTAGAATATGTAAAGAAGCAGGATTTACTGGTTGTCAAATTCATGGAGCTCACGGGTATTTGGTCAGTCAGTTTTTATCTCCTAACAGTAATGTAAGAACAGATCAATGGGGAGGCACATTAGAAAATAGAGCTCGGTTTGTATTAGAGATTTATCGAGAAATTCGTCGTCAAGTAGGTGCAGATTACCCTGTAGGTATTAAAATTAATTCTGCAGATTTTCAACGAGGAGGTTTTACAGAAGAAGAATCTATGAAAGTTATTCAATTGTTAGGAAATGAGGGAATGGATTTGATAGAGATCTCTGGAGGAACCTATGAAAGACCAGCAATGATAAAAGGAAATCGAAAAAAAAGTACTGAAGAACGCGAAGTCTATTTTTTGGAGTACATAGAAAAAGCAAGAAAGTTAACAAAAACCCCATTATTACTTACAGGAGGTTTTAGATCGGTGTCTGTAATGGAAGCCGCTTTGGCGAGTGGAAAGTTAGATGTTGTTGGTTTGGCAAGACCCTTTTGTTTGTATCCAGCACTAGCCAATCAAATTTTTGACGGTTCAGTTGAAAAATTTGAAGCGCCCATACCTAGAATTGGCATAAAATTTTTAGACAAGCTTGGCGGTGTAGAATTGCCATGGTATGAACTTCAAATACAGCGAATAGGTAAGGGTAAGCAACCTAAGAAGAGTCTTCCAGGCATATTAGCTTTTTGGTTTAGTTTAAAAAGCTTGTTTTTTAAATCCTTTTGGAAGAACTAAGCTAAACACAATAAATTATTTAGAATATTTCTAAATAATTTTTTTTTCTGAAGATTCGTATGTAGTTTTGCATACATGCAAAGCAAGAAAGTTAATTCAAAAACTTACCGTTTAAAACAAGTACTTGTTTTAGCACTTTTATTTATGATGATTGGTACACTCTTAGAATTGTACTTGTTAGACCATTACGAAGATACTTGGCAATTAATACCGGTTATATGTATAGGTGTTGCACTCATAAATTTTTGTGTTCTTTTTTATAGAAGATCACAAGCAGCTATTCATTTATTTAAACTTGTGTTGCTGCTTACCTCTTTTAGCGGAGTATACGGAGTGGTTTTACACTTGCAAGCCAACTATGAGTTTGAGCAAGACATGAAGCCAACAGCTGGTTTTTGGCAACTTTTCTCAGAAAGTATTTCGGGAGCTTTACCAACTCTAGCTCCCATGAGTCTTCTTGTTTTAGCATGTATCGGTTATTCATATTTAATTTTAACACAACATCAACAACATGAAAAAATTTAGTACACTAGTTGCTATTACCTTAACTTTAAGTTTGTTTCTGGTATCCTGCAATAAAACTGTAGAGCAGAAACCAAACACAACCAACACTGAAGAAATTAAAGTGCCAAAAAAACCAGCACCTGTTGTGGTTTTAAACGCCAATCTAGCAACAGAATCAGATTTAGTTGCTCTGGGTTTATCAGCAGACGTAGTTAATAAGCTTTTGGCTGCGAGACCTTTTTTAAGTATGTCAGATTTTAATGCAATTCTTGAGGTAGAAAATACAGAAGAACTTTTTAAAAAGATATTTGTACCCTTAAATCTTAATACTACAGAAGAGAAAGCTTTTAAAATGATTCCAGGAGTTGGGGATAAAATGGCGCACGAATTTGAAGAGTATAGACCTTATACTAGTATTTTACAATTTAAACGTGAAATAGGAAAATACGTAGACCAACAAGAAGTAGCTCGTTATTTAGACTATGTTTTTGTACCCGTAGAATTAAATACCTCAACAGAAGATGATATTAAAGCCTTGCCTGGCATTGGTAAAAAAATGACTCATGAGTTTTTAGAATACAGACCGTATAAAAACTTAGCTCAATTTAGAAAAGAAATAGGGAAGTATGTAGATGATAAAGAGCTTAATCGATTAGAGCGGTTTGTGTACATAAAAGAATAACAACTTTTCAAATTTAATTTATACACATAAATTATTTTTAAAAAAGGCTTCATTAAGCAATGAAGCCTTTTTTTGTGAAATAATTTTTTCCAAAACACAATTATATGGAGGAAAAAAATAATTTTTTTTTAAAAAAAAATTATATATATTTGTGCGATATATTATAGAACACCCCTTAACTATGATTAAATTTTCCCCCAACAGATACCCATTATTTGGAATCTTAGCCTTCATCCCCGAATACATTTCAACTCAAAAATACATTTCCACAATCTTAAATAGGTATTGTTTTACAGAAACAACACTTACAAAAAAGAGCAACAACTTTCAAAAATATTATTCATCATTCCATCCGCTTTAAGTAACAAAGAAGGATGTTTATATATACGTTCAAAAAAATTTTAAAAAAATAATTTAATTTCTAGCCCCTAAAAATGAGTCTTTTATCAATTAATCACAAGTATTCGTTTAAACGAACAAAAAGTATTTTATACACAATCATATTAAGTCTTTGTTTTGTGTTTGCCAATTCTATATTTGCAAGCTCAAATCCTTCCTCAAGTATTTCTCAAAATACTGAGGTTTATCTTATAACTACAGATTGGATAGACAGTAATTCTTCATTAATATTTAACCCTGTTTCTGAGAAATATTTTCTAAGTAAAACAGAATCTTTCAATAATTCATTGAACTTTAACGAACCATTACCAAATCCGGATACAGATGGAGATGGAGTAACTGATGATATAGATCTAGATGACGATAATGATGGTATTTTAGATACAGAAGAAGACTTTTCATTAGAATCATTATCCTTATTATGGTTAGATGCAAGTGATGGAACTACCATTACCAGTGAAAATGGTTTGGTAAGCCAGTGGAATGATAAATCTGGAAACAATAATCACGTAATACAAGCTACCGCATCTAAACAGCCGACCACAAATTCAATTACCCAAAACACTCTGAATGTGTTAGATTTTGACGGTGGAGACTGGTTAAGTAAAACATTCTCATCCAATATATCGCACCCATACAGCGTTTATGTTGTTGGCAAATATGACGGTGGAGGCTGGCAAGATATGGTATCTAATGAAGGTGCTAATAATTGGTATTTGGCTGGGAATGGTACAACTCGTTATTGGTATTGTGGAGGGGCACAGCCGACGTCTAGTTCCGATACAAACTATCATATTTTTGAAGGTATAGCCGATGGTAGTTCTAGCGAGTTTTTCATTGATGGTACGAGTATAGGCGTAGCATCAGGAACATTAGTAGCACAAGGTATAGTTATCGGAGCAAATAGTGGAGGAAACAACCCATTAAACGGGTCTATTGCCGAAGTTATTTTCATAGACAGCTTCACTGATACCAAAGATAGAGAAAAGATTGAAGGCTACCTAGCCCACAAATGGGGCTTAGAAGGTAGCTTACCTTCAACACATAAG
>Ga0228622_1000998_pt1 | contig 13164 bp, 10 predicted proteins | sample 26DmetaG_FD_186035 | JGI IMG/M metagenome (GOLD analysis project Ga0228622, IMG submission 186035) | Seawater microbial communities from Monterey Bay, California, United States - 26D | ecosystem: Environmental > Aquatic > Marine > Coastal | place: USA: California | collected 2016-10-01
GAATTGCCTTTTCGTTTTTTTTATCTAGATAGGATAACCACTCAAAAGGAATCAACAATAAACTAAATAGGATAAATATGACTCCCTCTAAACTCAGAATATACCAAGGCCATGGGCCGAGAATACTGTATATTGTTACTCCAGGTGGCTTAGCATTGAGGTACATATAGTTGGAGTCAAATATTAGATTGGCAAAGTAGATTACTAAAGCTATTAGATTCAGGCCTATAGCGGAGAATAATGCGTCTTTCCAAGTCACTCTCCATCCATATACGACTGCTCCGTATATAGCAATAATAGGAAGTCCTACGTGTACTGCCCAGTATCTGAGAGCCTCATAATTCGGAAAAGCTTCAATATGTGTTGGTGTGACCATTGCTTGTGCGGTACCTGCACATATCCAAAAGAACATAATAGACCATCCAAATCTCCATTTGTTTAGCATAATAAATGGCATGATTAGCGACATAATATTACAAAGCTCCAGAGGAAGATCTATTGTAATATCAAATGTGCCTAAATATAGTCGTGCAAAAATCTTGAATAGTTGAGTGGCTGCAATAATAAGTGCAAAGTAGAAAATGCACTTTTTTTGCTGTGTTTCGTTCCATTGGTTGCGGCCGAGATACATTATAATAATTCCAATACTCCACCAAACTGCAAGTGAAATCCAATGCTCAGGGCCAAATCTGACAAATGTGTTATTGTCAGCTAGTATAGAATCTATCATCTAAAAGTTAGTATTACTTGTCTTCGCTCTCGCATTAGATAAATTGACTATTGTACAAATAAGTGGTAAATGCTTGATTAACAAGACGAAGAACTTTTTTACGGCATTATCCGAAATTAACAATATGTTAATTTCACTCCAATATATGAAAATGAATAGATAGCCCTACATTTGCAACGAATAATAATCAGAGATAGACATGGCTAAGACTTCACAAATACAGATCAACGTAAAACTCAATGATGATAATCATCCAATCGGTATAGAGTGGAAATCCGATGATAATCCAAGTGGCACAGGTCTACAAAGTGCAAAAGCTATGATGTTGTCATTATTTGATAAGGAATATAAGGATACCTTCAAGATAGACCTATGGACTGAAGAATTGCAAGTGATAGAGATGGACAGATTTGTCTATCAGGCACTCAAGTCTATGGGAGATACATATTTCAAAGCAACTAATAACACCAAACTCGCTAATGATATTCAGCGTTTTGCCCAATATTTCGGGGAGGAGACAGAGACTATCAAGAAGGAAGGGTAGTTGGGCAGTATTAGGTGTAAAGTCTAAAGTTATCGATCTTTGGTTTATAGTGATCAATCTATAGTGGATCAAAGATTAAATCATATTTAAGGAAAATCCTCACGGTATCATTTATTATATTAATTTTGCGCTCGCTTAGAGTATGTAGATTCTGTCTACGTCATCTAATTAGTAATATTTGAAAGCCTGTTCGCTGATATCAGTTAAGATAGGTAATGGTTTAACCAATTAAATTTTAATACTATGCCAGTAAAAATTAGGCTAACAAGACAAGGTCGAAAAAAGAGACCATACTACCATATTGTAATAGCAGATGCTAGAGCGCCAAGAGATGGTAAATTTATCGAGCGAATCGGTATGTATAACCCAATGACAAAGCCTGCAACTATCGAGATAGATAGAGCTAAAGCTTTCGAATGGTTAGAAAAAGGGGCACAGCCTACTAATACTGCAAGAGCTATCCTTAGATTTACAGGAGTTATGTACATGAAGCACCTTCAAAGGGGTGTAACTAAAGGTGCACATACTCAAGAGCAAGCGGATGCTAAATTAGAATCATGGTTAGCTGAGAAGCAAACTAAGATTGATGCTGGTAAAGCAGAGACTGCTCAGGAGTTAATTGATTTTAGAAAAATTGTTGATGGTGAAGTGAAAGCTCCAGTCGCTCCTAAGAGAGATGAACAAGCTGAAGCGGCATTCAGAGAAGAAAGCTCTCCAGAAGCACCGGCAGAGAAAGTTGAAGAAGCAGCAGCAGAAGTTGAAAAAGCACCAGCAGAAGTTGAAGAAGCAGCAGAAGTTGAAACAGCAGCAGAAGTTGAAGAAGCAGCAGCAAAAGTTGTAGAAGCACCAGCAAAAGTTGAAGAAGCACCAGCAGAAGCTGAAGAAGCACCAGCAGAAGCTGAAGAAGCACCAGCAGAAGTTGAAGAAGCAGCAGTAGAGAATGTTGAAGAAGCAGCAGTAGTAGAGGCAGAAACGCCGACTGAAACTAAGGATGCGGAATAAAATTCCTATTTTAGTGTTGCATCACAAAATTACATAGTAGATCGCATAGGCAAACGTGCCATATACATGAGATCTTCGCAGATACAGCTGAGGATTTAACCTCTCAGCGAAATTTATAGAAACCCGGTTTGACTTGCGTCTTACTGGGTTTCTAAGTTTTTATACAATTATTATTAAATAATGGGATAACTTGCTCTTGCATTAATTGTAACAATGGTGAAAGGGTATGTATCCAGTAAAATCATATCAAATGGAAGCATTAGATAAAAAATACCTCTCAGAACTTGAAGAGATCAAAACGAAAATACAAGCATCTGCTCATCTAGAAAAATATCTAGATGAAGAGGAAGATGATGACTATAAAACATTGGTAGCAGAGATTGAGCCGGAAATTCAAGAGCTATATCTAAGAGTAGCTAACGATAATCCATTACAGCTAGAGTCATTTGAGAAAGTACTGCTTGATGATGGATACGAAGGACTATATATACCTAAGGTAGTAGGGTACTCTGTGCTTAGAGGCGCAGTAGATAGCAATACCAAGTATAGACAACCACAAGATCACTTTAGAGAGATCCTCGTGGATATAGCCAATAGCGCCAATTTTGAAATGATAAAGCAGCGTATCGGTCAATCTGTACAAGTGGGATTTGCGCTTAGTAGTGATATATGGATCACAAATCTTGTGGAAAGCATCAATAATAAGCGCGTAAGAAGTTTTCTAGAGAGCCAGAAGTCTGATCACCTAAGAGTACCGGCAAACAGAGCTTTAGTATTGAAAAAATATCAAAAGCAGTTTGAGAGTCTTAACTTTCTGTCTACGGATTTTCCACAGACTACAGGAGAGCTTAAGTCTAATTATCACTCTCTAAGAGCATTTCTTCTATATAGAATTAGAGGAGAGTATAACAACGAGAGTCTACATAAGCATTTACTAACCTTTATATCTAATGATGCGATCAGTAACCATGATGAGTATCTTGAGACTATGATGATCATAGGTATGTACTACGATCTCAATGTGGCAGAGCAAAAAGAATATTCTAAACAATTAGCTAAACTTAATGACGATGCAACAGCATTGAAAAATGCATTTTTTGAAAAACTATCTGCATTCCGTAAGGAAGGCATACTAGTTACGGCAGAATCAGATATGCGTATGGCTAAGCTAGTTCACGCTGCCAAAGTGGGTGGTAATCTTGAAGAATACTATACTCTGATGGAGCTATTACATAATAATGGATATGTACATGAGAATAGTATCGAAGCAGTAAGAAAATATCACGATCAACACGAAGGCTTATCTGAAGAAAATGAAAATCTTAGGTCAACGATATTTACAAATTTCACTGGATTCTTAGACAATCTAGATACGGATAGCTATGCTGAGTATTTTCAAGTGACTAAGACGTTTATACTATACATTAATATCTTCTCTAATCAGAAGTTTAACCAAGATGTGAAAGATCTTAGCCTTAGATATATAAAACGTCTAATTAAGGCATATACTGACAAGAGAGGTAGAGATTATCAAGACATCAAGAAGTTTGTCAAGAGTACATTCCTAGACCTAAACTTCATGAAACCAAAGGAGTTGGTTGAGTTATTCAAAACTAAGAGAAAGAAAAAAGAAGTGTAAAAGAGTTTTAGATTTTTAAAATTATATGGCAGCTGTCCCGAAAGTGACAGCTGCTTTTTTTATAAAATAAAATACATTATCATCCTTAAGTAATGAAATGAGTCAAAGAAACAATGGGGGTAATTTCATCTCAAGTATTTAAATATTACTTTTATAGTTATGTAGTCTATCAGTTGAAAAATACTCATCCATATAAATCATCAATTTGTCTATTTATTGGAACGTCTTCAAAGGATATTGAGTAATATGGATTAGAAATCGAATTGCAACTTAATATGAACGGAATATTAGCTTATCTCAGAGTACTTAAAAGTATTGGTAAATATGGATTGCTGAAATATTTTTTATTTAGTGGAATCGTCAGTCTTATTATTGCTGCAGGAGTGACGAGCGCAAGTGTATATCTTGGCGATGTTCTTGGTACTTGGATGCGATACTTTTATCCTTGGGAGACTGGATCTGGTATCATAGATAAGTTCAGTGATTGGACATCTAGAATCACCCTCTTTGCATTGGGTTTGTTTTCTTTAAAATATCTTTTGCTTATTATGGTGTCTCCTATTATGAGTTATATGTCCGATTCTATTGAGCGACAAATGAATGATGATTATGTGTCACCCAAGTTTTCAATTAAAACTATGATTTCTGATCTAGTGAGAAGTATTCGTATCAATCTTAGGAATCTATCCAAAGAGTTAATCATAACAATTGGACTTTTGATATTTAGTTTATTTCCTGGTGCGGCCGTTGTGACTGCGCCTTTGATATTTTTAGTGCAGGCATATTATGCAGGTTTTGGTATCTTAGATTATTGGATGGAGAGACATTATCGAGTAGCTGATAGTATTGGATATATACGAGACCATAGATTAGATGCTGTAGGTTTAGGAACAGTTTATCTAGGATTACTTTTGATTCCTTTTATAGGACCTGTCATTGCTCCAGTATTGGGTGCTACCGCCGCTACCATTTATGCAGTAGAGAACGACTTTTAAGAATAAGGGTATCACAGTCATGTCATTATTGAATAAAATAGTCAGCTGGGATTATAACTTTCATTTGAATAAATTTTCATCGAAAAGTACGGAAGAGGAGATTCTCAAGAGTACTTTACAGTCATTGTCAAGTACAATATCAATAACGATTTTATTGCCAATAACAATGATTGCGTCCGTTTATTATCTCGACTTTCTCTAGCTTCCTCATTAATCCAAAATAGAAATTAGCCTTTGGAAATAAGGACTAATTCCTATAGGTGTAATTATGGTTTTGATTACTTGCTTCACACATATTTGAAAAGTCTTGACTTTAGAGATATCATTGGAAGTAAATTGAATAAGGATTTTAGAGTCAAAATGATTTATCTCAGATCATTTCTATTCTTATTCTTTCCTATTAATACGACTTTTGTCATTTATGATTTGAAATATACATAATGTTATCTTTTGAATAATATACGTATTATTTCATTTCCGTAAGTCATATTTTATTCTTTTGTATTATCGCTGCAGTGAAGGGTAGTGGTGTTACTTTCTATTTCTGAGGGGCAATATGTTTTTTTAATGGTGTAATTAGGCAACAAAAATAATCAATGCTGATCTCAATTTTAGAAGATCTATCTCTGTCTAGCTTTCAGTATATACTTTTGAGTTACTCAATAAATTGTGAATCCAAAGTTTTGATATTTGAATGCACAAATTCTAAGGATGTTGTTCTTATAGTTATTGAAACTAGATTCACTCTATACTCAACATCAAAACCATGTATATCTCTAAAAAAGTAACTTAGTTTTCAATGCTGTTGGAGTCTAAAGTGAGCCTTTTTAGATGCATGTGGAATGGAGGTGACTAATTCTTTACAGGCAATATCATACTTCTTACTTCGCCTAATCCTACTCTCATTTCTCCTTTCTCTGCATAGCCTTTCATCACTACAGTATCACCATCATTTAGAAATTTTCGGAATGTTCCGTCAGGCATCTCTATAGGATTCTTACCAGCCCATGAGATCTCTAACATAGATCCGTAACTGCTTTCGTCCTTCCCACTGATAGTCCCAGAAGCCATGAGATCTCCTACATTGATATTGCATCCATTGACTGTATGGTGCGCTAGCTGCTGCATCATATTCCAATACATATATTTAAAGTTGGATTTAGATACAATTTTCTCTTGACCATCTGGAGTGATGATAGATACTTCTAATTTGATATCGTAATTACTATCTCCTCTATACTCTAAGTAAGGGAGTACCGGAGGATCTTGTACTGGACCTGTGACTTTGAATGGTTCTAAGGCTTCTATTGTTACGATCCATGCACCAAGTGATGAGGCAAAGTTTTTTCCTAGAAATGGGCCTAGCGGTACATATTCCCACTTTTGTATATCTCTTGCTGACCAGTCATTAAATAGTGCTAATCCAAAGATGTGATGCTCAGCTTCAGCAGTAGGAATACGAGATCCCACTGCGGTAGGTTTGCCAATCACAAATCCCATTTCCAATTCGAAATCTAATCTCTGACTTGGACCAAATACTGGCGGACCATTTACTGGTTTTGTCTGTCCGATCGGTCTATGGATATCTTGACCGCTCACTAGGATAGATGATGCTCGACCATGGTAACCTACTGGGATATGTTTCCAGTTAGGAAGTAATGCATTTTCAGGATCTCTAAACATTTTTCCAACATTAGTAGCATGTTCTATACTACTATAGAAGTCAGTATAGTCTCTTACATAAATAGGTAATAATACTTCTACTTCTGAGATATGGGTAAACGGAGATTTATCTTTATTAAGTATTGAGTCGGAATCCGTCAATTCCTTTTGTATGGCTAGACGTACTCCATTTGTAATCTCTTTACCTTGAGAGATAAAGTCATTTAAGTAGTTAGATGACAATACTTCAGATTCTATGCCTAGATGGTCAAATGTTCCTTGATTAGCGACTTTACTTAAGTCGATTACTTCATCACCGATTCTACTTGCTACGAAAGTGTGATCGTTTTTTCTACATATGCCAAAAGGGATATTATATATACTGAAATCACTATTATCTGCGACACTTGCCCAACTCTTCATAATTATATTTTTTCATTTAGGATTATTTTAAAAATATTGTACACTCCAATAATTGGATCAATGTGGTAACCAAGATTTGTAATATTTACCATCATCGATATCCATTGCTGCCTGAGTTATCATCAATGGTTTGAATGTATCTATCATAACGGCTAGCTCATCAGTTTTAGTTTGGCCGATACTTCGTTCATAGGCTCCTGGATGCGCGCCATGAGGTATTCCTCCTGGATGTAGTGTGATGTATCCAGGGCCAATATCGTTTCTACTCATAAAGTCTCCGTCTACATAATATAGCATCTCATCCGAATCAATATTACTATGATTGTAGGGTGCTGGTATCGACTGAGGGTGATAGTCATAGAGTCTAGGGCAGAATGAACATATTACAAAAGCTGAAGTCTCAAATGTCTGATGAACCGGTGGTGGCTGGTGCACTCTACCAGTAATCGGTTCGAAATTGTGAATTGAAAATCCGTAAGGGAAATTATAACCATCCCACCCAATCACATCAAATGGATGTGTTATATATGTTAATTCATGAAGCATACCTTGCTTCTTGATTTTCATTTTGAATTCACCTTTTTCATCGTGCGTCTCTAGATCTGTGGGTAGCTTATAGTCACGCTCACAGAATGGACTATGCTCTAGCATCTGACCGAAATAGTTGCGATATCTCTTTGGTGTATATATAGGATGAAATGACTCAGCATAAAGTATGCGATTATCTTCACTATCAAATTCTATCTGATAGATCATGCCACGAGGAATAATGAGATAGTCTCCATATTCAAATTTGATATTCCCTACTAGTGTTCGCAATGTACCTGTTCCCTTATGGATAAAGAGCATCTCATCGGCATCCGCATTCTTATAGAAATACTCTGTAAGTGATTTTATTGGAGCGGCCACACCTATATGTACATCGTTATTTACTAGCAATGTGACTCTACTATCTAGAAAATCATTTTGAGGTGCAACATCGTAACTCATTAGCTTACGTGCAGTAATATGCTTCGATTGTGCAATCTTTGGCATGATATCTATAGGCGCCTTGATGTCAGATACCATAGTTGGTCTGTGAGTATGATAAAGTAATGAAGACATACCTTCAAATCCTATGGTACCAAAGAGTTGTTCATAGTAAAGTTCTCCATTTGGTTTGCGAAATTGTACATGTCGCTTCTTTGGTATCTGTCCTAACTTATGGTATAATGGCATATTTATTCTTTTTCGACCACGGCCAATACTGATTAGATCTCTTCGTCAATTATCTGAGTATGGCATTATAACACTAAGGTAAGAATTTACTCGCGATGATTTACTTCAAAATCAATTATTGTTGCATCTGCAACGATAATTGATTTTGTTGTGAAAAAAGTCATGTGCTCTTGAATCGATAATAAGAGTTTAAATCTTTCAAATCTTAGGTCTTTGTCTAACTTTAGAAGTATAAGAAAATAATAATTCGAAAACCACATCGAAAAAATAAAGAGTCTTGAGAGGTTAATATTACATCTCTCACGCAGATTTAAATACGACTATTTGATATTCTTAGAAAAGCTGATATTCTGAGTATGATCAATATTTACGACTTTATCAGATACACCATCAGATAAAGTGAGGACACCATGGAGTGTAAGGTCGATCGCTCCACTGTTATATATCCTAAGACCTTTGGACATGATGTCGGTACTATCTTTTTTGGCCAATTCCTTTAGAGATAAGCCTACATTCATAGGCAGTAAAAATGTGCTCTTGCCGAGCATCTTGGTATCGTAATTTTGATCTACGGCATCCAATTCTATACCTTCAATTAAGGCCGTTAATTTCAGACTTTTTACTTGTAGGGCTTCATTATTTGGATTGAATAATTCAAGGTCCAAATCGAAGTCTAGAGTCTTTGTATTGAGTCCTATAAGTTTTGCATTCTTGATATTTTTTATACTTGGAGATGTAATATTACTGCAACTGCTAAAAAACAGAAGCAAAGAAAAGTACATTGTTAAGTTTCGAAGCAACATCATGAGTCTATAATTATCCAACGCTAAGATGCATTATTCGTTGAACAATTTATGCCTAAATCCAACATAAATATTAGCTCCAAAAATAGGCCCCCAGACTTGACTAGCGTCAAAAAATGGGCTACTAGTATCGTCGGCACTTGTTATTGGGTCCTCTTGCCTGTAGTTGAATAGATTTTCGCCACCTATATAGATTTCAAATTTGTCATTCCATACCTTAGAGATCTGAGCATTACTTAGAAAAAATGCAGGGGATTTTTTAAGTCGTTTTAGATTTTCAGGATTCTTAGATGTAGAAGCGAGTCTCTTACTTCCAATTCTATTTACGGTATAGTCAAACTTCCATCCTGACTTATTTTCATATCCAACATTAGCAAATGTACGATGTGCAGCGATCAATGGTTTTTGCAATGTTCCTGATTGGTAGTCCGCTTTTACATCATTATATCTATATGCTAGCTTAATATCAAGACCATCCATTGGGTTAAATCCCACAAGTGCTTGCAAACTGAGAGATGTAGATTTACCATCTAGGTTATAGAATTTGACAAACCGAGGATCATCATCATAATCAATTATGATCTGATTTTTAAAATCTGTGAAGTATCCATCTAATTGTAAAGAAAGATCTCTATCCGCTACCACAAAGTCCTTTACCAAGTTGACACCATAATTCCAGGCCACTTCAGCTTCTAATCCTCCATATGGAAAGTCTGCTTGATTTCCTTCTACTACTACTGTACGATTGCTTGCGAGCATTCCTATGTTTTCGGCTATTATACTTGCAGTCTTTTGACCTCTACCTGCAGCTAATCTCAGTACTGTAGATTCTGTCGGGGCGTATCTTAGATGCAGCCTTGGGGTGGTAAACCATCCGTATATATTATGATGATCTAGCCTTATTCCAGGTACTATGGTAAGCTTTTCCCCTTTGAGGTAATTATACTCAGCCCATACGCCAGGCACTTTTTCAATTCTGTCATATATTTCATTATCTAGATGCTCATCTACATGATCACCAGTGAAACTAGTACCTACTATGGCGTAGCTTCCATTATCATCTAACATATGTTGAATTAAGAAATTCGCATAAAATGTCTGTTGCTTCGCGTTATATATTCTCTCACCAAAATACGACTCGTGCGAATGATTGCTTGCGGATAGTTGAAGGGCTATACTCGATTTGTTTTCATTAAATAACATACCAGATTTGATCCATCCTTCTTGTCTATTGATATCTACAGTACTCAACCAAGGATTGCTTATATGTGTTACGATATTATGTTCTTCATGCCCTATCTGTCCACCTTCATGTTTTGCGGTAGTGATTTTTACTCCTGCTTGACCTACCCACCCATCTCTGAATAGAAATTTCCACCTATTCACTGCAGTAAACTTATCACTCAATGGCATATCTATAAAATTGTCGTCATTGCGATCTTGTACTTTAGTAAACTTGCTTCCATGTACTAAAAGAGCGGTGGCTACACTTTCTGAGACTTCGGTATTATAATTCATATTACCTTCATATTTACCTCCTTGATTGGCATATCCATTGATATATAACTTTTCCTCTGAGTATGGCTTGGCTAATTCTACATTGATTTGTCCTGCTATACCTTCATACCCGCTGACAACTGATCCAGTGCCTTGGTTTAGTTGAATAGACTCTATCCATGGGCCGGGGGTATATTCCATTCCATATAATGAAGCGATACCCCTCACATCAGGTTGTCCTTCTCTAGTGATCTGTACATAAGGCCCAGCGAGCCCAAGCATCTGTATGGTTCTGAGACCAGTGACCGCATCTGAAAATCCTACATCTACAGCTGAAGTTGTTTCAAAACTTTCGGAAAGACTACAACAAGCAGCTTTGGTCAATTCTTTACTACTTATGGATGATATCTTGATAGGGCTGACGTATGATATTTCTGTAGACTTTTTACGATAGGTAATATTGACCGTTTTTAACATTACACTAGGATCCAATAATATCTCTACATGACCTCCTTTTTTGACCATTAGTGTATCATTATGAAATCCTACATAGCTGACGATTAGATTGTCCCCACCTTTTGGGAAAATAGTACTAAATGCACCATCAAAATCTGTAGTGGTGCCTTCTCCATTGTTCTCCCATATTAGATTAGCACCTATCAAGGGCTCCTGTTCGCCATTTGGTCTTAGTTCATATACATATCCAATAACCTTGCTTTCGAGTGGATTGAGATCATCATTACCTGTCTCTGATTCATTGCCTTCTAGTTCTCTATATTGACAGCAGGCAGGTAGATCATTATAGACATCATCAGGTGCGTCATACTTATCAGTATCATGTCCAGACAAAGATATTGCATCATGCAGAGCTAGTATACTGAAAGTGGCGCTATTTTCATTAGAGACCTCTACGGTGAGAATCTTATTATTGGAATTCCAAACAGCACTGATGATTCCAGTAAAGCCGAGAGCCGTTTCTTCGATTCTATCTTGGCACATACCACATTCACCTTGCACGGTGAGATTATATTGCTCTTGTGCAGTAACCGATAGGGATAGTATACTTATAATACCTATGAGTATGAACTTCATTTTAATGATTTTATTGGATATTAAAACAAAGATAGAATTCAGTAATCGCAACAATGTATCAAATATTATTTTAAATGAATCATTAACATATTGTTATTAAGTGTAGGAAAAGGTTCTTGAAATCACTCAAAAATGGCTTTTGGAGAAATAAGATTATCAATATGGTTTTGGTGTAAGGAGGTAAAGTTATTTAAATGAGAACACCCATCCATATGAGTAGGTTTATTTTTGGTAGAGTATAAGGGAGTAAAATCGAACTATTTTATGGAGGATTTAGAGATTATAACAAGAAACTATCTTCAAGGATAAACTTTTATTTCCAAGAACAATTCTGAAACCTAAAGGTGTTAGGTTATCTTATTTTGGTGAAGATTAACTTATTTTTTGACTTAAAAATTGTATAATATACACGGTGTTGGCGGTAGTTATTTTTGTCCCATTCTTCACTGACAAGTTTCAATTACTGATAAAGCAAAATCAACAAGAAATTGATATTTATCTGTATTATTTGTTTGTCCTATACTATGGACAAGGATAGCCTTATCTCCAATGCCTAAATCTTGATATTTATTGACTATGATTGTTCCATAATTGGGATCGTGAATATCTGGATTTATAGGGTGGGTTGATGAACCTGGCTCCCTTCTGTAAACAAAATAAATTGGTGGTGATTCATTATTAACATTCTCTGTTGGAAGCCAAAGATCTGGAAATGCCCAAGCTGTACTTGGTAAAGCATTGTACATATAAAGTCCTTTTACATTAGGATTAGGTCTGTGACCATACACCCAACTGAGAACACTACCTCTTGATGAACCTCCGATAATCATATTGGAAGTGTCTAAGTTATAAGTTACTGCATTATCAAACACCCATTGAAACATTAGCTCCGCATCATCCCAACCTGTTTGTGCCTCTTCAGAGGAACTGATAGTTGGTAGTGATTCCCAAGAAATAATTGAAATACCTTGAGCATTTAAATTATTTACAAGCGAATCTGGAATTGAAGTATTACCACCACCATGGTGTGCATCAAAATAGATAGGTGTTGGACAATCAGATTCAGCTTTATACAAATCCAAAAACTGCCTGTCTTCTGAACCATATTTAATTCCTAATTCCACTAAGCTTTCAGTTAATGGATTATTTGATTCTTGGTTTCCAGTTTGATCATCTTTGTCACATGAAATCAAAAACACCACCATTAGTAAACTTGCAAAAATCTTACGCATGATAAATTCCTTTTTAAAAATTACTTTTAAGACTATTGTAATCATCTAAGGTTTAATAAAATTACCGCTAACGTTCTGTGTAAAATGCGTTTTAATGTATTTTACACCTTGTTGGCGGTAGTTTTTATTCAATATTCAAACTTTGGTTCTCCACTATAAAATCAAAAGATAAATCTGATAAGCTTTTACCATTTACAGTTGCACCCCAGGGACCATGACCTCTGCCCTCTAATGGATAATAAACAAAATCAATTTCATTTGTTTCACATATAGTTTTTAAATCTTCAGCACTACTAAATGGTACAGTGGGGTCTTCTGTACCATGAG
>Ga0228622_1001017_pt1 | contig 12989 bp, 11 predicted proteins | sample 26DmetaG_FD_186035 | JGI IMG/M metagenome (GOLD analysis project Ga0228622, IMG submission 186035) | Seawater microbial communities from Monterey Bay, California, United States - 26D | ecosystem: Environmental > Aquatic > Marine > Coastal | place: USA: California | collected 2016-10-01
TAGTATTTTTTTTTAATTCATCTAATTCCTTTAGACAAAACTGCTTAGCCATAATTTTCTATTAGTTACTTTAGTTGGATTATTCTATAATAGCAATCTTCTATCTCACCTTCTACTGGGTTAATAGATGGGTTTCTATGTCTACTATAAATTAAATTAATATCACCTTTTTGATCTTTATAGGTTTCTAATCCCTTATACTCAAGTTTAAAAAATAAAGATTCATCTATTCTAGAATAACCACTAGTTTTTAGTATCATATATTTTTCATCTTCATTAATATCTAGAACTTTAAAATACATAGTACCCATTAGATTTCTTTTAAATTCTGGAGATTTCATAGATAAAATATCTAATTTGGTTTTTTTCTTAAAATCAATAACCACTCTTTTATATTTTAGGGATTCTTCTTTTTTCTCTTCTAAACTACTAGCTAATAATTCTAATTGTTCAATCTTAGCTAACAATTCATCAATATCAATTGTGTTAGACTCATCTTCTTCTTTCTCTAACTCTTCTACCTCTTTTTCATGATCTTCAATTTTTTTAGATATGAAATCCATACCCTTTTTATATACCCCTTTAGGTATTGCACCAACAACTTTACCCACTATTTTAATAGCTGTACCAAGATTACTTAAATAATTTATTTGCTCATTCAAAAGAGAGTCAATATCTGAATTCAGACTTTCAATTAATGAATTCTGTTTTTTGATTTTATCATTTAAATCCATAATAGTTTTTATTAATAAATATCTTATTTTATAAAAACACTACTCTTCTTTTGGTTGTAACATATTTATAAAATTATTTCTTTGCCATGTGGGCATAGAAAGTAAGTCAGAATATGAGAAACCTTTAGTAACTAAAAATAATATTTGCGTTTGGATTGCTTGAAGATAATTAGAGTTCAGGCCATAGAAAATTTGTTCCGATTCTAAGAAAGGTGGCAACACCAACTCCTCCTGGCGTTGTGGCTTTAGTATTAAAATCAATTCCCGGCTCTAAATCCGTTATATATTTTCTAAGTGATCTACTATCTTTTAATGAAAGTTTTTTAATGATTGTTGATAATTTCATTTTATCTCTTTCACCATTGATTTCCATAACCTCTCTTTCCAACCTTAATGTGATTTTTTGTGAAATATCATCACCATTTCTTTCCATTAAGTTTTTATCTTGTAAATCTATTTCTTCTTCATCTCTACCTGTTAAGAATCTAAACTTAACTCTATGTTTTGATTGAGGTAATTCAAAATCAAACTCACCATTTTCATCAGGTTGTATGGATAATTTCTTTTGTGTTAAAGAAGGTAAATCAATTTCACCTGGCACAACTTTACCTGTTTCTGGGTCCACAACTGCTTGTGTGTATTTATCACCTAAACCAGTTGATCTTAAAAATATTAAAATTGCCATTCTATCACCTTCTAGTAAATCTTTAGTATCAAAACCTAAGTCTTTAACTTTTCTTTCTAAAAGAATATCTATTAACTTACCACTATTAATAATATTTGGTGATGATAGAATATTTTCATCAATTGTTGTTAGATAAGAAACCTTAACTGATGATTTTTTATTCTTATATAGAATACCTTGTGATGGTAATTCTAATACATCATATTGTTCTTTATATTCATCCGGTACGAAATTCGGATTCATATTTGCTATGTGAGGACTTTGTTCCATAAAACTCTTTTTTTATATAAATATGTAATATATTATTTTTTATTGTGAAGATTTTTCATCTTCACCCATTAACTCTTTAATTTCATTAGAAAGTGATAATAAAATTTCTTCAGTAACACTATCATCATTTAATAATGATAATAAATATTCTAACCTTTTAATATCATATTTATTATTCTCCTCCACCATATTCTTCATGTAACTCTTTAATTTTATTTAACCACTTTGGGTTTATTCTTTTACTATCTAACATAGGAATATCCTCACCATTATCACCAACTAAAGTAAAAGATGAGATATCGTTACCAAAGGTAAATAAATCTTTTAATAACTGCAAAGGATCTTCACCCGCACTTTTAAATTTGTCGACTGCTTTATCAAGTTCAGACTTTAATTCTGACCCACTAAGAGTCTTTATCTCACCATCATCCATTTTAATTGTTAAAGATTCACCACTATCTATTAATGAAACTATTTCTGACTCAAAGTCTTTTATTCTTCTAACATAAAAATTTTCACAACTCATATCACTAAAACCTGCACCAAGAAGTTTCATAGGGTCAAGCATAATAGTTGTAAACGGTATTTGAAAAAATACTGATATAATATTTAAAATAGGGTAAATATTATCCCAAACGGATAAAATCGCATTCTTAGTTGGGTCAAGCGCCGTATACCCCTCTTCATCTTCTTTAATTATTTTTTTATTATGTATAACTCCCTCCTCCATTTGAAATGGGTCGTATTGTTCTCTCTCGTTACAATAAATCACCATAATAAGTGTTTTTGCAATCAAAGCATTAATGTATTTCTGATAATATCCTACTGGTAATACTTTGTATGATAACTTAGCGTATTCTTTAACTTTAGCCCACTTTCCTTTAGCATTTATGATATTATTCCATCCTTCTTTGTAACGACCTATATAAGCTTTATAATTACCCCAATCTTTAACATTAATAACTTTTTTATAGTGGTCTTGAATTTTTGTAAGGAGACCTATTAAATCACCTTCATGATTCCCAAAGAAATGTGTTATAGCCTTATTAAAGGCCTTTAGGTTTTTATATTTTGCAGCAACTTTTTTATAGTTTTTGATGAATTCATCAAAGTTTTTTAAAAAAGTTTTTTCTACATCATCAACACTAACCACACCTGATGATAAATCTAAACCTTTTATTTGTTCTATAACTTCATCAACACTTTGTCCCCAATTTTTTTGGTGTACAAGAAGTGGACTATAATTTGGATTATCTATCTTCATTCCAGTAGTAATAGTATCATCTAATTCTATATTGACATCTTTAAGAAACGTTTTGATATCATTTGTAAAATCACCATTACTTCCTAAATATTTCTTAAAATCAGCAATTGAAAAATCATCACCAATAACTTTATTAATTTTTGTAAAAGAATCTAAATTTTTTAATGTAGTCTCAATACCATCAGGTAATGCGTTTTTAACATTGTCAATGTAGGCAACCGGAATTTGATATATATCAATAATATCATCAACAATTGATCTCAAACCAGACCCTTCTGTTATTAAATTATTATCAACTAGTTTACCATATAAGGTTTCTTCACTAATTAATTGTTTAATTCTTGCAATTTGTTCTTCTGTATTTTTATAATTTTCCATAATATCTATTTATTACATTTTTCATTAAAATAGTTTTCATTTTTTTCGATAAGGTCTTTCCTATTACTATAAACTTTATTATTGCCAAAACAACCTTTTCTTTTTTCATTATTTTTTGATATTATTGCCTTAGGGGTTTTATCATTATTATCAGTCTTAAACTTTTTCATCACTTTACAAAATGTATCATTACCAACTTTCTTCGGTGTAAATTCTACTGCTAGGTAATATACTGTATCACAATTATTATTTTTAACATGTGTAACAAGTTTATCTAGTACAATTTTTTCTTTATTTTTGTTGGGTTTGGGTTTAACCTCATATTTATTAAATATGTCTTCAATAGAAGATATACTACCATGATTCCATTTTTCATCTTTATATGTGTCTGGTATAGGTTGTTCAGTTATATTTATTTCACCACCCGTAAACTCAAATTTAGATGTGTAATAATATTGAGTTTGTTTTTCTGCGATTACGATACCACCAGCACTTACTTGTAAATATACATTAACATTTTGCCCATCAGTTAGTTTAATTACGCAAGTGTTGTTACGAGAATCATATGCATAAATTTTAGGATTTTTATCATTATAATCTTTTTCCAAAAAAGATAATAATTTTTTTGAATTTTCATCATTAAGGCATTCTTGTTTTGATGATTGTTCTAAAAACAATCTTTTATATTGGCTTTCAGTGATTATAATTTTATTTTTCATAGTATTTTGTTCATTTTTAAATTCTATATGATCAAAATTTTGTACCCATTTAGAAGTTTTAGATTCTACAACTGCAGTATCGATAACCACATTTGGTGTAATATTAGTGGTATCTCCCTTCTCCTTTAAAGTATCAACACTTGATGTTATCACCATATTAACTTTTATATTCTTTACCATATCTTTAGTTTCTTGCTCTAATTCTTGTAAAGATGGGTAATTTTCATATTTTTTATTTATTGATTTAAGTATTTTTGTTTGTTCCTCTAAGTTAATAGTAACTTCTGCCTGAACTTCACGTTCTATTTTTGCAATCTCTTCATCACTATACCCCAAAGATTTAAGTGAGGTATCTCTTCTTTTTTCTGTCTCCTTCTCAACCTTTTTTAATTTCGTATTAAGTGACCCTATAAAACCACCAACACCTAATTGAACGATAATATTAGTTACCATTTCTTTTCCTTGTTGAGATTTTAATGTTCTTGATAAATCATTACCATTTTTATTAAGTAAAGTAATAAAGTTTTCATCCTTTAATAATCTCTCTAAATGTATCTTTTCTAATCCCTTTTTTTTATATATTTTTAATATATCTTCAAGAACTTCAACTTGTTGAGTTATTTTGGCTTCATTTATTTTACCTATACTATTTAATAGTTTGTTAACATTATTTTTTTGATTATTACTTAATTCTGATGTATGTCTAGTGTAAGTATTGTTTAACATGTTAAAAGAATCGTCAAACTTACCTGCAGATTCCAAATTTTTAAGACCCTCTTTCTCTAATTCTTTTATTATATTTTGCGCTGCTTTAGCTTCTCTACCAGCTATTTTTGCCACTGATCTAACTTCACCAAAAACAGGTAAAACAGATCCTAATGAAATTGCAGCCATAAGAAAGTCTTCACTTTGTATTTCTTCACTACTACCAAGAAAGGCTGAACCCAAATAACTGACAGCATTAACCGTATCTAAAATTGCAGAAAAGGCGGTACCAATAACTGGTACTACAGATACCGCCATAGACGCATTTTCTGTAACACATTGTTGGTATTTCCACCAAGACTTTTCATCACCTTCTTTTCTATATACAGAACAATCAAATGCCTCTGATAACCCCCCTGCATCAACATTTTCCTTTATTTTTTTAAGATATTCTGATCTTTGTTGTTTAATTAATCTTAACTCTACATCAGATGGGGCGGCACTTATATAAGTGCCCCTATCTTCTAAGAAATAGTAATCTTTTCCTGATTTCTTAGTTATTCCTTTTGCACAAACACAATAAGTATATTCATCATTATCCCAATGACCACCATACATAGGTGTTTCATATTTACTATATTTACGTTTACCAAAAAATTCATCCCAATCAGATCCTTTCATTGTTTTTAATGTTGGAACAGAACCTTTAGATTTACAATATTGTCTCAGTTCTTTACCACAAGAATAACATTTTTCACCATGTTTAGGTATTTCCCCATATTTAGAGTTTCTTGCACTTAAATCATTACATATAAAATGAAATCTAGGGTTTTCTGGAAATAAATTATCATAGAGTTTATCTATGGTATTACCATTATCATGATAATCTATATTAGTACCCATAAATGATTTAACAAACTCATATGGATCATTCCCACCAAGAAACTCTTGTACTTTATTATATGTTTCTTGATTTTTTATAGATTCGAAAGCAGATTGTGCCCAAGCCTCTTTATCATCACCCAAACCACCTCTAGACTTTTCTAAGACATCTGATATATATTTTGGTGATGGATTATTTTTAAGTTTTTTATAATCCATTTTAAATGGGGTTCCAGCCCCTTTTAGATTATATATTTTATAATAAAGTTTATCTATTGTATTACCATTTTTATGATAATCTTCATCGGTATCCATAAATGATTTAACAAACTTATAAGGGTCAGACTTCAATATTTGTTTTACTTTGTTATAAGTATTTAAATCTTTTATAGCCTCAAAAGCAGATTGTGCCCAAGCCTCTTCATCATTCCACTTACCTTTAGAGTTTTTTATAACTGCCGCAATATATTCTGGTGATGGATTATTTTTAAGTTTTTTATAATCCATTTTAAATTCTTTCTCATCACCTTGTTCAAATAATAACAACTTTCTATACTGTGATTCAGTTATTTTTAATACCTTTTTCATTAATCTTAATCTTTCTTTATAAATATTACATTAAACAAAAAAAGCCTTCCATTAATGGAAGGCTTAAAATAATATAATTTCTTATCTTTATTTTAGGTAATTCATCACCATCAATCTATGTAGAAGAATTTTTATTATCTGTTCAAGCAGAAGATATTTGTATTGCGTAATAATGGAGATTATTATTTGAATCTTCAACCTTCTGAAAATCTTCATATCCAGATTCTTTCTTTTCAAATTGATCTTGTGTAATCTCTCCATGTTGAGGGTTATCTTCTAAAAATTTATCTATTATAGTATCATTTCCTGTTTCTGTATCAGGAGTTTCTTCACTTGATTCTTCTTCAGAGCTTTCCTCTGATGATTCTTCCTCCGATGATTCATCCGATGATTCCTCCGATGATTCATCCGATGATTCCTCACTTGAAGTTTCTTCAGGAGTTTCTGTATTTTCAGGAGTTTTTAAACTTTCTTGATACTCCTCACCCAATTCTTCAAAAGCTTTTTGAATATAAGAATTGTTAAAAGATCCTGTAGAATCTAAATTTAATTTTTTAGCTTTATCTGGATAGGTATCGTTAACCCATTGTCTAAAAGCATTACCCTCTTCAGTATTTTTAAATGGTAATGTAATTGTAACACCTACTTTATCAATATCGACAACCCCACCATCAAATGCATTTGATGCAATTTTTGTGAATGTATCACTCATCTTTTTTGGACCTTCTGAAGTTTGTACCGTATAATAAGCTTCTTTAACTAATTTATTCCAGTCTTCACTTAATACAGATTTAAATAATAAAGACTTATCAAAAGACTCATTAAAGGTATAAACCGTATCTATTTTACCTGTTTTCTTATTAATCTTATATACATCTTTATTATTGTCGATTACATAATCAAAACCTTTCTGTAATCTACTACCATCTAATTTTTTTGGTTCTTTATCTTTTAAAACATCTTTACTATCACCAGCTTTTCCAGATTTACCAATACCACCACCTGCTTTAGCTTTTGGTTTTGCCTCTGGTTTTGGTTGTTCTACAGACGCTGTTTGAGGTTCTTCTGTAGGACCTTCTGTTGATTTAGATTTTTGTTTATTTTGTTCTAAATCTTGTTTTAAATCTTTTTTAATATCATCTTTTGATGATTTAAATTTATCTTTTGCAGCTTTAATATCTGTTCTTTTTTCTTTTCTAGCAGCTTTCATATCCGATCTTTTTTCTTTTCGATCTTCTTTATTTGCCTTTCTTCTTTCTTTATCGAATAATTGTTCTTCTAAAACTTCTTTAGAGTCTACTAAATTACCATATAACCTTTCTTCAGTAAAAAGTTGCTTAATTCTACCAAATTGTTTATTCATATTTTTCATATATAATCTTTTCTTTATAAATATTACATTAAACAAAAAAAGCCTTCCATTAATGAAAGGCTTTATTATATCTTTATTTATTGTGTTTATTAGAATACACTAATTGCTCTATCGAATCTTAAAGTACAACTAATGTCTGCCAAATCAGACGATGAATAATCTAAAGAACCAAAATCAGCATCATTTAACATAGTACCTTGTAAAATCCATTTCTGTACAACAACTCCAGTTGGGTCTAACATTTCTAATTCAACATCTTTCTTATAACCTGCAGCATAACCCTGTCTACCTGTTACTGATTCAGAATGTAATCTAACCCACTCCATTAATGCTTGTGTAGCAGATGGACCGATTGGATCTCTAAATGTTACTGAAATACTTTCCCATTTAAATCTACCAATCACAAAAGTTGATGTATTAAGGAAAGGAATTTCTGTTTCTTCACTCGTATATTTTGGTCTAGATGCTGTTGACACCCACCACTCTTGAATACCCAATTCATCAGGGAATCTTAATATAAATCGATTCTTTCTTAACGGCTCGTAAGGTACGGGCATTCTCATTAACATATCTGCCATAATTCTATTGTTTTAATTTGTTTTTTATTCTTTTTATTTATAAATATTTAGTTTTTAAAAAAATTATCTTTTGATAACAATTCTTTTTTTCTTTGTGTCTTTTGGATCTGAAGTATCGTATACTAAAAATCTAACGTTAGGGTAAGTTTTCTTTAATTCGTTACCTATAAACTTCTTAGCTAACTCTACATTCTTTAAATCATCGTCACTAAATCCCACACTTAAACCTTTATATTCAGGGTTCATTTCTAATTTTTTTGCTGCTCTAACAACTCTACCTGTAAAATCTCTTAATGCAATTGTTTTTGCAACTTCTGGATTTTCAGCACCACCCTCAGCACCAAACTTTTCTTTAAACTCATCTGAAGATACTGGATGGTAATCTTGTAAACTTAAATACTGATCTATTGAAGTACCTCTTAAATTATCTTCCATTGTTCTTTTTTCATCATCAGAGAATGTTAAATCGATTAATAATCTTGTACCATCTCTAAGAGCTTTTGGTGATTGTCCTCTAGCCGTTATGATAGAAAAGTCGTTACCATACATTAAAGCTTCTTTAAACTTATCGAAACTAGGTCCGTATGAATTATTTCTAACTGCTTTTTGTGTATCTCTCATAAATGCATCATAATCTCTAAAATCAGCAAATGCTTCTAAAGGATTATCGTTTAATAATCTATACTCTGTTCCCACTAAATGTCTCATCTCAGCAAACTCTGATGTAGAAACATCCACAGGAATAAATTCACCACCCACTTTTTTCTCTAAATGTATTTGTGTTGGCATATTAAGAATGTTATCATCCCAATCAAAAGAATACGCTCTTTTTTGAAACTCTAACAATCTATTGTATTGTGATTCTGTTAATTGTACTTTCATAGGTATATAATAAATGTGGGAGATTTCTCCCCCACATCATTTTTTTTATTATTAGATATTATCGAAGTTAGCACCTGTGTTAGTAATGTTGAACTCAACACTGATGTATTCTAATGATCTCGTTGGTTTAACAAAGATTCTACCATTTAATTCGTTTCTATCAATAGATTCTGGATCACTATCTACCTGTACTCTAAAGTCAGTTAAACCTCTTTCCTTTCTAATGTTATCTAAAATAGGGTTAACCAATGTTAAGAATTGATTTCTTACTACATCATCATTTTGTTCGAATAACAATCTGATAGAAACTGCTGAAATAAGTTTTCTAGCTTGTAATAGTAACCTTCTAACGTTAATTCTATTAAGTGCTGTTTCTTTCTGTTGTAATGTTTTGTTACCCCAAATTACCACACCTACGTCTGAGAATGTTGCCATTGGGTTAATCATTCCTTCATATAAAGTATCTCTTTGATCTAAAGTTAATTTAGTTCTCGCTTTGATTGCGTTTGTTGTACCTCTATTGATACCTGCAGTTGCGAACCAAGGGAAAGCAATATTATCTGTAAGTGCAATGTTTCTAACAACCTCTAATGTAGGTGGTAACCATACATATTGGTTATTTTCAGTATCTTGCATTTGTAACCAAGGGAAGTAAGTTGCTGAGTAGTTAGAATCAATACCTGAATCTTCAATAACATCTACTGCTTCATCTGGTGTTAATGCAACTACACCACTACTATCAGTATCAGGTGTCGTTATTAGATATAACGAATCTGCTCTTTCTTCTTCCACCATATCAATTGATTCTTCTATTAAAGAGATGTTATCTCTAGAATCAATACCTGGCGTTGCAAAAATATTAATGTTAACAGCTTCTGGATTAGCAAAAGTTCTAATACCTTCGAAGTATGCGTACCAGTCAGTATCTAAACCATCTACCTCAGTAGAAGTGATTCTAGGTTCGAATGTACCTGAAGTTAAACCTAAAGTAGCTTTACTACCATTGATTTTATATCTGTCATCATTTGTTCTTTTAGTTCTATAGATATCCCATCCATCATAACCACCAAATGGTGCGAATGTGAATTTTCTAGAATCTATTCTTTCATAATCTGTATTAGCTAAATCAGCATCATTTCTAAATTCTGCATTACCTACTTGAAAAGAGTTAGATATACCTGCAATTACAGTTGTTGTAACACCAGAATCCATATGGAAACCTTCTGTTCTACCTGTCCAAGCCTCACCATTATCTAAACCTTTATAGTTAAAGAAATCTTGATCCACACCGATATCTGTACTTAAACCTAAGTAAGCCTTTCTTTTCTTTTCATTGTTAGTGTAAGAAGTTTTATATTCAATTAATGGAGATTTAGCAGTACCATTACCACCTTCATAATCTCTAACTGAAACACCTTCAAAACCTGCTGGAAAAGCATCTTCCGGATACCTATCAGCCATTTCAACCATAATGTATTTACTTCTTAATACAAACTCACCATCTGCAGTACCAATCTTTCTACCGATAAACCCACTATCTGTTGGATTCATAGAAAGTTTTGAGAATTTCTCTACAATAACTGGTCTAGCATCATCATCATAAAATTTTCTAACAACTAAGTCGAAAGTTCTATCATCTGGTTTGATGTTAATTATTGATACTTTAATATCTTTGTTTGCGGCATCACCATCAGAAATAGTGATAAACCTAAATAATCTAAATAAATCAGTACCTCTTAATTCGGATAATACATAAGGTGTAACTGCTGAAGTATATTCTTGATCGTAGTCATTTAAATTACTCTCTATTTGAATAATCTCAGAGTTAATACCTCTTACTTTACCATCTGCATTTAAATCATCTAAAGTATTTTTATAAATTTCTTCTACAAATAATTCTGAATCTTTATCTGAAGGTGAAGTACCTAATACCTTAGTAATGTAATTTTTCTTTGTTGAGTCAAAAGACACATTATAAGAGAATGTATCTAAATCTCTATTTGTACCTGTAATTGTGAAAGTAGATAGTGGATCTTTTTCTATCGTGTCAGCGTCTGCACCTTCAATATCAACTTCAGTTGCTGCACTAACAGGAACGTCAAATACCATTTCCTCATCAGAGTTAACTGAACCCCTACTTCTTAAAGTAGCAACTACACTTCCTTCTACATCACTATAAGCTGTACCACTATATTGAATATATGTAGAAGCTGATGTTGTACCAGTTACTATTGATGGATCTGATCCTGAAACACCTTGTGCTGTGATTTCTAAGCTGAATGTTGCCCCTGCAAAATCACTACCTGTTTTAACATATTTAGGTGTTGATAAGGTAATTGTTTGACCAGTAGTCAAATTACCCAAATTACTAAACTCACTTGTTAATTCACCATCGTTATATAAGTCTTCGATACCTAAAGCTGATGCGTTCCATTCAATACTTATAGGTGTACCAGCAGTAGATGCTGAATAAGTCATAGCTAATGGGGAAATGTCACCATTAGAAGTTTCTACAACAGTGTCTGGATCGATAGATGCGTCAATAGTAAGTGACCAAGCCGCACCTGCTTTATACCCTGATAAACCTAATACTCTTGTCACATACAATTGGTTTGTTTGTGATAAGAAAGATTTAGCAATATAATTTAATTCATATTTCTGAAATCCAGAACCTTCAAACTTATCACTATTTAATCCACCAAAATATTTTTGGAATTCGTCATAGTCTGAAATAAATACTGGTTCAAATGCTGGACCTTTAGGTGTTTCTCCCACTAAACCTAATGTGGTAACCCCTACTTGTCTTGTGACAAATGTTAAGTCTTTCTCCGATGTGAATACACCTGGACTTACAAAAATTCTGTCTGTTGATGCCATTTAATTTAATTTTTTATTTGTTTTATTATTTTATCCTTTTCATTATAAATATGCCCAACTTTATCAAAGTTTTATAATACATTGTATTATATGTGTATTTAGTATGAAAAAAATCATACTTTTGTATACTTATTTAATAAAAGGCATGAAAAGGACTAAAAATCTAAAGATTACACCAAAGACACATGAGATGTTAAAAGTGTATTGTGAAGAGAATGGTTTAAAAATGTTTGCGTTTGTCGAAAAATTAATCAAAGAACAATGCGACAAACCTAAAGATATGTATGGTGAATAATATTACCCTTCTGAATTAGTTATTTCCATATAAGAGATTGATAAATCAATTGCATCAGCATCACCACAACTAGCTTGTAAACTATCTAAATTATCTAATGTAAATGTACCATCTAACGCTTGAAATGAAGATGATTGAGGTATCGTAACATTATATCCTAAATAATAAGTTTGTGAACCACTATTATCTACCCAAGATAGGTTAAAAGATGTGTCAGCACTAAAAACATTAGTCGCATGAACTGTCTTAACTAAGTATTTTGTTGTTGTAGATGCACTAAGTACTGTTGTTGAACCTGTACCTAAGTTACTACCTGTATTTAAATATTCCATTCTATTTTATTTTATAAATATCATCAGAGTAACCTTTTTGTGATTCTCCGTTTAAAATATTTTTTATTATTATTTTATCATCATCACTTAAATATGTGATGTTACCTATTTCTAATAAAACATTATCTAAGTCAAATGTATTAAAATTATTAATTGACAAAGATAAACTTAAAGAGTCAATCTCATCTTTAGTTAGAATATCTTCATATATAACTATAATTGTTTTTTTTCTTTCATTTAATGAGTTAATTAAATTAATATCAATATCATTAACTAAAACAATAGATTTATCAGATCCATAAAACTCAGATATTGCATCATATGGTAATACACCATACTCACATAATAAGTGTTTCTCTTTTATTGTTATTTTATTAATATCTATACCTTTAATAAAATCTAATAAGAAATCTCTAGTGAATAAAAAA
>Ga0228622_1001046_pt1 | contig 12770 bp, 13 predicted proteins | sample 26DmetaG_FD_186035 | JGI IMG/M metagenome (GOLD analysis project Ga0228622, IMG submission 186035) | Seawater microbial communities from Monterey Bay, California, United States - 26D | ecosystem: Environmental > Aquatic > Marine > Coastal | place: USA: California | collected 2016-10-01
TGCAGGAATTAGCCGACTCTATTCGTAGCCAAGGCCTGATTCAACCGATTGTTGTACGTAAAACAGCTGATCGTTATGAATTAATCGCCGGTGAGCGCCGCTGGCGTGCAGCGCAAATAGCCGGTCTGCAAGATATCCCTGCAGTGATCAAGCAGGCCGATGATCAAGCTGCAGCGGCAATGGCGTTAATTGAAAACCTACAGCGTGAAAACCTAAATCCAGTAGAAGAAGCGGTCGCTATCGCTAATCTCATCGCACAATTTAATTGGACGCATCAAGAAGTTGCCGAGGTGTTAGGAAAAGCCCGAGCCACTGTGAGTAATAGTTTGCGTCTGTTGGAATTGGCCGATAACGCACAGCAGATGGTGAATGATCGTCTTTTAAGTATGGGCCATGCCCGTGCATTGCTCTCATTGCCACTAGAGCAACAGAATACAATAGCGAAAGAGATAGCAGCGAAGCAGCTTTCAGTGCGACAAACTGAGCAGTTAGTGAAAAAGTTGTTAGCACAGAGCGGTAAAAAGACTAAGCCTAGTACTCTGGAAAAAGATCCAAATATCCAAGCATTGGAGAACCGATTGGCTGATCGGCTTGGTGCTGCTGTCGGGATACGTAGTAATGAAAAAACAGGTAAAGGCAAGATAGAGATCCCGTTTAATAGTTTAGATGAGCTAGACGGTATCCTAAATAAACTGAACAATGGCTAAAGGCTAATTTATTTGCGTCATTTTAGACCATCAGTCTGGTCTCAGTGGTTGAGAATTTCATATCTACCCTTTATACTTCGCGCCGCAATGAACTCGAATATCGAGTATCAAAAGCGATTTGGCGAAAAATAGTCTCTTTGTAGCGCAGATAAACATGAGCGGTTTAAGATTCAGAAATTCGTCAAATATCGGAACCTTATTATTGGTTCAGATAGCATTAGTTGGAATAAGCTCCGTACTGATGTTAATGCTAGGTTCGGTGCAAGCTTTATCGTGGTTTATAGGCGGAGCAATCAGTATTGTTTCGAATGGTTATTTAGCGTTTAAGTTGATAAGTCGACGTAGCGCAGATCCGAATCGAGTGCTAGGTATGATGTATGCCGGCGAGATTGGAAAAATTGTTATAACAGCAACCCTGTTTGCGATTATTTTTGCAACACAGGCGTGGGTTCAGCCCCTAACATTGTTTTTGGGTTATACCGCGGCGCTTTTAGCGCACTGGCTATCGGCCATCGTTGCTGGCAACAGGAATTAAGTAAACTAGGATTCATTAAATGGCAGGCGACGTACTAACCGCTTCTGGTTACATTAAACACCACCTTCAGAATCTGACGTATGGTCAGAAGGCGAATGGTGAGTGGGGTTTTGCACATTCAAGTCAAGAAGCTACCGAAATGGGTTTCTGGGCAATCCATGTAGATACCATGATTTGGTCTTTCGTGGTTGGTGCCCTGTTTTTATTCTTTTTTATCCGTGCTGCAAACAAAGCAACAGCAGGTATCCCTAGTGGTTTGCTGAACTTTGTAGAGATGATCGTTGAATTTGTCGACGACAACGTCAAGAGTACCTTCCATGGTAAAACGCCTATTGTTGCGCCGCTGGCCCTGACAGTATTTGTTTGGGTGTTGGGTATGAACCTGATGGATTTAGTGCCAGTAGACTGGATCCCGCATTTGGCTGCGATGGCTGGTATCGAATATATGAAGGTGGTTCCAACCACCGATGTGAACGCGACCATGGGTATGTCCCTGACCGTGTTCATTTTAGTTTTGTTCTATAGCGTGAAAGTTAAAGGTCCTGGCGGTTTTGCTGCTGAGTTGACCATGCAGCCTTTCAGCGCCAAGTTTCCAATGAACATCGTTTTATTACCGATCAACTTTTTCCTTGAGACAGTTGGTATGGTCGCAAAGCCGGTATCACTCGGTTTACGATTATTTGGTAACTTATACGCAGGTGAAATGATTTTCATCTTGATCGCTTTGATGTATACCGGCGGAATTGCGCTAGGTACATTTGGCGGTGCGTTACAACTCGTATGGGCAATTTTCCATATTTTGGTAGTCGTTCTTCAGGCCTTTATCTTTATGGTACTGACGATCGTTTATCTGAATATGGCACATGAACATCACTAATAAACTTTTCCACAATTTAACAAGAGAAGCGGAGTCGTTATGGAATTATCACAAGCAATTGTTTACTTAGCCGGCGGTTTACTAATGGGTATGGGCGCTATCGGTGCTGCATTAGGTATTGGTAACTTAGGCGGTAAGTACATGGAAGGTATTGCACGTCAGCCTGAGCTTATCCCTGTATTACGTACACAAATGTTCATCGTCCTAGGTTTGGTTGATGCTGTACCTATGATCGCAGTTGGTATTGCGTTCTACATGATCTTTGCAGCGTAATCGACAAACTGAGTTTTAGAGAGGTAATGCGGTGAATATAAATGCCACCCTCATAGGACAGTCGATTTCCTTTTTGGTCTTTGTCTGGTTTTGTATGAAATTTGTTTGGCCTCCAATTACGGCGGCACTAAGCGAACGTAAAGACAAAATCGCACAGGGTCTTGAGGCGGCTGAGCGAGGCATGCAATCACAGGCTGAAGCAGAATCATTGGTTCAAGCGCAGCTCGGTGAAGCAAAGCAACATGCTTCTGAAATTATTAACCAAGCACAGAAGCGAGCGAATGAGATCGTGGAAGAGGCTAAGACGACAGCTAATGTTGAAGGCGAGCGTATTAAAACTGCCGCTCATGCAGAAGTCGATCGTGAAGTTAATAAGGCGAAAGAACAACTTCGTGGCCAAGTTTCGGTACTAGCAATTGCTGGTGCAGAAGCGGTTCTTCATAAAGAAGTCAACGCTGAAACCCATCGTGGTGTTTTAGACGAGTTGGCTGCTCAGCTGTAGGGAATCTACGTGTCAGAATTAATTACAGCAGCACGACCTTATGCGCGAGCAGCGTTTCAGGTCGCTAATGAAACCAATGCACTCACGCAGTGGGATGAAATGCTAGGTTTATGTGCAGCGGTAGCGGCGGATCAATCCGTTAGCGCCCTGTTACATAACCCAAGCCTTAGCTGGCAACAAGAAGCAGAGATTGTTGAGCACATTTGTGCCGAACACTTGGATGAGCGCGGAGTTAATTTTATTCGCCTACTCGCTGAAAGTGATCGTCTATCTTTGTTATCAGATATTGCTGAGCTATTTCATCAGTATCGTATCGAGGCTGATGCCAGTATCGATGCCGAATTAATTTCTGCACACGATACGGATCAAGCAGCGGTCGATAAAATTGCTGATTCATTAAGTAAACGCTTAGGTAAGAAAGTCAGCCTGAGTTCTAGCACCGACGCTGCCTTAATTGGCGGCGCAATTATCCGTGCTGGTGATATCGTAATTGATGGATCTATCCGTGGCCGTTTAGAGAAACTCGCCACAGACATGGCTAACTAAATTTTTAGAATTCAAGAGGAATTCATATGCAACTTAACCCAACTGAAATAACGAACTTAATCAAGCAACGCATTGATAAGTTTGAATCATCAGCAGAGGCTCGCACAGAGGGCACTGTTGTTGGAGTTACCGACGGTATCGTTCGCGTACATGGTCTTTCAGACGTTATGTCTGGTGAGATGTTGGATTTCGGCGATAACATCTTTGGTATGGCGCTAAACCTTGAGCGAGACTCGGTGGGTGCGGTTGTACTAGGTGACTATAAGACGATCTCTGAAGGCAACAAGGTTAAGTGCACCGGTCGAATTCTAGAAGTGCCAGTAGGCACAGGTCTATTAGGTCGTGTAGTTGATTCACTAGGTAACCCAATCGACGGAAAAGGGCCTATCGAAAGCGATGGCACTTCACCGATTGAAAAGATTGCACCAGGTGTAATGGAGCGTCAATCAGTTGATCAGCCAGTACAGACTGGTTTGAAATCAATTGATGCCATGGTGCCAATTGGCCGTGGTCAACGTGAATTAATCATTGGTGACCGTCAAACAGGTAAAACAGCTGTTGCCCTTGATGCGATCATTAACCAGAAAAACACTGGTGTTAAATGTATCTACGTAGCGATTGGTCAAAAGAACTCATCGGTTGCAAACGTAGTGCGTAAATTAGAAGAGCATGATGCGATGAGTCATACGACTATCGTTTCTGCTAGTGCTTCAGAATCAGCTGCGATGCAATACATTGCACCTTACTCTGGTTGCACCATGGGTGAGTACTACCGCGATCGCGGCGAAGACGCCCTAATTATTTATGATGACTTGAGTAAGCAGGCGGTAGCTTATCGCCAGGTTTCACTCTTACTACGTCGTCCACCGGGTCGTGAAGCATACCCTGGTGACGTGTTCTACTTACACTCAAGATTATTAGAGCGTGCTGCTCGAGTTAATGCTGATTACGTAGAAGCTTTCACTAATGGTGAAGTTAAAGGTAAAACTGGTTCATTAACTGCGTTACCTATCATTGAAACCCAAGCGGGTGACGTATCGGCTTTCGTTCCGACTAACGTGATTTCAATTACTGATGGCCAGATTTTCTTGGAGTCTGATTTATTCAACTCCGGTTTCCGTCCAGCGATTAACGCGGGTCTTTCCGTTTCTCGTGTAGGTGGTGCTGCGCAAACTAAGATTGTTAAGAAATTAGGTGGTGGTGTTCGTTTAGCCCTGGCGCAATATCGTGAATTGGCAGCATTCTCACAGTTTGCATCTGATCTTGATGAGCAGACACGTAAGCAGTTGGAGCGTGGTCAGCGTGTAATGGAGCTAACTAAGCAGAATCAGTACTCGCCGTTATCAGTTGGTGAGATGGCATTTTCATTGTATGCCGTTGATAAAGGCTACGTTGATGATGTCGATGTAAATAAAGTAGTTGCATTTGAAGCAGCGCTACACGATTACCTACGTAGTAGTCAGAAAGAACTCTTGGATCGTATTGATTCAACAGGTGACTACAACAGTGAAATCGAAGCGGCTATTAAAGCAGCTATAGAAGATTTTAAAGCCAACAACGTCTGGTAGGCCCACATGTCTGGCGCAAAACAAATACGAACACAGATCGCGAGTATTAAAAATACTCAGAAGATCACCAAAGCGATGGAAATGGTTGCCGCGAGTAAGATGCGCAAGGCTAAAGAGCGAATGAGTGCAACTCGTCCTTATGCCAGCAAAATCAAAAGCGTAATCAATCACCTAGCTGCAGCGAGTTCAGAGTACAAGCATCCATTTATGGTGGCTCGTCCTGAGGTAAAGCGTGTTGGCATGATCATTGTAACTTCAGACCGCGGACTTTGTGGTGGCTTAAACGCTAATTTGTTTAAGGCAACACTAAAGAAGATCAGTGCGTTACAAGAACAAAATATTGAAATTGATCTAAGCGTGATTGGCTCTAAAGGCATGGCATTTTTTCGCCGTATCAGTGGAGTGAATGTGGTCTCGCATGTTAGTCATCTTGGTGACACCGTTCATATGGCTGACCTCATTGGTAGCATCAAGGTCATGCTGGATAATTACACAGCGGGTACTATCGATGAGCTTTATTTAGCTGAGAATGAGTTTGTAAACTCAATGACACAAGCGGCATCGGTTACTCCTGTATTGCCATTGCCAGCAGAAGCTAATGAAGAGCGTGCCCATCATTGGGATTACATCTACGAACCAACGGCAGAAGAAGTATTGGATGCTCTGTTGGTACGTTATATAGAATCAATGGTATACAGCGCGGTTGTAGAAAATGTGGCATGTGAAATGTCCGCACGAATGATTGCGATGAAGAGCGCATCAGACAATGCAGGTGGCTTAATTGATGATTTACAACTGGCGTACAACAAGGCGCGTCAGGCTTCAATTACACAAGAGCTATCGGAAATTGTCGGTGGTGCAGCAGCGGTTTAACGAATAAACAAGCTTAGAATTAAGTAACGAGGATTAAGAATGAGTACTGGTCAAATTGTTGAAGTTATTGGTGCGGTAGTCGACGTAGAATTTCCGTCCGATCAAGTACCTAGCATTTATGATGCGCTTTCAGTGGATGCGAAAGGCCTCACTTTAGAAGTGCAGCAGCAACTAGGTGACGGCATTGTTCGTGCCATTGCAATGGGTGCAACTGAAGGTCTGCAACGTGGGCTTGTTGTCAGCAACACAGGCGAAGCGATTAAAGTGCCAGTTGGTCCAGCGACACTTGGCCGCGTTATGAATGTATTAGGCGATCCAATTGATAATGCTGGTGATGTGAAGAATGAAAGTGCAATGCCTATTCATCGCGCACCACCATCATTTGAAGATCAAGCCGGTGGTAACGAGCTGTTAACCACAGGTATTAAGGTTATTGACCTACTATGTCCGTTTGCCAAGGGTGGTAAAGTTGGCCTCTTTGGTGGTGCGGGTGTAGGTAAAACGGTAACCATGATGGAATTGATTAACAACATTGCGAAAGCACACGCAGGTTTGTCTGTATTCGCAGGTGTTGGTGAGCGTACTCGTGAAGGCAACGACTTCTACTACGAGATGCAAGAAGCAGGTGTTCTAGACAAGGTAGCAATGGTTTACGGCCAGATGAATGAGCCTCCAGGCAACCGTCTACGTGTAGCACTAACTGGTTTAACCATGGCGGAATACTTCCGTGATGAAGGTAAAGACGTATTGATGTTTATTGATAACATCTATCGTTACACACTAGCGGGTACCGAAGTATCAGCATTACTAGGTCGTATGCCTTCAGCGGTAGGTTACCAGCCAACATTGGCCGAAGAGATGGGTGTGCTGCAAGAGCGTATTACCTCAACTAATAGCGGTTCAATTACTTCGATTCAGGCGGTATACGTACCAGCGGATGACTTGACTGACCCATCACCTGCAACCACCTTCGCTCACTTAGATGCGACTGTTGTACTTTCACGACAAGTGGCTGAGCTAGGTATTTACCCAGCGGTGGATCCATTGGATTCAACTAGTCGTCAGCTTGACCCACAAGTGATTGGTCAAGAGCATTACGACACAGCACGTGACGTACAGAACACGCTACAGGGTTACAAAGAGTTGAAGGATATTATTGCGATTCTAGGTATGGATGAGCTATCTGAAGAAGATAGATTAACTGTATCTCGTGCACGTAAGATCCAGCGCTTCTTGTCACAACCTTTCGCTGTGGCAGAAGTGTTCACGGGTACTCCTGGTGAGTTAGTACCACTAGCAGATACTATTACAAGTTTCCGCGCGATCGTAGATGGTGAGTATGACCACCTACCTGAGCAAGCTTTCTACATGGTTGGTGATATCAACCAAGTGTTGAAGAAAGCGGAAGAGATGTCTTAAGGCATTTGTTAGGGATTTAACCCATGACTATACAATTAGAAATCGTTAGTGCTGAGTCTGAAATTTTTTCAGGCATGGTCAATGCCGTCATCGCTCCAGCTATTATGGGCGATGTAGGTATTTACCCTAAGCATACCCCTTTGGTTACTCAGCTTAAGCCAGGCGAAGTAAAGATCGAGATAGATGGTAAAGAAGATCAGTACATCTTTGTTTCAGGTGGACTATTAGAAGTTCAGCCTGATGTAGTAACTGTACTATCTGATACTGCTATTCGTGCCGAAGATCTTGATGAGAACTTAGCCTTAGAAGCGCAATCAAAGGCAAAAGAAGCGCTTTCGGAAAAAGCAGGCGAAATCGACAGTGCACGTGCTTTAGCAGAATTGGCTGAGGCTACCGCACGACTTCGTTTGATCGAAAAAATGCGTAAGGCGTAATTAACACAGCAAAATTCGATTCAAAGCGAATAGATTGCTACGATAGGCGGCCTTAGGGTCGCCTTTTTTGTGCCTGCAATCTATTTACCTGACGCCAAATCTTTGAATCTGGCTGATAGCATAGGATTTATATAGTGTTATGGCTTTGAACGTGATTATTCTTGCCGCCGGTAAAGGCACGCGCATGCGCAGTACGACTGCAAAAGTGTTGCATACAGTAGCGGGCCAAAGTCTGATTGAGCACGTCTTACAAACCGCTTATGCACTTAATCCAACACAGCTTTTGGTGGTGCATGGCAACGACGCTAGAGAAATAAAAGAACAGTGTGCAGCTTACCCGATAGAGTGGGTATTACAGGCTGAGCAATGTGGCACTGGCCACGCTGTGCAGCAGGCCTTGCCCAAAATTAAAGCTGCAGATAATAGCCAGGTTTTGATTCTTTATGCAGATGTGCCTTTACTCAGCAGTAACACGTTAAGTGGCTTACAAGGGCAACTGGCCGAGGCCGATCTTGCTTTGCTCACGATGCAAGTCAATGACCCTACCGGTTATGGTCGTATCGTCAGAGACGCTGATTCATCCGTTCAAGCAATCATTGAAGAACGCGATGCCGATAGCGCGACTCAACAAATCAAAGAAGTGAATACTGGCATTATGGTTGCGCGCCTAGGCGCCCTTCGTGAAGGCTTAGCATTATTAAATAACGATAATGCACAGGCTGAATTTTATCTGACAGACTGTGTTGCTGCTATAAAGCAGCAGGCTAAAAAAATTACTGCTATATCTTGTCCAGCAGAAGAGGCGCAGGGTGTGAATAGTCGAGCACAACTGGCAATGGTTGAAGTGCATTATCAAACACGTCAGCGGCAACAGCTATTAGATAGTGGCATCAGTATGAGTGACCCTGCAACAGTGTACTTGCAGGGTGAAATTAATATAGAGGCAGATGTCAGCATAGGCCCCTGCGTAGAATTAATAGGTCCCTTATCGATTGCTGCAGGAACTCATATTGCAAGTCATACGGTTATTAGCAATAGCAGGATAGGTCAAAATACAAAGATTCATTCATTTTGTCATATTGAAGATGCCACTATAGGTGACCGTTGTGAATTGGGTCCCTATGCACGTATCCGTCCCCAAACTGAATTAGCCAGCGATGTAAAGATTGGTAATTTTGTTGAAACCAAGAAGGCAAGTATAGCTAGTGGCACTAAAGTTAATCACTTGAGTTATGTCGGCGATGCGCAAATTGGTGTGAATACAAATATTGGTGCAGGCACTATTTGCTGTAACTATGATGGGGCAAATAAACATCAGACAATTATTGGTGATAATGTCTTCATAGGCTCTGATACGCAATTAGTTGCACCGGTCGAAATAGAAAATGGAGCGACCATCGCTGCAGGGTCAACTATCACTAAGAAAGTGCCAGCAGATAGTTTGGCTTTGTCTCGTGCAAAGCAGATGATCATCAACGCTTGGCAGCGACCAAAGAAAAGCAAATAAATTATGTGTGGCATTATTGCGGCAGTCGCTAAAAAAAACGTAGCTGAATTTTTACTGCAAGGCTTACAGCGCCTAGAATACCGCGGCTATGATTCAGCAGGTATGGCTTTAGTAAGTAATCAGCAATTACAGTTGAAGAAATGTAGCGGTAAGGTTAGTGAGTTAAAAGCCGCGCAAGAAAAAAAGAAAATAGATGGCAGTATCGGTATAGCTCATACTCGTTGGGCTACTCATGGGGCTGCTACTATAGCCAATGCCCACCCACACTTAAGTCATGAGCGTATAGCCATTGTGCATAATGGCATCATAGAAAATCACCAAGTACTTAGAGATGAGCTGATAGCAAAGCAGTATTCATTTAGCTCTGATACTGATAGTGAAGTCATTGCACATCTTATACATTATTATTTGCAGACAGAGGCCTCATTACGACAAGTAGTGCAGCAAGTAATCACTCGCTTGCAGGGTAGCTATGCTTTCGTGGTAATTGATTCCCAGCAAGATAATCATTTAATTGCAGTGCGGCAAGGTAGTCCTTTGTTATTAGGTTTAGCGAGTGGCGGTCATTACCTAGCCTCTGATGCACAGGCATTAAATGCAGTCTGTCAGGATGTCATTTATTTAGAGAATGGGGACCTTGCAGAGATCAGTCCAGGCCAATACAGCATTTATCAACAAGACAATGTAGTGATGCGAAAGTCACAAAAATTACAGAGCGTAGTGCCTGCCGATGATAAGGCAGGCTATCCGCATTACATGATTAAAGAGATCTATGAGCAAGCAGAGGCAGTACGTAATACCCTGCGTGCAAATCTTAAAGATGGTTTGGTTAATGAGCAGGCCTTGGCTAGCCAAGCTGAAGAAACACTAGATCAAATTGAATTTGTTCAAATTATTGCCTGTGGTAGTAGTTACCATGCTGGTAAGGTTGCGCAATATTGGTTTGAGGAAATAGCAGGTATTTATTGTCAAATCGATATTGCGAGCGAGTTCAGATACCGTAAACATGTTGTGCGCCCAGGGACATTACTCGTCACAATCTCACAGTCTGGTGAGACCGCAGATACTCTGGCTGCCTTAGATTTGGCAAAGACATTGGGCTATGTGTCTACACTGACTATCTGTAATGTTGCAGAAAGCTCCTTAGTGCGTGCATCGGATCTGGTTTTATTAACTAAAGCTGGGACAGAAATAGGTGTGGCCTCAAGCAAGGCTTTTACAACGCAATTAGTTGCGCTGATGTTATTGCTCATCATGCTTGGACGCCGGCATCAATTAACAGATAAAAAAGAACAAGAACTGTTAAATCAATTACTCGATTTACCAGAACGTATCAATGCTACCTTATCGCTAGATGTAGATATAAAAGAATGGGCCAAAGCCTTTGCCAATAAACAGCATGCTTTATTTTTGGGTAGAGGTTCACATTATCCAATAGCAATGGAAGGTGCCTTAAAACTCAAAGAGATTTCCTATATCCATGCCGAAGCCTATCCTGCAGGTGAGCTTAAGCATGGCCCATTGGCACTGATTGATTCTGATATGCCTGTTGTTACAGTCGCACCAAATAACCAACTATTAACTAAGTTGAAATCAAATATGGAGGAAGTACGCGCACGTGGTGGGCAGCTCTATGTTTTGGCTGATCGAGGCTGTAATTTTTCAGAGGTAGGCAGTATTCGTTTGATTGAAATCGATGCACCAGAAAATGCCGTAGCGCCTATTTTATTTACAGTACCACTACAGTTGCTGGCTTATCATGTTGCCCTGCTGAAAGACACCGATGTTGATCAACCACGCAATCTGGCTAAGTCGGTCACAGTGGAGTAGTTAACTTTGGAAAGGATAGGTGCAATAAAATAATGAATATTAAAGAAATACAGGAAAGACTGGACAAATTTGCAAAGGACAGAGATTGGGACCAGTTTCATAGTCCTAAGAATCTTACAATGGCATTGTCTGTAGAAGTAGCAGAACTAGTTGAAATATTTCAATGGTCTAATAGCGGAGGACTAGACGAAATTAAGGATCAAGAAATCAGAAAACAAATAGAAGAGGAAGTTGCAGATATTTTTATCTATTTAATAAAAATCTCTGGAAAACTTAATTTAGATTTAACAAAAATTATTACCGAAAAAATCGATAAAAATGAAAAAAAATATCCTGTAAGTAAATCAAAAGGCAAGTCAGATAAATATAATAAATTATGAATGTACATCTTCTTCCTTATGCAAATCCTCGTTCAAAGAAAAATTATATAAAGACTATATTAAATCATGCTCAAAATTGTAAAACGACAGAAATAAAAAAATACTATCCAGATTTACCCGAAGTTTATAATAAAAATTCCTATCCTATCTGGGGTGTCACTAATGGTGGAAGAGACTGTAATAAAAAACCATGGTCTAAAATGAAAGCAAATGATGTTGCGGTGTTCTATAAAGATAGAAAATTTGATAATTATTGCCTGATTTTAGATAAATTTAATAGTAATGAATTTGCACGAAAACTATGGGGTCAAAAATTTAATAAAGATTTAAATATTGAAGAAACTTGGGAAAACATGTTTTTGATAAAAGATCTTAAACCAATAGATATTTCAATAGACATCTATAATGATTGCTTTGGACATTCAAAAAATAATCTTTTGCAGGGATATACTCGTCTTGACGAGGATAAATCTGAATTATTTTTAGATGCTTTTAACTTCATAGAGATTGACAAGAAAAGTGGTATTCGTTTGTCAAAAGAATTAAAAGGCATAGAATCATCAGGAAAACTTGTGCAACATAGAGATGGGGTAATAAATTCTAGTTTAAGTAAAAGAACTGAAAGGGAAATTACCATTGAGCAAAAAGAAATGAAATTAGTAAGTAGATATAAGAAATTTATAGAGAAAAATAATCTAGGTACATTTCATAGATATAAATTTAACCCACCTGGCGAATCAACCATTCTTGAGACAGATGGTTGGATTGCTGAGACAAAAACTTTGATAGAGGCAAAGGCATCCTCAACAAGATCAAATATAAGAATGGCAATTGGTCAATTGATGGACTACAAGAGACATCATGACCCAAAACCACAAAACCTTGCTATATTATTACCTTCCTGCCCAAGAAAAGATTTAGTTGATTTAATATTTTCGCAGAACATTGACATTATATTCGAGAAAGGAAAAGAGTTTATTACTAAACATAAAGACTAAATTATTAAGGAAACACAATATGCTGATGACGATAACCACCATTTCCAAAGTAGAATATTCAGTCACAGTAGAATAGTTGTTAAAGCAGAATTTATTTAGTGATTTAAGAAATCTATATCCCTGGGATTACTGACTTGATTCTCGTACTCGTACAATAATATCAACACTGTCAAATAGGGTATCAGGCGGCAACTCAGGTAGATTGTTGATCTCAATCTGATTGATGGGTACGTCTTTCAGTGTGTCTGTATCTGTATTATAGAGATGATGATGCTTGCTTAGATTGGTGTCATAAAAGGTCTTGTTAGGGCCCATAATAAC
>Ga0228622_1001072_pt1 | contig 12605 bp, 10 predicted proteins | sample 26DmetaG_FD_186035 | JGI IMG/M metagenome (GOLD analysis project Ga0228622, IMG submission 186035) | Seawater microbial communities from Monterey Bay, California, United States - 26D | ecosystem: Environmental > Aquatic > Marine > Coastal | place: USA: California | collected 2016-10-01
AGACAAAAGCTTCGAAAAAAGAAATTATCCTCCAGGACAGCATGGAAATGCGAAAAGAAGAGGTAAGAAATCTGAATACGCTGTCCAGTTAATGGAAAAGCAAAAAGCTAAATATTCTTATGGAATATTAGAACGTCAGTTCAGTAATTTATTTAAAAAAGCATCTTCTTCAAAAGGAATTACCGGAGAGGTATTATTACAATTGTGTGAATCTCGTTTAGACAATGTTGTATTTCGTTTTGGAATTTCTAAATCAAGAAGAGGAGCACGTCAGTTAGTTTCTCACAGACACATTACAGTAAACGGAGAAATTGTAAACATTCCATCGTATTCTCTAAAAGAGGGTGATGTTGTTGCAGTAAGAGAAAAATCTAAATCACTTCAAGCAATTGATGACGCTTTAGCCTCTAACAGTTCTGTTTATGAATGGTTAAGCTGGAACTCTGATAAAAAAGAAGGAACTTTTGTAAAAACGCCACAGCGATTACAAATCCCTGAAAACATCAAAGAACAATTAATCGTAGAATTATATTCTAAATAATAAATTAACCACATTGGTATTTGGCCAAAGGGTATGTTTGCAATTCTTCACGCTTACAAACCGCGCAACTAAATAACAATTAAAACGAAGAAAACATATGGCAATTTTAAATTTTCAGAAACCCGATAAGGTAATTATGATTGAATCTACAGATTTTTCTGGTAGATTTGAGTTTAGACCACTAGAACAAGGTTTTGGTTTAACAGTAGGAAATGCATTAAGAAGAGTTTTATTATCTTCTTTAGAAGGATTTGCAATTACTTCATTACGAATTGATGGTGTAGAACATGAGTTTTCAACAATAAAAGGTATTGTTGAAGATGTTACTGAGATTATACTAAATCTTAAACAAGTTCGCTTTAAGAAGCAAATTGAAGAATCAGATAGAGAAACTGTTTCTGTATCTATCTCTGGTCAAGATCAATTGACTGCTGGAGATTTACAGAAATATATTTCTGGGTTCCAAGTATTAAATCCAGACTTAGTGATTTGTCATATGGATAAATCAGTTAAATTAAACCTAGAGCTTTCTATCGAAAAAGGTAGAGGTTTTGTTCCTGCAGAAGAGAATAAAAAATCTTCGGCACCTATTGGTACAATTTTCACAGATTCTATTTACACACCAATTAAAAATGTAAAGTATGCAATCGAAAATTTCCGTGTTGAACAAAAAACTGATTATGAAAAATTAATTTTTGACATAGAAACTGATGGATCTATAAATCCTAAAGATGCTTTAACTGAAGCTGCCAAAATATTGATTCATCACTTTATGTTATTTTCTGATGAGCGTATCACTCTTGAAGCAGATGAAATTGCTCAAACTGAAACTTATGATGAGGAATCATTACACATGCGTCAGTTATTAAAAACCAGATTAATAGACATGGATCTTTCTGTTAGAGCACTAAATTGTTTAAAAGCAGCAGAGGTTGATACTTTAGGAGATTTAGTTTCATTTAATAAAAGTGATTTAATGAAGTTTAGAAACTTTGGTAAAAAATCATTAACAGAGTTAGAAGAGCTTGTAATTGTTAAAGGTCTTAACTTTGGAATGGACTTAGTAAAATATAAATTAGATAGAGATTAATCTTTCATAATTTGCCCCTCAATAGTGAGTTGAGCAAGATGAAAGTAAAAAATAAACGTCATGAGACACGGAAAGAAATTTAATCATTTAGGAAGACAAACTGCACATAGAAAAGCTATGTTAGCGAATATGGCTTGTTCTTTAATAGAACACAAACGTATTAATACTACAGTTGCTAAAGCAAAAGCATTAAGAGTTTTTGTTGAGCCATTAATAACAAAATCTAAAGCAGATACAACCCACAATAGAAGAGTTGTTTTTAGTTACCTTAGAGATAAGTTTGCTGTTACAGAATTATTTAAAGAAATTTCTGTTAAAATAGCAGATAGGCCAGGAGGTTATATTCGTATTATCAAGTTAGGAAATCGTCAAGGGGATAATGCTCCTATGGCCATGGTTGAACTTGTTGATTACAACGAAATATACAACCCTAAAGGTAAAAAAGCTAAAAAATCTACACGTAGAGGAAGACGAAAGAAAACTGATGAAGCCGCTGCTTCTGTTGAAACTGCAGAAACCACTACAGAAGAAAAATCTGAATAGTAATTTTAGATTTAAAAATATGTTAAAAAGAGCAGGGAAATTTTATCCCGCTCTTTTTTTTTAATATTTTTATACCTGTTTAAACTAGTTTACGCAACCATTTTTAGATAATTGCACCCTATTATTATACATCAATCTTAAAAGAAAAAAAATGAAGAAATTGAAAATAATTACACTACTATTTTTAACCCTCAGTTTTGTTGGATATTCACAAAGTACAAACACTAATGTAAGTGATAATAATGCTTTAGCTCTCCAAGGGATAACTGGTGGAAACAATAACGGTGGTAACGGTGTTTATGGTACCGCAATGAGGTTTGTAAACCCTCCAAGAACTATAGATGGTTCTATATATTTATTTAATAACTGGAAAAATTATCCTGTAGTTGTTAAATCTAAAGACAACAAAATTTTTACTCTAGATAATGTAAATTTTAATCTGAGAACAAATAGATTGGTAACAAAAATTTCTCAAGATTCAATTTTTGTGTTAAATATGAAATCTATTGAAACAGTTGATATTCAAGGAAAATTGTTTAAAAAAGTGGACACAGAAATTGGTAGTCGAATTTTTGAGGTAATTTATGAGTCTGAAAAAGTTTCATTACTGAATTTTCATAGTGTAAAGTTAGTAGAAGGTTCAGTTAATCCTATGTTAAGCAGAAAAACTGACAAACTAGTACATAAAGAAGTATATTATGTTCTAAACGATCAAGGTATCAATGAATTAAGACTTAAGAAAAAATCTATTTTAAATTCTTTTGCTAGTAATGATAACGAAAAGAACTCTCTTTTAAAATATTTTTTAGAGAATAAGTTGTCCTTCAAAAAAATTGACGATGTAAAAGTCGTTCTAAATAACCTAAATACTATATTCTAAAAATATAATTTTTTAAATCATAAGGCAACTGTGAACAGTTGCCTTTTTTTTGATAGAAATTTAAATAAATCTAATCATAAATATTCTTATTTTTGTTAAAACTTAGAAGTCTAATTGAATGAAATATCAACAAAGAAAGAAAGCATTAGTTTTATTAGCAGACGGAACTATTTTTTATGGTAAATCTGTTGGGATTGAGGGGACTGTAACCGGCGAGATCTGTTTCAATACAGGAATGACTGGTTATCAAGAAATTTTTACAGACCCATCTTATTTTGGTCAAATTATGGTAACCGCCAATGCCCACATAGGAAATTACGGAGTTAATGCCTCGGAAGTAGAATCTGATGGAATTAAGATTTCAGGTTTGATTGTTAGAAATTTTAGTTTTGAACATTCTAGGGTAGATTCTGACGGCAATTTAAAAGATTGGTTTGTTAAACATAATTTAGTTGCAATTTCAGATGTTGATACAAGAGCACTTGTATCTTATATAAGAGATCATGGCGCAATGAATGCTGTTATTTCTACTGAGATTGATGATATAGACAAATTAAAAGCTCAATTATCTAAAGCACCTTCTATGCAAGGTTTAGAGTTGGCCTCTAAAGTTTCTACGAAAGAGCCTTATTTTGTAGGAGATGAAAACTCAAAGTTTAAAATAGCAGCTTTAGATATTGGGATAAAGAAAAATATCTTAAGAAATTTTGTAAAGCGTGGAGCTTACGTAAAAGTATTCCCATACAACGCATCTTTTGAAGATTTACAGGCATGGAATCCGGACGGTTATTTTATATCTAATGGCCCAGGAGATCCCGAACCTTTAATAGAGGCTCAAAATTTGGCTAAAGAAATTATTGAAAGAAATTTACCTTTATTTGGTATTTGTTTGGGGCATCAAGTTATAGCCTTAGCAAATGGAATATCAACTTATAAAATGCATAATGGCCACAGAGGAATAAATCATCCAGTAAAGAACTTACTTACGGGTAAAGGTGAAATCACTTCTCAAAATCATGGTTTTGCGATCAATAGAGAAGAGACAGAGTCTCATCCAGATGTAGAGATAACCCATGTACACCTTAACGATCACACTGTAGCAGGTATTCGATTAAAAAATAAAAATTGTTTTTCTGTCCAATACCATCCGGAAGCTAGTCCAGGACCACATGATGCGGAATACTTGTTTGATCAATTTATGGAAAATATTAAATAATTAACATAGGTTTATTTTTTTTGTTATATCTGTAGCTATCTCATAGACTCTTTACTGATTTTGTAATATTTACTACTTTTTTTTATTATTAATGCTTGTTCATTAAATGAATATGTATTACTTTTACGGTAGTGATGTCTAACATCACTTTCTTTTTCATAGCAATTTTTCCCACTCTTAGGAGTGGGTTTCTTTTTTACTTAAATTTAAATTTTTAAACCTTAATATTTCTTAACAGATGAAATCGTTTTCGTAATAAATTAGTGATATTTTAAATTTAAAACGCCCATATTATGTAATTTAGCAGTCAACGAATTAAAGAAATTTTTTAATTATAAATTTTTAATAAAATGAGTATTATTATAAACATTCATGCAAGGCAAATTTTTGATTCTAGAGGAAATCCAACAATAGAAGTTGATGTTACAACAGAAAATGGATATTTAGGTAGGGCAGCAGTCCCATCTGGTGCCTCAACAGGAGAACATGAAGCAGTAGAATTAAGAGATGGTGGTAAAGATTTTATGGGTAAAGGTGTCTTAAATGCTGTAGATAATGTAAATACAATAATAGCTCAGGAATTACTTGGTTTTTCAGTTTTTGAACAAAACAAAGTAGATCAAATGATGATAGATTTAGATGGAACACCAAATAAATCAAAGTTAGGAGCCAATGCAATTTTGGGTGTTTCTCTTGCTACTGCTAAAGCAGCTGCGGCAGAATTAGGAATTCCTTTATACAGATATATTGGTGGTGTATCTGCAAATACACTTCCAGTTCCAATGATGAATATTATAAATGGTGGTTCTCATTCTGATGCACCTATCGCTTTTCAAGAATTTATGGTTATGCCAGTAAAAGCATCTACCTTTTCTCAAGCGATGCAAATGGGATCTGAAATTTTCCATAATTTAAAGAAGGTTCTTCATGATAGAAACCTTTCTACGGCTGTTGGTGATGAGGGAGGTTTTGCTCCTACACTTGAAGGAACAGAGGATGCATTAGACACAATAGCTTTAGCTGTTAAAAACGCTGGTTATACATTAGGTGACGATATTATGATTGCCTTAGATTGTGCAGCTGCAGAGTTTTATGAAAATGGTAATTATGATTATTCTAAGTTTGAAGGTGAAACAGGTAAGATAAGATCTAGTAAAGAACAGGCCGATTATTTGGCTGAACTAGCTTCTAATTATCCAATTATTTCTATTGAAGATGGTATGGATGAAAATGATTGGGAAGGATGGAAATATTTAACCGATAAAATAGGTGATAAGGTTCAATTGGTAGGTGATGACTTATTTGTAACAAATGTTAAAAGATTATCTCGTGGAATAGAAAATGGTATTGCCAATTCTATCCTAATAAAGGTAAATCAAATAGGAACATTAACAGAGACTATTGATGCTGTTAATATGGCAAAAAATGCAGGGTTTACATCTGTAATGAGTCATCGATCAGGAGAAACTGAAGATACTACAATTGCAGATTTAGCAGTTGCATTAAATTGTGGTCAAATCAAGACAGGATCTGCATCTCGTTCAGATCGTATGGCGAAATATAATCAACTATTAAGAATAGAAGAAGAATTGGATAGTGTCGCGTATTTTCCTCAAAATAAGGCATTCAATATTTAACTTACTACCTTTATAAAGTATACAACCTCTTAATCTTAAATTAAGAGGTTTTTTTATTAAAATAACATGTAAAGAAATATTATTTCCTCATCTTCAAAAACTGTCTTAGTTTTTTTTAAAACCCTCTAAAATTCATATCTTTGCCACACTTCATTAAAAACAAAATCGAAAAACAAAATGGCAGAAATAGCTAAATTACAAATTGGAGACCATGCATATGAATTTCCAGTAACAAAAGGATCTGAAAATGAATTAGCTATTGATATTAAAACCTTGAGAGGAGTTTCTGGAGGAGTAATTACTATAGATCCTGGTTATAAAAATACGGGTGCTTGTAAAAGTGCTATTACTTTTTTAGATGGTGAAAAAGGAGTGTTAAGATATAGAGGATATTCAATAGAGGATTTAGCAGAGAAGGCAGATTTTTTAGAAGTATCCTATTTGTTGATTTTTGGAGAATTACCATCTCAAGATCAATTGTCAAAATTTCATTCAGATATTAAAGACAAAGCTATTGTTGATGATGATGTAAGAAAAATATTAGATGCCTTTCCAAAGACAGCTCACCCAATGGGCATACTTTCTTCTTTAACGAGCGCTTTAACTGCTTTCAATCCTTCTTCTGTAAATGTAGATTCTGATGAAGAAATGTACAGAGCCATCGTGAAAATTATGGGAAAACTACCAGTTCTAGTTTCATGGGCCATGAGAAAAATTAACGGCCTTCCGTTAAATTACGGATCAAATTCATTAGGATATGTTGAAAATGTTATGAGTATGATGTTTTCAAAGCCAAATGAAGAATATACAGTTAATCCAATAGTGAGAGATGCTTTAAATAAACTACTAATACTTCATGCAGATCACGAGCAAAATTGTTCTACTTCTACAGTACGAATAGTTGGTTCCTCTCATGCTGGTTTATTTGCTTCACTATCTGCAGGTATTTCTGCATTATGGGGCCCACTTCATGGAGGTGCTAATCAAGCTGTACTTGAAATGCTTGAAGCCATTAAAGAAGACGGTGGAGATACAAAAAAATATATGGCTAAAGCCAAAGATAAAAATGATCCTTTCAGATTAATGGGATTTGGTCACAGAGTATATAAAAATTTTGACCCAAGAGCCAAAATCATTAAGGTTGCTGCCAATCAGGTGTTAAACGATCTGGGGATAGATGATCCAATTTTAGACGTTGCTAAATCTTTAGAACAAGAAGCATTAAATGATCCTTATTTTGTTGATAGAAAATTATATCCAAACGTAGATTTTTATTCAGGAATTATTTACAGAGCTATGGGGATACCTGTTGAAATGTTCACAGTTATGTTTGCACTAGGCCGTTTACCGGGATGGATAGCACAATGGAGGGAGATGCGTTTAGGTAAGGAACCTATTGGTCGTCCACGTCAAATTTATACAGGAGAAACACTTAGAGAATTTAAAAATATAGCCCAAAGGTAGATTGAAATATCACTGCATGAAACAAGCTATATATTTTGAATTCAGTTTTGATAACTAACTTGTTTATATTTACTCTTTAACACGATTGTATGTTACACTTAAATATTCAAAACGAAACCTCTCGATTGAGATCTGTCGTTTTGGGGATTGCATATCATAACGGGCCTACACCAACTTTGGAAGAATGTTATGATCCAAAAAGTAAATTACATGTCATAGCTGGTACTTACCCTAAAGAACAAGATATGATTTCAGAGATGGAATCTGTAATGAAGGTATTCGAAAAATATGATATAGAAGTGTTTCGCCCAGAGGTGATAGAAAACTATAATCAAATTTTTTCTAGAGATATTGGTTTTGTAATAGAAGATAAATTTATATCAGCGAATATTCTTCCTGAAAGAGATCAAGAAATTACGGCAATTCATCACGTTTTAAGTAAAATACCGAAAGAAAATAGAATATCACTTCCAGAGGAATGTCATGTTGAAGGAGGGGATGTGATGCCATGGAATGAGTATATTTTCATAGGAACTTACTCTGGAAAAGAGTATTCAGAATATATTACTGCAAGAACAAATATTAATGCAGTTAAGGCAATCCAAGAATTATTTCCAAATAAAATTGTTAAATCATTTGAACTAAGAAAATCAAATGATAATGCAAAAGAGAATGCATTACATTTAGATTGTTGCTTTCAACCCATAGGTAAAAACATGGCAATTCTTCACAAGAATGGATTTCTCATTGAAGAAGAATTTAAATGGTTGGTAAATTATTTTGGAAAAGAAAATGTTTTTGAAATATCCAAAGATGAAATGTATCAGATGAATAGTAATGTCTTTTCTATTTCTGAAGATGTAGTTATTTCAGAACAAAACTTTACAAGGTTAAATTTATGGCTTGAAGCTAAGGGGTTCACAGTTGAAAAAGTACCTTATCAAGAGATTGCTAAACAAGAAGGTTTGTTAAGGTGTTCTACTTTACCTTTGGTGAGAGATTAATCAAATTTCAGGCAATTTAGTGTTTGATAAGAATTGGAGCTTTTCATTATACAAGTAAATAAAAAAAGTCCATCATAGAATGATGGACTTTTTTTTTAGTGTAAAATACCTAGTTATGGTAAGATAACTTTATTAATAGCATGGATTATACCATTGTTAGCTTGAACGTTTGTAGCAATGATGTCAGAAACTCTTCCGTTTGCATCTGTTAATGTTGCACCACCAGTAACATTAGCTGTAATGTCTCCACCCAGTGTACTTACTGTTAGGTTATCTGTTAAATCGGTATCAAAAACATTTGCTCCTGCTACAACATGAACTTTAAGAACTGCGTCTAATGTTGGCTCATCAATATCTCCTAATCCTGATACACCTAACTCAGTTAATAATGACCCAAAGGCATCATTAGTTGGCGCAAATACAGTAAATGGTGCTGGAGAAGTTCCTGTAGCTGTAGACAAGACACCTACAAAATCAGTTGTCAAGTCATCTCTAGTTAAAGCAGCTACTAATGTTGAAAATGTTGGATCAGCTACAGCAAATGTAACAACACTTGGTAATCCAATCACAGCATCAACTAAGTGTACGATTCCGTTGTCTGCTTCAATGTTTGCATCAGTAACAGAAGATACGCCGTTAAATCTTACTCCATTAGAGGTATCTATAAAGATTGACATTGATGCATCTGAAGCTGAAGTTGTAGCAAAAGTTGATGCATACCCTGTTGTTAAGTCTGTAGAGGCTAGTCTTCCTCCTATAACGTGGTTAAGAAGTATGTTGGTTAAAACATCTACAGGAACATCCTCTAAACTACTGAATCCATTATCGCTTAAAAATGTGTTAAAAGCGTCGTTAGAAGGTGCTAGAACTGTAAAAGGTCCTTGACTTGCTAAAGTAGTAACTAAATCAGCTTTTTGTAATGCTGCAACTAAAGTTGTAAGATTTTCAGCACCTAAAGCTACATCAACTATCGTATTAGTTGTAGGTACTTCAGGCTCATAAGGTAATTCATTGTCAGTGTCGTCATTACAAGATTGAAGGGTTGTAAGAGAGATTAATAAAATTGGGATAATCTTTAATAAGTTTTTCATAATATATATTTTTTAATTATTGTTTAACAAAACTAGAATATTGTTAAACAGAAGAGGTATTAAATTTTGTTAAATTAATCTCAAAGACTTGTTAATTAATTTTAGACCTATTTAAAAGTTGAAAAATACTAATCACTTTTTTTGGAAGTAAAAAAGTAATAGTTTTGTAATTGAAATAAGTGATTATGCAACAAACAACAAATTCAATTCTTATGATTCGTCCTATAAATTTTAGGATGAATGAGCAAACTGCAGTTAATAATTATTATCAAAAGGTATTGGATAATTTGTTGCCTGAATCTGTAAATATAAATGCCCAACAAGAATTTGATAATTATGTCATGAAATTAAAATCTCATGGAGTTCAAGTAATTGTGATTTCAGATATTGAAGGTTCGGATACTCCAGATTCTATCTTTCCTAACAATTGGATTTCTTTTCACGAAAGTGGTACTGTTGGTATATATCCAATGTTTGCAGAGAATAGACGTTTTGAAAGAAGAGAAGATATATTAGACCAACTCGAGGAAAAGGGGTTTGTTATAAAAAACAGTATCGATTATTCTGATGCTGAAAATGACGGTATATTTTTGGAGGGTACTGGAAGTTTATTATTGGATAGAGTAAATAGAAAGGCCTATTGTGCTCTTTCGCCCAGAGCAGACGAAGATTTATTCATTGAATTTTGTGAAGATTTTGAATATACTCCAGTTGTATTTTCTTCATATCAAACAGTTAACGATAAGAGAGAAGCAATTTATCACACCAATGTTATGATGTGTTTAGCAGAAACGTTTGCGGTGATTTGTTTAGATAGTATAGATGATAAAAAAGAACGAAAAAATGTATTAAAACACTTGAAAGAAGATGGGAAGAAAATTATTGAAATATCTGAAAGTCAAGTAAATAATTTTGCTGGAAACATGTTGCAAGTTCGAGGAAGAAATAATGAACTTTTTTTAGTAATGAGTCAAGCGGCACACAATTCATTAAATCAATCGCAACTTTCACAAATAGGAAATCATTGTAAAATTATTTCAAGTTCATTAGATACTATAGAAGCCTGTGGAGGAGGAAGTGCTCGATGTATGATGGCTGAGATTTTTTTACCCAAAGAAAAATTAATTTTTAATAATTTTCTTTAATATATATTTTCCTCCTTTAAATTCAACTTTTAAAAGATACACCCCTTTAGAAATATTTTTAAAATCAATTCCCTCTTGCTTTTTTTTGAAAAAAATAGTTCTTCCACTTAAAGAAAATAAACTAAAGGATTGAATTTCTTGATGCTTGTTTTTTTGGATAAGTTTAAAAGAGTCTTCTATAGGGTTTGGAGCTACTGATATTGAATTTGAGAACTCATCATCTTTTATTGACAGCAAATTATCAAGTGGGTTGGAAAATTCGTATAGTTTTTGAGGAAACTCAAATGTAGCAGTACCAATATTAGTTGAAAAAAACTCTCTTGAAATATAATACTTGGAGTCTTCAAAAAAAGTAATTCCTTCTATTTGACTTCCTTGTTCTAAAAAAATAGAATCTATTAAGTCTATTCTTGTTGGGATTCCTCCGAAAATATCTAGCGAAGATGGTCTGTCATGATCAATATAAAGCAAAAAAGGTATAAGTGTAATATTATATCCACAAAATAAAAAACCATCAGTAATAGCATTGTAACTAACTCCTGTAATTAGGCCTTGTGAATCGTAAGAACTTACTTTTTCTGCAGAATAGTTTCCAACAGCGGTTGGAATAACATAAGCATTGGTTTTGAAATCTATCCAGTTTTTAGAAAAAATAAAAATATTTTCTTGATATACTGCAATAGCTTCAGCATCAAAATTTGAATTGTTTGGTTGAGATGTGAAATCTGTTTGATCTTCGTAAGAAAAAGTAATCTGTTCAGCTGTGACACTTGTTGAGGAAATAAAATCAGATTTTAAAATTTTATAAATTATTAAATTATCTCTATCTCCATTATTGTTTCCAATATCAGCAACATAAATATGAGTATTATCCTGACTAATATCTTCCCAATCTATATGAGTTGCATTGGTGATATTAATTATTCTTGAGATAGTTCCACTAATAGTATCAACTTCATATAGATTTGGATCATCTCCGCTGTCGTTATGGGTGATTATTTTACCGTTTAAAAAGATGAGACCAGAAGTTTCCTTAACTTCAGATGGGAGCACAAATTTTTCCATAAGGCTATATTCTTGTCCAAAAGAACTTAGACTAAAAATAAAAAACAAAATATAAAAAAACTTTTTCATCAAATTATTCTAAAACTTCTTTAATAACTCTTCCTGAATTACCATTTGTTAATTCTACGCCAAGAAGGGTAGCTAAAGTTGGAGCAATGTCTCTTACATTATAATTTTTGTGAGAAAATCCATTCTTAATCCCTGCACCGTAAAATAGTATTGGTACATGAGTATCATAACTGTATGCAGAGCCATGAGTTGTTCCTGTTTTTCCTCTAGAAATAGTTCCAGGTGTTGGGATTATTACAACATCGCCAGATAGTTTTTGATTGTAGCCGAGTTGTACTTTTTCTAAAATACCAGAATTAAACTCAGCCGTTTGTAAAGTTTTTGAGGTAACTGTTTTATATACCCCGTCAAATAATAGGGCTTCTTGTGCAAATACATCAGCAACAGCGTCTAAATTTAGCTTTAGTTTTTTAATTTTTTCTTTATTTAAGAAAATTTGAAAGTTAGATATGTTTTCTACAAGATCTTGATTTTCAAAATTGGTCATTGAAATTTCAGTTAAATACTTTTTAAATTTCTTCGATTTAAAGTATGGTGCTGGAATTTTTAAAGATTGTAAGTAAGAGGGAACTTGAGAAGCTCCATGATCTGCAGAAAGAAATATTGTATATTTTCCAACACCAACTTCCTGATCTAAATAAGTTAATAGATCTGCAATATTTTGATCTAGCCTTAAATATGTATCTTCAATCTCTATAGCATCTGTTCCATATTGATGTCCTACATAGTCTGTACTTGAAAAGCTAAGTGCTAAAAAGTCTATTGCATTATTCTTTCCTAAGTGTTCTCCTTTTATTGCTGCTTTTGCAAAGTCTAAGGTTAAATCATTTCCAAATGGAGTCTCTTTAATGATATCAAAG
>Ga0228622_1001078_pt1 | contig 12580 bp, 9 predicted proteins | sample 26DmetaG_FD_186035 | JGI IMG/M metagenome (GOLD analysis project Ga0228622, IMG submission 186035) | Seawater microbial communities from Monterey Bay, California, United States - 26D | ecosystem: Environmental > Aquatic > Marine > Coastal | place: USA: California | collected 2016-10-01
GGCAAGCAAACTTGGGTCAAACTAAAGATTATTTAATAAATGAATGTCAATTGGATGAAGAGTGTCAAGTTTTTGAAAATACTGCCAGTTTAATTTCATTTAAATATGGTGATGCATTTAATGAAGCAGATGGTCAAACTGAAAAAAACAGCTTGGATATAAATGGATACTGTATAAGTGAGTTACTAACCATACATAATACGGAATGGAAGTCTATGTCAAAATTTGATAGACTTCTTAATAAAAGCCCAAATTGGAAAAAAATTGTAAACGTAAAAGATTTTCTTTTGTCTGAAAATCTTACTCTTAAATATAATAGTAATTTTTCACCAAGTATAAAAGCAAAAATTACTTATTATAAAGTAGCTAAAGAAATCGTTATTGAGTATACATATGGAAAATTTAAAAAGTAAAATGTTATACATATAATCATATAAGCAATTTCTTTTTTAATGTTAGGCCAAGACTTTAGTAATGAAACTTTTAGCTTTCCCAAAAGGAGAATGTCATGACGAAATGCTTTTTTTAAACCTTGACTAATAATAAAAAAACAATGGTAATATGAAAAAGAGCAACGAAATTATTTGGTGGCTTGATTTTCCCAAGGATTATTTTGAAAGAATTACTTTCGAAGGTATTGTACTGATGCATTCAGCTCAAATCGAATCTGATCCTGAGTGCGTCAGTTTTAATGGCAACTGGGACCATTATAGTTCGGATATTGAAACTCGTATAATTTGTCATGATGAGATAAAATTGATCAACACGTTGGGTCATTGTAAGACGATTATATTACCAAAAAAATTCTATGTAACGAATTGTTTTATTGATAGTGCAAATGATGATTATTTTCCAACGATTTTCGAAGCAAAAAATAGAATTGTTTATTACCACACTTATCCGCACAACTGGGATGGAGTATTAGCTGCAACATTGGTAACCATTGACATAGATGGCGGAACTATTTTAAAACAAGAATTTAAGGAAGAATGGGCTTTGAAAATACAAAAAAAAATATTGACAATAGGTGATGAAGTATACAATTGGTCTAGAAACGAATTGAAGCTATTTTTAAATGACAACGAGACGAAATTAGCTATGCACAGCGTCTGTGGCCAATCCGATGAATATTCAATAACGCTAATTTTATCTTGGTTAGAAAATAGTTGGGATTTAATAGATGTTTTAGTAGATTTTTGTCCGAAAGATGAAGAATTTTTTGAATTTAACAATGAATTTTTTCAGATAGGTCACAACAGCTTAATCAGAGAGTACTGCGGTCGTTAACCATATTTCTTGTAAGACATAAAAAATGATTTAAATACTAACAAATTAAACCTTTAAAAGAAAACAGAGTCTAAAAACTTTATGCTGAAAATAAAATTAATCAAAATAGTACTATCTATATTCTTTGCAATTTTACTATTTGCAAATTCCCTATCTGCTCAAATTGACAGTATTTTCGATCAAGGTGTTTACAGAACTTTCATTACTCGTTTACCAGCCGACTATTCGACTGCAAATGAATATCCACTTGTTCTTAACTTACACGGACGTACTTCTAGTGCGTCTGAACAGCAATTCTTAACGCAGTTTGATGGTGTTGCCGATTCAGAAGGGTTTGTCGTCGTTTACCCTGATGGAATTGATAACACATGGACAACAATAGGAAATTCAGACTCAGATTTTCTATCTAATTTGGTAGATACTATTCGTGCAAATTATTCCATTAATAATTGCTTATTTGTCACTGGTTTTTCACGAGGTGGATTCATGACCTATAAATTTGCTAATACCACATCTCACAATGTAACTGCTATTGCAGTTGGTTCAGGAAACATGTCAAATGCGCTTCAAAATTCCTCAGCCTCTGCTCCGCAAATACCTATCATGCATTTTCACGGCACTGATGACAACTTTGTTTCTTACGATGGAACATTTTTGATTTCGTCTGTTGAAAATACGATTCAATGGTGGGTGGATCACAACAACTGCAATACTACACCTGTATTCAGCAACATTACAAATTCTAATTTAACGGATGGATCAACTGTTGAAAAATATTATTATGATGGGGGAGCAAGCGAAAGTGAAGTTACCTTCTTCAAGGTAATAAACGGAGGTCACACATGGAGCGGAGCAATACCAATTCCTGTTTTTGGCAGTACGAATCAGGACATTAATCAAAGTGAAATCATAGGAGAATTTTTTTCCGAACTTTGTTCTAAAAGCACAGGAATTAATGAAACACCATCTGAAAATTCATTAAGCGTTTATCCAAATCCTTTTATAAGCCAATTAACTATTAACACAAATAATTATGAAGAGCTCACTATGATTATTTATAATAACCTTTTGCAACCTATCATTAAAGAGACTTTTGAAAAAACAGTCACCATAAATACCGACCACTTTCCTAGGGGAATTTATTACTATGAAGTACGAGGTGAGAAAGGACTTCTTAATTCTGGTAAAGTCATCAAAAATTAAAAAAGTAAGCGCTAACACTATATATCACTCCATATCTTTTCGTTCCTCACAGAGACAATCGATATAATCATCCGTCGGACATCATCTATGAAGATATGCCTCACATTGCAGTATGGATGAAGAAACAATTAATAGGTAAATAAATTGTTTTTGCAAGAATTAATCAGCGGAATGATTGATTTCTTGGGATGCTAATAAAACTTAAGCTATGATTCAAAAGATTTCAGTTTGTAATTCAGATGATCTAATCCCTTGGAGATTGGATCTAAATAAATTTAGAAACAAATATTCTTCAATATACGATATACACAAAAAGAATCTCTCAGAGATGGACTTTTCAGAAATTGAGGATATTCTCCCACAAGGGGAAAACTTACTTGAAGTAACAGCAAATATCGAGTCCGTTATTTTATATTTTTCTGATGAAACTACAGTATCTATTTTAAATACAGATTTGATTAAATGGCATGGTATATATTGTGATGATTACTCTATTTATTCTGATGAACACTTTGTTTATTTTATCATTTCACTCGCATACGGCCAAGCTGGATCTCTTGGCATTTGGAGTATAAATGATAGGGAATGGATTTTTAATCGTTCAGACGAGACATTCTGTGTAGAAGCAGTAGTTTATTCTGAATCCACTGGCATTTTTATAGGTATTTCGCATTGGAATTATCCAATGACCCCATATGGTGGTGAGGACTTTTTTATAGTGAAATGTGATGGTAGTTATATTGAAGTATATTTAGAACAAGCTAAAGAATCTGATTTCAGTGATATCTCAACTAAAATTTGTAGAAAATTTATGAATTTGGACAATCATTATCTTTGTTTTGATGAGATTAAATCTTTAGTTGTGACTATTAGAGGAAACAAGAAATCTGTTTACAAACTTAATGACCAACAAGATATTTGAGTTTGATTAATTGAATCTTGCAACCATTAGTTGTAAGAATTATTTTAGTAAAATGGAATTGAAGTGTATTAATCTGAAAATATCTATTGATACTGGAAATCTTAAATAAAATGAATAAAAGCGAAATTTGTTGCAACATTAAATAACGATATTGTATGCAGTCCACTAGGTAGAATCAATGACAACCAAAAAAAATATACAGATATAAGATAAATATCCGGAACTCAATTAAATTAGAGTGGCAGATATACAATTGTTAGCGGCAAGCAAAAATAAATGAGTCTACAGATACATAATATAAATGGACAAAATCCGAATTTGAACTATTCAGATTTTGAAAATGATTTTGAGAGGATAATCGGAAGAAGGTGTTCCAAGGCCCAGTGCTTTCTTTTCAATAACTTTCCAGTTTCAGTATCAACCGAATTTAACATTGATCTAATAGTTGTTATTGCATTAAAAAACGAGAAAGGAAATTTCAATATAGTTAAATCAATCGATGGCAAACCAAAATATCTATACAACCAAATAATACCGATCAAATTCATAGACCAATACCATAACGAAGAAATTACTTTAGATGATAAATTGAGAATTGTAGCTAACGAAAAATATTTAGATTATGACTCTGAAATAAGTTCTATTAGATATAGTTTTAGAAATTATCTTGTTAAACGATGTGGATTTAACTCATCGGAATTATATATAAAGCCAATTGTTTTTCTAAAAAATGACAGGGAATTTATAAAGGATAATCACATTGTAGGTCCAGAACTAAATTTTAAAATTCTTTACAAGTATTTAAAATATAATTCTCAAGAAATTTTCATATCGTACAAGACTTGGAAAAATGAAATGAGTTATGATGATATAATTTATGATATAGAAAGAATAAACAATCAAGCATCAAAAGATAGTAAAGCAGGATATTTAACAAAGAAAAAAATTGATAGAATAATCAAGCAACTTTCTAACTCAAAGAAGATTTATGAAGAGCTGAATAATAACTTAATAATTGTTGGCGGAAAAGCTGGTACGGGGAAATCAAGCGAACTATTACTTTTGGCAATGAAATGCATTGGGGATTCGCATAATGCAATGTATTTGACATACAATAAACTTCTTGTTTATGAAATAGCTAAAACTGTAAAGTCTTATGTAAATTCACAATTAAATAATCCACAAAAGAAGCGACCAGGAGAGGGAACTATAATGACTCTTCATTCATTTTTCTACAGACTCAGCAAGTCGTTAGGTGTTTTACACATATTAAATGCGGAGCGAATAGAAGAGCTACTTCTTATACTTAAAGTAAGGATGAGAAAAATATATGATGTTTTTAAAGTAGAATTACTAAAACAAAATATCACTACAGACACTTTAAAATCGACGATACAAAACCATTCTGATATTGAAATTGGGACTAAAGAAGTTGGAATTGATTTTATCAACTTCACAATTAAAAGACAAATTCTTAATAGTAAGAATTTGTCAAAATTAGCCAAGATATATTTTGAGTATAAAAAGGAAACTCTTGGAACTATTGACGTAAATAAAACATTCCTTGCTGACTATTATGGCGTACTTGAGAATACATTGATGCAAATTAACGAACCAGACAAATTCTATGAAAAGTATGATGTCAAAAACAAATTTGATTTATTAGCTATTGCAATTAGACTAAGTGACAAATATGTGGAAAAAGAGAATGGACAAAAAATTGTTACAAAGGCTGGTTTTAACGAGACAAAGAATAGGAGAATTGGAGGCTTTAGAAGAAAACGGACTTTATTTATAGATGAAGCACAAGATTGTCACAGACTCGAAAAAGAAATACTAATTAACATTTTTGGAAGTCAACATGTTGTAGTTGCTAATGGAGGGAAAGAACAATTAATTAGACATGTAGAACTATGTAATTGGGAAGTATCTCAAGCACAGAAACTTAGTATTAAAAAGTATAATACAAGGAAAAAGTCATTTCGTATCAAGTCCACTGTGGTGAACTTTGCAAATTTTGTTGCTAAAAAGTATAATATCCATTTAGATTTAGAGCCCGTAGATTCAGAAGATGAAGGTGAACTATTAATTGACTTTAGAAAAGAAATAGGTAATGACGATATGTTGTCATTAGTTAAATACTTAAATACAAATGGTGAAATTAATGGATGTACTCCATATGAAAGTCTATTAGTCTTATTAGAGTCAAATACTCAGAGAAAAGAAGGAAATGGCAAGACTAACTCACAAGTTGATTCAGCATTTATTAATGAGTATGGCAATATAGAAAATGACAAAATCAAAGAAAGAGGAAATTGGCAATACTTGCAATATCTCGAAAAGAATAAACATTTGTTTTGGGACGGTACAGTTGAAGATAAATCTCAATTAATAGTCCCTGGACCTTATGAATCCAGAGCGATCTATTATGAATCTTGTCGGGGATTAGAAGCTTGGAATGTAGCCTGCTTCTCAATGGACAAGTTTTTTAGTATTAAAAGAAATGAACCAGACGCTGAAAAGTATTTAATTGGAGATTTGTTTTTGAACCAAGACAATGAACAAAGAAAAAACATGTATGCAGCTACTTGGATATTAATGGCAATAACTCGAGTAATAGATACACTCTATCTACAAATAAATGACAAGGACTCTGAATTTGGTAAATTGGTTTCGGAATATGTAAAAGGAAACCCAAAAAATGTTAGAATATTAACGGAAAAGAGCCAGCAGCTAACACATGATGATGACATAATCACTCCTTCGTCGTGACTCTGCATATCATAATTCCGTTGTGTCTAATTAAAAAAATAAAAATGAAATACGTATCATTATTAAAAAAGATGGCTTTTCTAGCCGATAGACTTGAGAAATACAAAGATTTGGATTTTAATAGAACAGAAATAAAGATTAATACACTGTTGGTAAATAGCGAATTACTTTCTTATTCACTTAAAGTACTAAGCATCCCTTTTAAAGAATATACTCCCGACCATGAAGCAGCCTCTTCACCTGAGGAGATGAATTTTTGTGTTGGCCACGAAGTTGACCTTAGAATTTTATTCGTTTTAGCTTATGTTGCGAAAGAAGTATATAGCGATGAAATGAAAATGTATGTTACCTATGCGACTGAACCTGAAAGCAATAAGAAATGTATCTCTTTTGGCTCCTACATTACTGAAGATAAGGATTTTACAAATATTTCAAGTTCGATAGCATTGAGTCAAGTTATTTCATTGAATATTGATCAAATGAATTGGGAAGAATTTGGTGAAATGTTTCCAAATAAAAACTACTCAGCTGATGGTCAATGTACATATACAGTGAATGAACGTGATGATTATGACAACTACAATGACTATGATGACTATGATGACTATGATGACTATGATGACTATGGAACAAGCTATGAAAAATATGATGGTTACAATGGATATAGTGATGATGTAATAGATGATGCCTTTGAAGGAGACCCGTCATTAACATGGAATATAGATTAATCAGAAAAAAGAAAGTGATTGTTTTGATTTGTGGTGTCAAAATATTAAAGCTTTTAGACTGATTATTTTGGCTTGTTACTGCCAGTTTGTAATACATACACAAACCCCGCATGGCGTGATTCTAACAAAAATATCTCTCAGTCTATACGTGCGTTTACATCAACTCTCTACCTCGTATTTTGAAACCTACCCCCCTACATTAAATGCTTGGTATACTGGTTGTTCGTGGCGTAAGTGCGTAGAGTTCGTAGGGTTGATTTTTATATTTCGTAGGGTTGATTTACGTATTCCGATATTGTAATCTATTGATTATCAATACAATAAGTTACTTCTTCGTAGGGTTCGTAGGGTTGTTCTACTAAACTACTATACTATACTAAACTACCACTACTATACTACTACATCATTATAAATACTATATTACTAAAAGTACTATACGAACTATACGAAAATCGGCTGTGATGACTTATGTGTACAGTGTTTGGGGTTCGTATAGATGATCTATTATACACTACGAACATCTATACGAACTATACGAATGTTATTACGAATATGACTGTTTCGGCACAGAAACACTTTGTGGTGTTTGCGTATCATGGAAACCATCAGATACATATAAATCTCTTTCTATCTCCTCAAGAGGGTAATACGTACCTTTTACGCCACTTACTGAGGTTCTCTTTCCGGCTATACCAATAGAACTTAGGTACTTTCCAATCTTGCTTGGGGCATAAGTTTTCAAAGTTTTCTTTTTTAGAGCAATTGCAATTTCGGTTGCTGTCACTCCAGCACTTGAATTTTCTGTAAAGTATTTCATGATCACTTCTTCAGTTTCGTTGACTTCTCTGAATTCGGTCATTTCGGATAGGTATTCAATCTCTTGTTCTGTTACCTTATATAAGTCACGTTTATCTTTTGCATACTCCCAAAGGTTCATCAATTCGCTCCAGACTTTTTCTATCCCGTTTCCTTCATTGATAATCTCATCGAAAAGGGCTTTATTTCTCTTATTCACTTTCAACGGAAATATTCGTCTATTGGCTTTTTCTTCTGAAGTTAAAACTTTAGTATCGTTTGAAGTAGCACACAAAACTGCATACCGTTTGTATTTTCCAGTACTCTTAGCAAATGGTATTCTATAACTAAAAAACTGAGCACTAAGAGCGTATTTTACAAAGTCTTTGTCTTTCCTGCCAGTCCCAGTTATATCATCTCTTAGTAATAGCAGCGAGTTGCACATCATCATTTTATCATCATTTCCTTTGATAGAAAAATCTTTAATACTCGTAACATACTTAGATAAGATCGAAGGCAATAGGTTTTCAAAGAAATATGTCTTTCCGCCATTTTGAGCTCCTACAAAGATCATCATTATATCTAGTGGGCCAGCACGATATGTTGAAGCAATAATCTGAAGCATCCATTTGATAAAAAGACCGTAACAAATATTCTTTTCAGCATCATTTTTGAATTCTGCATTTATAGAATCAAATAACTTACGAGTAGATACCAATCCTTCCAGCTTATCAATATTATCAAAGTAATCTTTGAATGGGTGAAAAGTTTTAACCCTATCCGAATAGCAGTAGTCTATAACTAAGTGTTTACTAAGATTTGGACACTTTTGTTTTATATCCAAGTAACGTGAATTCATTGTAACATCATCGTATTCTTTGCCGTCTTTATCTTCTACTATTTGAGTGACTTCATTACGTCTTATATCTAGCTTAGAAAAGTATTTATGCACGTGGTCTAAATGAGTTAATTTTTTTGACTTGGTAATGTTTGTTTCTTTGCTACTATCACTCCAGTCTTCATCCACAAAACCAAGCTCTTGTAAATCTTTTCTTGTTTCAGTCCAATCAGTTTTGTTATCAAGATCACGACCTTGCTGGATATGAAATACAGACGATGCTGTTAATCCTCTACCAGATGGATATCGTGTCGATGATGAAAACATATTGAGTATCTCTACATTGTCAGTAATAGCTATACCGCCACTTTTTGAAGACTTAGTATCATTACCACTCCTTAACACGTCAATCCATCCGTTACGCTCACCTAAGATAGTAAAGCCGTCCGTTTCTAGTAAGTCTGCAATAGAAGTCGCTTGGTTATATCTATCGTAGCATGTGTTCTTGATTTTAGCTTTATTTATGCTGAAATCTTTTTTATCTGTTTTTATTGAGATAGTTTTTTCAGATAAGGTTCTGCATATGAAAAGTAATTTCTCTCGCTCTTCTACAGTTATAGTAGGTATGCAATCAAGACCATCAGATTGGAATTCATAACCATCAGATGGATCGCAAACGATAAACCCTCCTTCGCCACGAGTCTCAATCAATACCTTATCATTAATTCCTTTTGCAAGTGCTTGATTCTTGGCTATTGTTTCGCATCTGTAGAAAATATGAAAGCCTTTGCTGGTTGTTGTTTCATAGATCATGTTGTCGTAAAACTGCGGCAAAGAGTTCTTTATCATTGTCTGCAATCGCTCCCAAAGTTTGCCAGACTTTTCAAGTCTATCAGCTTCGTTATACGCTCCATCCTTGTCGTATTTACAATCTATATCTATAACCTCTAGGTTGCCAGATACTTTGCCCGTGACGATCCCGGTAAACGCATTCTCGATATGTTTGCTTAATGTTTCATTCAATTCTGATTCGGTTGGAAATCTACTTTGGAATACTTTCCATGATCCACAAGGGCTTTTATATCCTTTTGCTTTTGCATCAGAATGAGCTGGTATGGCGCAAAGCTTATCTTGCTGGAGTGCTAGTAGTTTATTTACTCTATTGTTATTGTCTTTCATTTCTAAAAAATATATTGTGCAAGTGACTAAAATGCCTTCCCTTACGATTTGATTTTAACTAAGATTTACGCCTTCGAGATTCGTACTTTCGAGGGTGTTTTTGTTTTATTGAAAAGTCTCTAATTGATACACTCTTATAGTCAGATGTAGCTGTCTATTTAGATTTTCGATTAGGTACATAACATGATTGTGATATTGGAATGTGAGCTAGTGGTTAGACCGCATTAATTTCGTTTACGTTCTATTAGCTTTAGGAGTGTCCTCACTTCATCAGTCTTAAACCTTGTTGACCTAGATCCTAATTTGTATTTAGTGAGTTTTCCTTTTCTAATCCAGAGATGTACAGTCGCTTTGGTAACGTCGAACAAAGAGCATACTTCTTTGATAGTGCACCATTCTTTATCTAGTATGGGTTGTTTAGATTTTCGATCTAATACGAGCTCAATAGTGGTTTCTATACTATTGTTAATTTGTTCCAGTAAACTTTCGATTGTGGTATCTTGTACCAATATTTGCCTATTCATAACTATTGTGTTATTTGATAAGCGACAAATCTCATCATTGAATTTTGTGGGAACACTATAATTATTCCCACAACTTTGCAAACTATTGATTATCAGCTATTTGTAGCCAAACTTTTCTAATTCGAGTAAAATGCAATTTTCTATACTTGGCATATTTTTAACGTCTTTGTGATCTGTTCCATCCCTACTATCTAATGATCTGAATGTTCCCGATGTTGGAGTAATTTCATTTTCGTAACCTAAAATTATTGAGATAATACTATAAAAGTTTTTCATAGAATTTCTGTAAATTTCTTTTGTTTTTGGATTGGTATTTTTGAGGTAATCCAATACTCCCAATACTTCTAAGAGTGCAAATTTTGACTTTTTTGATTTAAATTTATCAACATCAATATCTACCTCATACCCTAGATAGTCACGTCGTATAATTTCATCGTCGGTTATGTTTTTTATTTGAAGATAGTTATTGTACCAGCCGTGACTAGATAATAAATCTTGTAGTATCATCTCAAAGTCGCGATCTTCTGTGACGTTCAAAGAAGCTATATCCATACACTTCTTTTTTGATTCTCTAATGCTACTATGAACGTATTGAGACAAATCTTCAAGTTCATAATCTTTTAACTCCTTGATGTAAGTAGGTGTCTTTAGTATTTCATTGCACCATTTGAATGTTTTCTCGTTGCTCATGCTTTGACTAGTTTATTTCCTGTGAAATATGGGTTAATAGAAAGACGCTTTGCTGTTTCTACTTTCGATACTTTGATATAGTCTAGTAACTGTTTTTCAGTCTTGTGTCCTGTGATTTTCATTATATCAATGGTCGGTATGTCTGCCAAATACATAAGAGTTGCAGCCGTTCGACGTGCTGTGTGCGTTGTTATTAGTTTGTGCTTAGACACCTGTTTAATAGTCGTCATACCTTTTGTAATAAGCTGTTGTTCGATAGCCATGTTAATTCCAGCCTTCGCAGCTATAGTCTTGATGTTTTGGTTGATCTTTTGTTCGTGGCTCTTAGGTAATGAGTTACTGTATTTTGATAGGATTGCAACTAGTTCTGGTTTCATAGGGATAATAACCCTTTCGTTAGTTTTTAGAGTAATAATGTCAATGACCTTATATGTATCATGTTCTTTTATATGCTCCTTACTTATACGTGAATAGTCAGAGTATCTAAGACCTGTGTAACAGCCACAAAGGAAGATATCTCTTATTCGGTCTAGATGTTCTACCTGCGATAGATCTAGCTTGTATAGAAGTTCTAGCTCATCATTTGTGAGGTATATTTTGTTGCTTTTAGTAGTAATCTTTTTAAATGCTCTCACTTTGTAGCCTTCTTCTCGATGGTGGTTTTCATCCTTGGCTCTATTTAAGATCGCTTTTAGATTCTTTATAGTATTGCCTATACTGTTGGGGTGATAGTCTTTACTAACCGCATATTGAGTATAAGCATTATACCAGTCAATGTTAAAGTCTTTGTAATTAAAAGTTGATTTATTTATATGCTTTTTAAAAGCCTTTAGTCGAAAGTTCAGATTTTCGTAGGCTTTAATTGTTCCTTCCTTGTATCTTCTACCATTAGCAGTTCCAGATTGTATTAATCTATCACCTATGGTAATTTCCTTTATAAAAAGATCTAGGTAGCTCTCAAAAGATAGTTTTGTATCTTTTTTGCTTTTGGTCTTGTTATATCCTAATTCTTTGTCTAGTCTGGTTCTAAAAACTTTGGTATCAATCATATTAGAGCCAATAGAATGCTCTGTGTAGATTTTACTAAAGATCCGTTCAATATTCTCTAAATGTATTTTTATGTTTTGTAGATCTAGATCAATATTTGGGTATTTACTCTTATATCTAGAGATGGCGCTTTTTGTGGTTGTTGGTCTTTGTGTATCAGAATCCCAAAGATCAACGATTATACTTTTACGTGTTCCGTATTGAAACGCTTGACCATTCAAGTGAACGCGCATAAAAATAGAACTCAGAACTTGCTTGTCTTTGGTTGTTTTGAGGTAGAAATTCGATTTTAGCATATTAAATTCGCTTTCCTCAAAAATAGATAAAAACCGTGACTAAATCAATATGGTCACGGTTTGGGTCACACTTTTAATTAACTATTTTATATAAATGGATATATACAAAATACATAAAGTGTTGATTATCAATATATGTATATAAAAAAAGAGAGTCGTGAGACTCTCTTTTGTTGACCTACAAGGACTCGAACCTTGAATAACAGAACCAAAAACTGCCGTGTTACCAATTACACCATAGGTCATTGTGTTAGCGGGGTCAAATTTATAATAATTTTCATTTAAATATAGTCCTACCA
>Ga0228622_1001086_pt1 | contig 12543 bp, 8 predicted proteins | sample 26DmetaG_FD_186035 | JGI IMG/M metagenome (GOLD analysis project Ga0228622, IMG submission 186035) | Seawater microbial communities from Monterey Bay, California, United States - 26D | ecosystem: Environmental > Aquatic > Marine > Coastal | place: USA: California | collected 2016-10-01
GATCATAAGCATAGTATAATAGAAATTTAAGAATAAAAAAATGTCGAAAGAAGAATTAGAATGTTCATTTTGCGGTCGTAAAAAACCGGAAACCAACTTGTTGATAGCTGGGTTAGATGCACATATATGTGATCGATGTATTGGTCAAGCACATGGTATTGTTACGGAAGAATCAAATCATTCATCCAATAACGAATTGACCGACGAATTGATGCTGAAAAAGCCCAGAAAAATAAAGGAATTTTTAGACGCCTATATTATTGGTCAGGATTATTCAAAAAAAGTAATGTCAGTTGCGGTTTACAATCATTACAAAAGATTGCTTCAAAAAAATACGGAAGATGATGTAGAGATCGAGAAAAGTAATATCATCATGGTGGGTGAAACAGGAACTGGTAAAACATTAATGGCAAAAACAATTGCTAAAATGTTAAATGTTCCCCTAGCCATCGTTGATGCTACGGTTTTGACAGAGGCTGGTTACGTAGGAGAAGACGTGGAAAGTATTTTAACACGATTGTTGCAAGCTGCAGATTATAACTTAGAAAAAGCCCAAAAGGGAATCGTTTTTATTGATGAAATAGATAAAATTGCCCGTAAAGGTGATAACCCTTCTATTACTCGTGATGTTAGTGGAGAAGGTGTACAACAAGCCTTGTTAAAATTACTAGAGGGGACCCTGGTGAATGTACCCCCAAAAGGAGGGCGTAAGCACCCAGATCAAAAATTTATCGAGGTCAATACAGAAAATATATTATTTATAGCTGGTGGAGCATTTAGCGGTATAGAGCGTAAAATTTCAAAACGATTGAATCTACAAGCAGTTGGATTCAGCGCCTCCATACAGGAAGATGTTGTGGACATAGATAACTTATTAAAATACATCATTCCAAAAGATTTAAAAGACTTTGGTTTGATACCAGAAATTATTGGTAGACTTCCCGTTTTAACCTATATGAATCCCTTAGATTCAGCTACTTTAAGAGCAATTTTAACGCAACCTAAAAATGCCATTATCAAGCAATATGAAAAATTATTTGCAATGGATGAAATAGAATTTTCTATTAATGAAGATGCATTGGATTTTATTGTTGAAAAAGCGATAGAGTACAAACTAGGAGCTCGCGGATTACGATCGCTTTGTGAAGCTGTTTTAACGGACGCTATGTTTGAGATGCCTGACGGGAAAGAAAAGAAATTAGAAGTTTCTAAAGAATATGTTGAACAGAAACTCAATAAATCTACGATTAAGAAATTGAAAGCTGTTTCTTAATTAATTTTTAGTAATTCTTCTAAAAAATCTCTTGAGTTGGATAGTCTAGGAATTTTATGTTGTCCTCCTAATTTATTGTGGCCTTTTAACCAGTCTTTAAATAGATTTTTTCTAGCAATATGAATTTTTGGAAAATTTAGTGTGGTATTATTATACCGTTTAGCTTCATAGTCACTATTGGCTTCTTGAAGGAAAGCATCTAATAATTGATTAAACGTGGAATTATCGTCCGGAAGCTTTTTGAACTCAATAATCCATTCGTGGGCTCCTTTTTCTTTTCCTTTCATAAAAATAGGACCTGCGGTATAATCAACTATCTCTGAATGCGTTAATTTTGAAGCCTTTCGCAATGCAGATTCAGCGTTTTCAATAATCAATTCTTCTCCAAATACATTGATGTGATGTTTGGTGCGTCCCGTCACTTTAATTCGGTATGGGGCTTTAGAGGTAAATCTTACGGTATCTCCAATTTTATAGCGCCATAACCCTGCATTGGTAGTTATGACAATCGCATAATTTTTACCTAGTTCAACTTCACTTAAAGGAATTATTTTTTCTTTGGAAGTGTTGTAGGTATCCATTGGGATAAACTCATAAAAAATCCCATAATCTAACATCAAAAGTAATTCTTTACTGTTATTTCGATCCTGGATAGCAAAAAAACCTTCGGATGCATTGTAAGTTTCATAATACCTAAAATTATTTTTTGGTAACAACTTTTGATATTGCTCCCTATAGGGATCAAAACTCACGCCTCCATGAAAATAAGCCTCTAAATTAGGCCATACTTCAAATAAATTTTTCTTTTGGGTAGTCTCTAAAACGTTATTCAATAAAACCAGCACCCAAGAGGGGACTCCCACCAAGCTAGTTACGTTTTCATTTATGGTCTCGTCTACAACAGCTTGCATTTTAGTTTCCCAATCAGACATTAAGGAAACTTCGCTACTTGGAGTACTACTAAACTCTGCCCAAAAAGGCATATTGTCTATTAATATGGCAGAAAGATCACCGAATACAGTTCCATTTTCCTCATACAACTCTTTACTTCCTCCTAGGCGTAAACTTTTACCTACAAATAATTCTGAATCCGGATTGTTGTTTAGATACAAACACAACAAGTCTTTACTGGCAGCATAATGACAATTTTCTAGAGATTCTATACTTACTGGTAAAAACTTACTTCTCGCATTGGTAGTTCCACTTGATTTAGCAAACCATTTTATGGGGCTTGGCCAAAAAATATTACTCTCTCCTTTACGAGCTCTTTCATATAAAGATTGATTGTCCTCATAGCAAGTTACTGGAACTCTTTCAGCAAAATCTTGATAGTTGTTTATGCTCCTGAAATCATACTGATTACCAATTTCAGTAGATTTTGCTTTATGAATTAATCCTTTTAAAAGTTCATCCTGTACATCAATAGGATATTTTAGAAATAAATCTATTTGATGAATTCTTTTTTTTAAAAACCAAGAGGCGATCGAATTTACTATTGGTAACGGCATTATTATACAGTATCTTTATGCAATAAAAATAATCAAATTATTTAGATGAATTATCAAGGTGTACTCACAAAAATGCAAACAGAATTGGGCACTCCCATCCAATACTATCTAGTGTTCAAAGATGATTTCCTGAATGTCAATCAATTACTTGATAAAAAAGTAAAAATAAGTTTTGTCGGATATCAATGTTTAAACTGCCAAAAAAGAAAAAAAATTTATCGCCAAGGCTATTGCTATGATTGCTTTTATGAAATTCCTCAAGCAGCTGATTGGATTATGCACCCCGAATTAAGTAAAGCGCACCTAAATATTGAAGATCGAGATTTAGAATATGAAAAAAAGGTTCAACTAAAGCCACATATTGTTTATTTAGCCAACAGCAGTACGGTAAAAGTTGGAGTAACCCGAAAAACACAAGTTCCAACACGATGGATTGATCAAGGAGCTCATGAAGCTATTGAAATTGTTGAGGTCCCTAATCGATATTTAGCTGGGATTACCGAAGTGGCACTAAAAAATTACGTGAGCGATAAGACCAATTGGAGAACGATGATCACTAATAAAATTTCAGAAGAAAATTTAATGGAATGGCGAAATAAACTAAAAAAGCATATCCCCACAGAGGCCTTATCTTATTTTATTGAGAATAATCAAGAAACTCATATGGATTTTCCGGTTAAACAATATCCTGAAAAGCCAAAGAGTTTAAATCTAGTTAAAACACCAAATTTCGAAGGGGTGTTAAAGGGAATCAAAGGGCAATATTTAATTTTTGAAGATCAAACTATTTTTAATGTGAGAAGTAATGAAGGATTTATTGTTTCGATTACCGTTAATTAGGAGTATTCGATCTCTTCTCCTATCGCTAAACCAAATCGTTTCCGAAACAGATACACTGCCAAGTATAAAAAAGGAGTATCTAAAGCTGCCACCAATATTTTAAATAAAAAACCACTTAACAATAGCGGCGAGAACAATTTCCATTCAATTTTCCCAAAGCTACAAAGTAAAAATAGTACGGTAAAAGTATCTATAAATTGAGATAGAAAAGTTGAAAAATTATTTCTTAACCAGAGATGCTTTCCTTTGGTTAATCGTTTCCAAAAGTGAAATATTTGAATATCGATGTATTGCGCAAATAAATACGCCAACATTGACGCTAATACAGCAATGGCCGTAGCTCCAAATACCTTATTAAAAAGAGTGTCATTAATAGGACTCCATTCTGTAGCTGGAACAATCCCAGATACATATACAATTAGCATCGAGAAAAAAGATGCGAAAATACCAGCGGTTACGATCTGATTTGCTTTTCGTTTTCCATATACTTCACTGATAATATCCGTAATTAGGAAGGTAATAGGATAAGGTAAAATTCCAACTGAAATTTCGAAACGGTAGAGACCAAAAAAATCCCAATAAAAAAACTTCTGAAAAATTAAATTAGACGCCACTAAAGATGCAACAAACAAGGCTCCTAAGATGAGGTAAATTCTTTGAGCAGAAAGTCGATCTTTTACATTGAGTTTTGACACAAGATTTTAGTTTTTTTAAAGATACTTAAAAAGCTTTTACTTAATTTCGTTGTTCAGTTTTAAAAATTAATTTCATTAAATCACAGCACAACATATATCTTTCATTAGGGAGCAATTTAGGTAATAAATTTGATTATTTACAAGAAGCAATTGAGGCTATATTTGAGAAAATAGGTTCTATTATTTCTATTTCACCTGTTTTCCAAACCCCCGCTAAGGGATTTGAAAGTGCAGATTTTTTAAATTGTGTATTGGAATTGGAAACCCATATGGTAGCCGAAAAATTATTAGAAACGATACTTTCTATTGAGCAAAAAATGGGAAGAATTAGAAGTGTAAATAATGGTTATACTGCTAGGCCAATCGATATTGATATCTTGTTTTTTGATGACCAGCTTATTCGTTCAGAAAATTTAACAATACCGCATCCAGAAATTCCAAATCGTAACTTTATTCTAGAGCCGTTTAAATGTATTGCTCCAGATTTTGTACATCCAGAATTAAATAAACGTATGGATCTCTTATGGGAGGAAACAAATGATGTCGATGCGATTATAGAAGTGCCGGAACCATTAAAAAACCCTATTGAATATCTTAATATATCTGCTTTTAGATACCTAGCGATTGAAGGAAATATAGGGGCAGGAAAAACAAGTTTGGCCACGAAAATGGCTAAAGATTTTAATGCTAAATTAATTTTAGAGCGATTTAAAGAAAATCCTTTTTTACCCAAATTTTATAAAGATCCAACCCGATTTGCTTTTCCTTTGGAGATGTCTTTTTTAGCAGATCGATATCAACAACTTTTGGACGATCTGACACAATATGATTTATTTAAAGAGAATGTTATTGGGGATTATGATGGTTACAAGTCGTTAATATTTGCAAAAATAACGCTTCAAGAAGAGGAATATACGCTCTATAAAAAATTATTTTATATGATGCATAAAGAACTTCCAAATCCTGATTTATATATTTATTTATATCAAAATACCGAACGATTATTAGAGAATATAAAAAAAAGAGGGCGTGATTTTGAGCAAGAAATAGAAGCAAGTTATTTACAAAAAATAAATGAAGGTTATATCGAGTTTATTAGAAGCCAAGCTTCAGATAAAATTAAAATTATTGATATATCAAATTTAGACTTTGTAAATAATAGAGAAGATTACCTATCTATTTTGAAAGAAATAGCCAGTTAGCCCAATAAAACTTTAGGCTTTTAATTTCACAAATAAATCCCAAATAACAAGACCACAACTTACTGAAATATTCAGTGAATGTTTCGTGCCGTATTGAGGAATCTCAACGATATAATCGCTCGCAGAAACAACTTCCTGTGCAACTCCTTTTACTTCGTTTCCAAAAATAATAGCATAGGTAGTGTTGGGTTTAGTCTTAAACCCTTCAAGCGATACGGATTCCTGAGCTTGTTCAATGCTTACAATAGTTGTACCCTCAGATTTTAATTGATGAATCAAAGCTAAAGTGTCGCCAACATGTTCCCATTCAACACTATCGGTAGCACCTAAAGCAGTTTTATGAATATCTTTATGGGGTGGTTTTGCAGTGATACCACAGAGGTAAATTTTTTCAATTAAAAACGCATCTGAAGTACGAAAAACAGAACCGATATTATTCAGACTTCTAATGTTGTCTAAAATAACAATTAAAGGAGTTTTTTTTGAAGATTTAAATTCGGTATTGGTTATTCTATTTAGTTCGCTATTTTTTAATTTTCGATTCTTCATGACACAAAAATAATTTTATATCCTACATAATTGGAATTATTTAATAGAAATATTGTTGATAAAAGAAATGAATTCAATCATAAAGCGTTTCAAATAAAATAAGATTTCTTTACTTTAGCTTATTATCTATCCAAATTATGGCAAAAAAAGAAACTCCTTTAATGAAACAATACAATAGCATAAAAGCTAAGCATCCTGATGCATTATTGTTATTTAGAGTGGGTGATTTTTACGAAACCTTTGGAGAAGATGCCATACGCTCTGCAGGTATATTAAACATTACGTTAACGGCGCGGAATAATGGTGGTGATGGCGAAAAAATAGAACTAGCAGGATTCCCCCATCACTCCTTAAACACCTATTTGCCAAAATTAGTTATGGCGGGTTGTCGAGTCGCCATCTGTGATCAACTAGAAGATCCAAAGCAAACCAAAAAGATTGTAAAAAGAGGAGTTACTGAATTAGTAACTCCAGGAGTGGCTTTAAACGATGATATCCTAAAATCTAAATCAAATAATTTTTTAGCAGCGATCCATTTCAATAGTACTAAAAAAAATAAAGATGAAATTGGAATTTCTTTTTTAGATGTTTCTACAGGAGAATTTTTAATTTCTCAAGGAAATTCTGATTATATCGATAAGTTAATCCAAAACTTTAAACCATCTGAGATTCTTTTTTCGAAACAAAAAAGAAAACTATTTGCAGAAATATTTGGAACTCACCACCATGTTTTTCATTTAGAGGACTGGGTTTTTCAGAGCGATTATGCTGAAGAAGCTTTAAATAAACAATTCAATACCACTTCGTTAAAAGGATTTGGAGTGGAACGTTTATCATCTGGAATTATCGCTGCTGGCGCGGCTTTACATTATTTGTCAGAAACCAGACATCATAAGTTGCAGCACATTGCTAAAATAGCTCGGATTGCGGAGAATGAATATGTTTGGATGGATCGATTTACGATTGGTAATCTTGAACTTTACCATGCCTCATCTCAAAATGCAGTCACATTATTAGATGTTATCGATAAAACGATATCTCCCATGGGAGGAAGGTTATTAAAACGATGGGTTGCTTTACCTCTAAAAAAGAGAGACAAAATTACAAATAGGCATGAGGTTGTAAGTTATTTGATAAAAAAACAACCGGTGCTTACAGCTATTCAAACCAATATTAAATGTATTGGCGATATAGAACGCTTAATCTCAAAAGTAGCTACTGGAAAAGTAAGTCCTAGAGAAGTAGTTCAACTAAAAAATTCTCTAGAAGCGATTCTTCCAATCAAAAAAGAGTCAGAAAATGCTAAAAATAATGCGATCAAGACTATTGGTAAAAACTTACAAGATTGCAAAATACTTAGAGAGAAAATCACCAACACTTTGAATGAGGATGCCCCTGTATTGATACAAAAAGGGAATGCCATTGCTAAGGGAGTTTCAGAAGAGCTTGATGAGCTTAGATCTATCGCAAAAGGAGGAAAAGATTATTTAAATGAAATGTTGGAAAGAGAAACGGAGCGAACAGGGATCAACTCTCTAAAAATTGCTTCCAACAATGTATTTGGGTATTATATAGAGGTTAGAAATACACATAAAGATAAAGTCCCCGGAGAGTGGATTCGAAAACAAACATTAGTGAATGCAGAACGGTATATTACCGAAGAATTAAAAGAATATGAAATAAAAATATTAAGTGCCGAAGAAAAAATTGCTTTTCTAGAATCAGAGATTTTTAGCAAACTAATAGAATGGATATTACAATTTATTAATCAAGTGCAACAAAACGCTCGATTAATTGGAGAATTGGATTGCTTGTGCTCTTTCGCTTCTTTAGCAATCGAGGCAAACTACACTCGTCCATTAATAGATGACTCTTTTGAAATTGATATAAAAGAAGGAAGACATCCAGTAATAGAAAAACAACTTTCTGCCGATCAATCTTTTATAGCTAATGATGTCTATTTAGATAGAGAGATGCAACAAATTATAATGATCACCGGTCCTAATATGAGTGGTAAATCTGCAATTTTGAGGCAAACAGCATTGATTGTATTATTAGCTCAAATAGGGTGTTTTGTGCCTGCAAAAGAAGCTCGGCTAGGAGTGGTTGACAAAATATTCACAAGAGTGGGTGCTAGTGATAATATTTCGTTGGGAGAATCAACATTTATGGTGGAAATGAACGAAGCTGCAAGTATTTTAAATAATATTTCTGAGCGAAGCTTGGTATTGTTAGATGAAATTGGTCGAGGTACCAGTACTTATGATGGGATTTCTATCGCCTGGGCAATTAGTGAGTATTTACATGAACATCCTTCCCGAGCAAAAACATTATTTGCTACACATTATCATGAATTAAACGAAATGACCGAAACATTTGATAGAGTAAAAAACTATAATGTTTCTGTAAAAGAGCTGAAAGATACAGTTCTGTTTTTAAGAAAATTGGTCCCAGGAGGTTCGCATCATAGCTTTGGTATTCATGTTGCAAAAATGGCTGGCATGCCTCAAACAGTTTTAGATAGAGCCAATAAAATATTAAAAAGATTAGAAAAATCTCACTCTTCTAAAGAACTCACTAATGAAATGAAAACGGTGGCTAAAGATCAAATGCAACTTAGTTTTTTTAATTTAGACGATCCGCTTTTGGAGGAAATACGAGACGATATTTTAGATATCGATATTGACATCTTAACTCCGGTGGAAGCTCTAATGAAACTTAATGAAATTAAAAGAATGTTGCTTTCAAATAAAAATTTAAAGCCAAAAAGATAATTTATTGTTGATAACTTGAGAAAAAAATAGAATTTAAAAAGGCATGATTAATTAAAATCATGCCTTTTTAAAATTAATATGTTATGAATTTAGCTTGTTCTAAAAGGTAAATATGGACTTTTTATCCATTTAACTAAACTGCTTATAATTCCATAAAAGAAATAATATATAGCTAAAGAAACATATAATTTTGCTAAAATAGCAACGACTCCAACATATTGCCATAACACAGCATAAAAGCCATTTGTAGTCCAAGCTTCACCAGCATTAGATGTTGGATTCCAATTTGACCAATCAGCAAAAATACCGCCAATAAATTCAAGGTGTAGCATTTCTGTTAAAGCTGCTACGGCTGCCATTGGAAGCGTGTAGGCATAATCAACATTAGCTGTCCAGCTGGTCATAAAACTTTCTGAAATACTAAGCGTAGTGGCCCAATTTAGGGTCATACAGATTGCACCGAATAAAGCAACTAATGTTGCAACATAGCCTATTAGCTTAATATTAGCAATTGCTAGATCTCTAAATACAAAATCTACGATGCCGCTTTTGGATTCAGCCAAACTATCTCCTGTAGATCTTACGACCTGTGCAATAGGAAATGCAGCATACACCCAAATAATCATTGAAAGTACCGTACTTAAAATTCCGATGCCTTCCCCCATGCCTCCACTCCAAATAGGAGAAAGAACATAAAGTAATGAGCTAATTAAAATAACAAATGCAGAAACGGTGTAAAAAGTGCCTGTCCATTTTGCAATGTTTTGTTCTGAGCCTTCAACCATTGAATTAAAATTATTCATTGGTAGTTTACCGTTAATTGTTTTTGGAAGGTCTAAAACCTTTTTTAAATTGTTTTTCATAATGTTAAAGTTGTTGTTTTCAGCAATATAACATATAAAAATTAAAAATAATGCAAAATTTTAACAAACTATTAACAAAATTATTAAACAAAATCTTAAAAAAATAAGAACTTACTAAATAAGTATTTTGTTAATTATTAAAGTGATTTTAATAAATTGAAAAAATCAGTTTTAAATTCTTAAAACGTTGAGTTTAGAATTTAAAAAAAATAGAATGGTTTAAGAGATCTGTAAAATTTTTTTGGCTTAATTATTGGACGAGTTTTTATTCTTTTTTTCACTTAAATGTAATTTATAACCCAAACCACGTTCTTCTTTAGATCGAACTTCTAAATATATTTTTCTGCCAGCTTCGTTAAAAGATTTTGTGCTAGGAACTTTTGTTAAATCTCTTTTTTTGAAATTAGACAAGGGTATTGAAATCCATAAATCTGTGGAAGAAGTTTTAGCAAGATCTCCCTCTATAAAAAAATCAAAAGCTGTTGATTGTATATTTGTTAATGGAATAGTAATGACATTATTTTTTAAAACAAGGCTACTATTGATATCCGCAAATTTGATTAGATCCAACCTTTTTTTACTAAAAACTATTTTTCCTGCATCTATTATAGGTTGAAAGTTTTTGATATCTAATTTTTTGATATCATAAGTTAATTTAGCCTTGATAGAATTATAATTGATGCCATCTGAGTCATTCATGATCCCTTCAATATCCGCATCGAAATCAATAATCCCTTTTAGTTCGGTGGGTTCATCTAGTTGATGATAACCGAAATTATTAAATGAATGTAGTAAATCTTCGATCCTAAAGTCTGTTATATTAAAAGTTGTCTTAAAAGGAGTGATCAAATCTTTACTCATATCAATTTTTGCATTGATAGCTATTTTTTTATCATAATATAGACAATGGGTGTTTTTTAGGTTTAATGTATTAATATCATTAAAAAATAAAGTTGTACTTAAATCTTTTAAAGCTATATTTTTGTAGCTAAATTTTTTTAAATTTAAAGTTAGTATTGGTTTAAATTTTGAATGCAATTCTTTCAAAATTAGTTTGATATTATTCTTGTGGTTCGATTTTTTCAATTTAGTACTGAAAACGTCTATAAAATTGCTGAAATCAATATTATTTGAACTAATATTAATAGATGAACTTACATTTTTTGTGGTGGTTGACTCATCAAAAATGTCAATAAAATTATCAATTTCACCATACAACCGAATTGTTTCGTTGTCTCTTAGATTTAGCTCAAAATCATTTAAAATTGTTTTTTTATCCTTTAAACGTATAGATATGTTATTGAAAGGGAGATTTATATTTTCAGGTTTGTAACGTAAAGTTCCTTTGTCTACATTAAAGTTTATTTCAGCATTGTTCACAAATTCTCTTAGATTACTTGCTTCATTTTTGAAGTCAACATTTAATTTATAATGAGCATCTGTAAAGAAAAACTTATTGTAATTTAAAATTTCTGCCCAATTTTCTATTAGTCCAGTTGCATTTAAATTTAAATCTATAGGCAATGTTTCCAAGCCAAATTCATTTTTTTTTGGGTTTAAATTTATTTTTATTTTACCATTTGTAGTGCTTTCTTTATAATTTGCGTTTAGTTCGCTTATAAAAAGTTGTTGATCTTGATAAAGCGCATCGATGGAAATGTCGTTAAAGGAAAAATTAAAAAAATCTAACTGTTTTAAGTTAAACGAGAGAGTTGGATTAAATTTACTGCCCAGAGTATTTATAGATTGTTTGATTTTACTAATGTTTTTGCTTTTAGATTTTTTGTCATGTGCTCCAAAAGCTTTTAATAGGGATTGATAATTTAAATAATTAGAAGAAATAGTTATTTCAGAATAACAAGATTGGTTAATTGAATTAGAAGTAAATAACGAACCAAAGTTTACAATATCTCCTTTGACAATAAGGTTGTCTTTGGAATCTAAGTCAACTATAATTTCTTTTATCTCGGCATTATTTTGATGTATATTTAATTCTAAATTTGGAATCTTATATTGATCGGCGCCATGTTTGCTTTTTACAATTAACCGCTTACTTTTAAGAGTTACTTCAGAGGAGTTTATGATGTCTGAGACATCCTTAATACGACCATTATATTTTCCAACTATTTTAAAATCACCTCCTGAAAAATCATAATCTGAGCTATTAATAATAGTATTTAACTCATTAATTTCCCCTTCAGCTTCATAATTAGTATTTAAATAGAGGGGCTTTGAAAACTCATTCGTTAAGGTAAGGTCGTTTATTTTAATAGCAATATTATTATATACACCATTTAGGTACTTAAATGTATGTGTAAGATTTTTTTTATTTTCTGGTATGGAACTATCTTCATGCACTCTGTTTTTGGTATTTCCTTTAAAGCTTATCCCCTTAAAATTCAAACGGTCCTTTTTATAAAGAACTTCATTACTAACAGTTTCGTAATTTAAGCTTACCAAGGTATTATCGTTGTGTTCAAATTTCCCTGAAATATCAGCAGTCAGTTTAAAAGGATTTTTTATATGAATGATCTCTATCTTATCTACAATATTTTTTGGCAGTAATGCCATACTTTTTTTAAAGTCAGTCTTTTCAGAAGACAATGAAAATTTAAATTTTTTATTTTTAAAATTAATAAATGCTGAGATATCAAACTTTTGTTCTCCAATTTTCATTGAAAAATCAGGAATCAATAGAAGCTTTTCTGAGGTGTTGATAATCGGCTTAAAATTTCCCACACAACGAGTATTATTAAAAAAAGTCCCTTTTTTTAAATTCAACCCCATTTCTTTCATGAAAATATCAAGGTGAAGTTTTGGGATTCTTTCCTTCTTTAGG
>Ga0228622_1001087_pt1 | contig 12532 bp, 13 predicted proteins | sample 26DmetaG_FD_186035 | JGI IMG/M metagenome (GOLD analysis project Ga0228622, IMG submission 186035) | Seawater microbial communities from Monterey Bay, California, United States - 26D | ecosystem: Environmental > Aquatic > Marine > Coastal | place: USA: California | collected 2016-10-01
TGATATGCAAGCTGATAAGGTTGTGCTTCTTGAATTTAGAGACCATTCCCATTTTAAGCACTTCTTCTCTCAGACTGATTATATAGAAGCTGCTAAAATTCGCGATGCTGCTTCAACCATTTCAGCTACAGTTTTTGAACGATTTGAGATGCCAAAGTAATCTTCCTGCTCTCAATATCTCTTTATTTTAAGCCTCTGATAAAATCGTATTTATAATATCATATGTATATTTTCTTAAGGCACTTTGTGTAATAACTAAATATTGTACATTGGAGGTATGAAAAAAATCTGGTTACTATTAAAAGTTGTTTTAGCACTATTTTTAATTTTTGCCGGTGTACAACATTTTATAAGCCCTAATAATTATATTCCTTTTGTGCCCACTGTTTTGCCATTTACTCTGGCTATTGTATATATATCTGGTTTGCTTGAAATTTTATTTGGACTTGCATTGTTTTTTAAAAAATTTGAAACTGTGGGTGCTTGGGGAATTTTAATTTTAATGCTTTTATTTTTACCAATTCATATTTGGGATGTATTTTCGAAGACACCTGCTATAGGAAGCCATAATGCAGCTTTACTAAGATTGCCAATCCAATTTATACTCATCTTTATTGCTTGGAAGGTTAAAAACAATGTTTCACAACATAAATTAACTTAACGAAAGGTATATTTTCCTCCTTCAATTAAGTTGATTACTTTTTAAATGCTTTAAGTTTTATCAACCAAAGCTATTTTCTAATGTAGACGAGCATAAACATCACAGAACATAATTAGTTGTTTTTTACAATTTAAATAAAAATCATTAAATTTGATTGTAATAACAACTAAACAATATATAAAATGAAAAAACTAATAACATTATTTTCAATTGCTCTACTTTTTAGCAATTGTAATACAAACCCTAATTACGAAAAAAATTTAGCAACAGCACAAAAGATTTTTGAGTTACACGGACAAGAAGATCTTGAGGGGCAGCTAGCTTTAGTGAGTAAAGATATAGAGTCTAATACGTCTATGTATGGTTCTGAACTTGTTGGTTATGACCAATATGTAGGTATGCTAAAGGGGTATCACGCTGCGTTTGATAACATTAAATATACTGCTGATAATTGGCTTCCTGGTACTGGGGAAGATGGTTCTTTAGATGGTAGTGTTAGAACTTATGGAACTTGGACTGGAACTAATGTATCCACTGGTAAAGAACTAAATCTTAAAGGATACTGGTATATGAATTTTGATGACGAAGGACTGGTAATTGCACAGGGAGATTTCTTTGATTTTGGAGGAATGATGGATGCGGTTTACCCTAAAAATTTAGTATTTGTTGAGGTTGAAGTCAAAAAAGGAAAAAAACAAGAGATGTTAGATTTACTGAATAGCGAACAAGGTCTTCCAACTACGGCAGCATATGATGGATGTTATAGTCTAGAAATGGCATTTAATGATGAAACGAACACATTTCATTTGGTTGGAAACTGGGAGAGTTATGAAAAGTATGCAGCTTATCTTAATTGGAGACAAACAGAAGACGATTTCATTCCAAAGATGGTTCCTTTAATGAAAGGCGGTGTAAATGGACTTAGAGTAATACAGCCTAAATCAAGCTATCATTCTTATTAGTAAGAGATCAGCTAATTAATACACTATTAAAAAAAGGAATAATATTTATATTATTCCTTTTTGCTTTTAATTAAATATCATTTAAGTTATTCTGATATTAGTTATATTTGGCATATGAAAGAAAGCGATAACAACCCATTAGGTCTTGAAAAAAAACAATATACTATTGAAGAATTTGGTTCTGAATTGAGAAATAAATTTGGAGGCGATAATTTTATTTCTAATGTTATGTTAGCAGAAATATTTCTAGCCAAATACCCTTTTTACTCTTGTAAAATTAAAAAATCAAAAACCCATGTATCCAAGAAGAGCTGTGGTTGTTGTTAATACTTTAAATTTTTTCCTTTCAAATTATTTTAATTCAATATTAATTAGATCTAAAGCCTTTAGATATTCGCTTTTAAAAACCTCTAATAAACTCCTATAATTAGATACGAAATTTTTAGCGCTAGTATAAAAACCTAAAGCTGATTTTGCAGTATAATAGTCAGAATTAACTTTAAAGTAAGTTAGCTCTGTGTCAGAGTATATTGTTTTACTGTCTTTGTTTTTTGTTCTAAATTGAATGTATGGATAAAAATATCTATTAAATTCTTCATTCAAATCATCTAAACTTCTATTAACTGCCTGACTTCTTTTCGTATTGTGTTCATAGATCAGAGAAATGGTTGTTCTCAATGATTTATCTCTAATAAGCTTCATTGCTCCAACTGAAATAATTTCATTGTAAATACCGCTATTAGGAAAAAAAGAAAGAGACATTCTTGAACTGATATTCTGAAAATTTAAGACCAGGTTATTGGAGCTGATCTTTCTTTTATTAAATAAATCCTCTGTTAAATAATCTAGAGAATTTTCAACAACAACGAGTGTGCTATCAATTACCTTTAATTGCTCTAAATCTTTTTCAATAATTTCAGATAATTGAGATAATAGTTGATTTTTATTCTCTATTTCTGAGTTTAGTTTTAATTTATTATCTATTGCAAAAGAGAGTAGAATCCCTAAAAAGACCACAAGAAATTCAGCAATATATTTGATAAATATTTTTTTCATAATCTAAATATAATAATTTGAACATAAGTAATCATTAGACAAAAGAGATTTCAAATACAGGTTATAGACAGTTTATATGAATTATAAATTCTGCTATATGGTTTTACCAATCTGCACTCCATTCACGAATGGTGTGAACCAAACCATCCTTACCTATAAAAAATTTATCAATTATTCGATCTCTTTCAACGGTTCCATTTTTATTAAATCTTGTTTCAACAGCACCTACTTGAACAATACTTCCCGTCCAAGTATCTACAGTATATGGAAGGTAGTATAGAACTTTCTTTTGAATAGAGTCATACTGAGCAAAGTAATCCTTTAGCATATTAACATCCATTTTAATAGATGATTTCATATTGTGTGGATAGTATGTTAAGGTGTCACTTATTGAAGAAAATACACCCTCAGCATCTAATGACATATGGCTTGACAACATTTTTTTTATGATAGCTACATCAGCATCAGCTCCAATTGAATATTTTACTCCTGTTTTAACCCATTCTCCTGCTTTTCTATCAATTTCAATTTCTTTTACGGAATTGTTACAAGAGATTATGATTGAGGCTAATACTAGTACTAATGTTATTTTTTTCATGATTTGTGTGTTTTTGAAGTTATTTATTTGGACTTATATATTAATTATTTAATCAGATTTTTCATCATTATAATTTTGAGGTGAAAATTATTAATGAGATTAATCTACAATTGCCTGGTAAACCAATTGCTTCATCTTGTCGTGATAATAATTAGTGTATGGGTTTAATTGTGTCATAAAAATTGAAATTAATTTCTCTTTAGGGTCAATAAAAAAGTGGGTATTAAAGGCGCCGCCCCACCAAATATTTCCATTTGAGCCCAGCAAATTAGTTTTTGAAACGTCTAACATCACAGCAAAACCATATCCAAAACCAACACCCTCAGCTGGGTATTTATTACCAACATGATTCTGTGTCATTAATTCTATTGTTTTCCTACTTAAAAATTGAGTTCCATTCCATTGACCATTATTCATTATCATTTGGCAAAAAGTCATATAATCTGAGGTAGTTGAAAAAAGACCATTGACACCACTCCAAATAGTATTTTTTTTCATTGGAGGTTGGTAATCGCTATTTATCAAATTCCCTTTATCATTTTTATTGGTAACCTTAACGACTCTAGCTTGTTGTTGTTCTGTAAGATTATAGCCAGTATCTTTCATATTTAGAGGTTTAAAAATTCTAGTCTCAAGAAAATCATTTGTAGTCATTCCAGAAAATTTTTCAATTAATGTAGCTATAATATCAGGTGCTACACTATAGTACCATATATTTCCTGGTTGATCAACTAAGGGCAATTTACTAGCTTGGATTGCTCTAGATTTTATATCTGGCCATTCCTGCATAAAATATTCATTCATATAGCCCTGTTCAAATTGACTGTTTCCTAGACCGTGAGTTAAACCCGCTGTATGTGTTAATAATTGCTCTAAAGTAATTTCTTTTTCTGAGGCTATAGTTTCCCCCGTAATACTATCATTACCATTTTTAATTACTCTTAAGTTTTTAAATTCTGGAAGATATTTTGAAACATGGTCAGTTAACATGAAATGCCCTTCTTCAAACAACATCATAAAGGCTGTTGTAATAATTGGCTTGGTCATGGATTGAATAAAGAAAATATCATCGGTTTTCATTGAAGATTGATTTTCAATATCACGATGTCCATAGGACTCTTGTAAAACAATTTTTCCGTCACGAACAATAAGTACGGTAGCACCGGGAATATTATCTTGGTTAATTTCCTGACTGATAAATTCTTCATAATGCTCAAGCCTATCTAAGGAAATTCCAGCTATAGCTTTATTTGAAGATTGAGCGTAAATCTGAAAGTTAGCGGTAATTAAAAAGACAAGAATAAATCGAATTTTATTGAAATTCATAATAGGTTGGTTTTAGGTTGATTGTCTTTCAAATATAATAAATATTAAAAGGACTATTTCATTATGGAGATACTCCAGTAAGGCTCGAATAAAACTGAAGAATACTTCAGCAGATGAAAGCCATTCAGCTTTTTAAAAAGCTATACTCAATTTTTTATATTTGTGTTAATTTTACATGATATGATATATTATTCAAAAGTTTCTTACACCTTATTGATTGTTGTTTTTGTGGTTTTTTTCGGGTCATTAATTCCTAACTATATCCATGATGGTTTTAGTAATACCCTATTCATGACTACTGCAGGGTTAATTGTCATGTATGGATTAATTTTACATATGTTTTTTAATACAACCTATACAATTGATCAACAGATGTTACATATTAAGTGTGGTTTTATTCGCTACAATTCAATAAACATAATGGATATGAAAAAGATTTCAAAATCTAGCACTATAATGTCATCTCCTGCAGCCTCTTTTGATAGAATTGAAATTACTCATGGTAAATTTGATGAACTTATAATTTCCCCAAAACATAAGTTAAAATTCGCAAATGATTTACAGAAAATTAATCCAAACCTTATTAATACACTATAGCTCTAAGATTTATCATTCAAAAAAAGCAAAGCCCTTAATTTATTATATTTGGAGTATAAATATTTAATCTTATGAAAAAACTACTCTTACTTTCTACTATTTTAATTTTTGCATGTCAAAGGCCTACAAAAATTTCTGAAAAAGAAGTTATGGATTCATTTGAAACTTTTTTTGAGGTTTTAGATCGTGATTTAAGCAGTTTTGACACTGTGGTTACAGATGATTTTTTCATCTATGAAAATAGTAGGCGCTATTCTAAAGCTGAATTTATTGATTTTGTAAAAACTTACGATATTATTAGTAGTAAGCGAAAATTTGAAGACGTTGTTATTGACTCCGATTATAATTCTGCACATATTTCTCTTAAACACTATGGCGAGTTTTTAGTAAATACTCCTGAAGGAAAAGTTAAGCTTGAATTTGAATGGCTTGAAAGTACTTATGCTATTAAGGTAGACGGAAAACTGAAGTTTAAGTTCTATTTTTCTGAGGCTATTAAAACAAACACCACTAATTTAGAGATCACAACCAATAATTAATTCATGTGGAATAAGTTTATTTATAAGTGCAATGAATTAGCGATACATGGCTTGTATTTAGATGTAAAAGTAAGTTACAGAAAATACATTAGAATACGTTTCTGGTAAAATAACTTTGAATCCAGTATAGATAAATAGGGATAAGATTTTATCATTATATTATACTTTTAACTATTCATATAAATTATTTGAAATGCAAAAATCTACACTCACCTATATTAAATATCCTTTAGTAATTATATGCAGTATACTTTGTTTGTCTGGAGTAAGGTGGTTAATTAGCTCTGAACCTTGGATATTAGATCAGGTTGCAAACGAGGAAAGGTTAAAAAAGACATTTGTAGATCTTTTCTTAGTTGAGGGTAATGAAACGTTAGGGGAATATTTGACTCAAATTTATCGCTTTCTTGGACTTTATGTGTTAGGTATAGGATGTATACTTCTTTCTTTTACATCCAATAAATTCTTAGCGATTTTTATGGTTAGACAGCGATTTTTAATTGTATTGGGTATTTTACTAGTTTCAAATTTAATTTTAGGGTATGTCTGGATTCCTTCCTCACATTTTATATACATCATGTGGGGCGCAATAGGGCTGTATAGTATAAGTCTCTATAACCACATCAAAGCTTAGTTTTTTCTTTTAATTTTTTTCAAAAATTCTCATAAATTCTAAATTAGAATTTATGAGAATCATAGAATTAATTTTAATTGTATTCTTAATAGTAAGCGTTAATGATTAATTCTTAACCCAAGTTTGAAGAATGTCTTCGTCTAAAGGTAATTGCATTTGGTTGTTCCCTATAAAACTTAGTTCTAAATCAGTTCTATCAACTAAATATGAGTTGTCAATAGTCTCTCATAAAATCAAATGATTATCTCATTTTAATTTTGTGATAACAACTAGATAAATTAAGAGAGCTAAATAAGTTTTTTATTCTAATTTAATTTAAAAAATATCCCCTATTATATTTTTTACTTTATTTATTATTTAAAATGAATCAGCATTAATAAATTTAATGCTGTTTTATTTTATTTATAAAAACTGGTTTTATTCAATTTTATTAATGAATATTATTTATAAAATTTAAAAATGATTACCACTTTACTTTTTGCATTTCCTGCAACTATAGTTTCCGTTATTTTGTTACTTATATCGTATAGTCTAGTTCAGAGAAAAATTAATCACTCATTACTTTCAGGAGCTCTTCACAAAAATCCTCAAAGATTAAATAACCTATATGGTATTGGTTTTTATATTTTCGTATTGGGCTGTCTTCTGCCCTCACTTTTTTATCTTGTATTTTTTAAAGTTGAAGTCAATATTTTAATGTTAGGTTTTTTAATTTTTTTATTACCAATTTTTAAAAAAACATTTGAAAAAAATAATCTTTTAATTTCTTTTTTAGTTTATTCACTAATCACTTTTGTTACAATTAGATTACTTAATTATCAGATTGAAAATATCGTTGATATTTCAATTATTGGTTTTGTTTTGGTTTTAATGCTATTATTAGATTCTTTATTAAGAAAACCTTTTACAACTTAATTTAAGCTATTGTTCTTATGCACTATACTTACTTTTTCTGTTTGTGTTTTGGCTATTATTATAAGAGATCAATCATTATTTTTCATTAATTTATCGGTTTTCACCTCTTCATCATGTATATTATTTCACAATAAATTAAATAAAAAACATAAAATTTTAATTACTCAAAGTGGAAAAGCCATTATAGTTTTTTTCATAGTAGCATTAGGATCATACATACTAAAGTCCTTTCTGTAAATTAGGAATTATCTAAATATTATTAATCTTAATTTTTTTTCATTAATGAAGAATTATCTTATACTTTTTTCTTAAGGTAAATAAAATACTAATCTGGAAAAAATCCAATTTATAATTTTTTAAATTTATTACTTATGATTCTCTGAATATTCTTTAGGAGAGAGTCCTGTATCTTCTTTGAAGACTCTATAAAAAGTGTTTGTAGCCCTAAATCCAGAAGCTGAGGCTAAAGCATCATTGTTGTATTTTTTTAAGTATCCTTTTTTAATTAAATCTTTAGCTTTATTCATTTTTAAATAATTTGAAAATTTTGGAAAATTTTTAAAATTATGTTCAATTAATGTTGCATTAATATGTTCAACTTTTACACCTAGCTTTTCTGATAACCAATTTATTCTAAAATTTTCATCTAAGTATAATTCTTTATCTTCAATTTGATTTAACATATATTTATAGATTTCATTTATTTTGATTTGTTCTTTTAATTTTTCTCTTTTGATACTATCTAATTTCATAAATGATGAAAGAATAAAAATATTTTTTTTATTAATGTTAAAATAAACAGCAAGAATTAATAAAAGAAGTGACACAATCAATATTGGTGTGTCTTCGTTTTTATACACAACTCGACCATACATTATTGTCATTGTGCCAATATAAAGCCAACATAATGTCAATAAAAATTTTATGTTTGTAATGTTATATACCCAAAGCTTAACTTTTTCAGCCTGTTCTGATTTGGATTTTGCGAGAGTAAATTTATTCAATAATTTTTTCAAAAAACTTTCATTTTTTGATGATAATTTCAATCCAAAAGTTTTAATAATTAATCTATAAGATAATATGCTGTATGTAATATTTAACATGCTTTTTAAAGCAATTAACCAATCTGGAACTTTTTTAGTCATAAAATAAATTTCCCAAAATGCGGACTGACTATTAAGATCTATATTTTTAATATTATTTTCTTTGGATGGTATCAATTCAAACATAAAATAAAATATCACAAATACCAACATGTGAATAATATCTAAAAATTGAATATCTTCATTTAATGCGATAATTTTTTTTACATATAAATAGCTTAAAATTGGAATGGAGCATCCTAGAGGGGTATAAAAAGTGAATGCAACAGGTATATTTAATCCATATAAATATTTTAAGTAATCACCTACCAAATGCTTAATTATGATAAATAACATTACCACTAAAATTAAAATTAATATTTTGTTTGAATTAAAATGAAGATTTTTCGAAATAAAGAAAAGTCTCAAAAATAAAAGGAGAGTTAACAACCAAGATAAATTTAAAATAAAATGAGTAAATGTATTAAACATAGGGGGAAATATTCGTTCGTAAAAAAATAAAATTTAACTATAGAGTATGATTTAACAAATATTAAATTTTATTTTTAATTGTAAAAAGCAACTAACATTTATTTTTTTTTAGAACATCTCATTTTTTTTTTGAGATAAACTCAAATTAGATTTATATAAAAATTAATTATTTTTTTTTTGTTTTGTTTTAAGTGTAATTATTGCTTTGGTTAATATTTTTATTTACTGCAATTCAACTTAATTTTATACATGTACTTTCAAACAAGAACCTTAACCCTCCCATTAAATGGAAACTGATTTTTCTTTACTAATACCTCACATAAGAAATCTTTCACAGAAATTTGACAATACAACATTAATACTCAGTAATCATTGGGTTTTAGTTGATGAGATTAATTCTAAAAAAATACTACATATCTTTAGAAATAATAATGAACTTATAATTTCTGATGGCGGTAGAGTAGATATAGCTTCATGGAGATATCTAGGTAAAAATACTCTTATTATTGAAAAGAATAAGGAAAAAACATTATACAAGCATGGATTTTTTGATTCAAATATAATTGCGATAAAAAATCGTGATGATCAAAATTATTTATTTTTTGTAAATGAAGAAAAATTTGATCAAGGTCTAAATTCTAAAGTCAAAATATTAAAATATTTTCACAACAAGTACTTTATCAATAAGATATCAAAAAAGGTTACTAGACGTAAAACTAAATCTTTAAGTAACTCAAAGAATAAAGGCTTCTATAATTATAATTATAAATATAAATATAATTATAATTATAATGCTTTAGAAAAAATAAATAACAAAATTTTTGTTCACAAAAATTTACAAAAATTAAATAACTTATATGGTTTGGGTTTTTATATTTTCGTTCTAGCCTCATTTCTACCCTCACTTTTTTTTATTATACATTTTAAAACTGAAGTAAATATTTTCTTGCTTGGGTTTTTAATGATTTTAGTTTTAAGTTTAAAAAAAATAATTGAACATGGTAATCTGTTATTTTCTTTTTTAACTAACTTATTAATTTCTTACACAATACTTAAATTACTCAACTATAAGTCTGAAACTTTAATTGATGGTTATATCATTGGTTTAAATTTGGGTTTAATTTTATTACTGAACTATATATTTATAAAATTTTTTAAAAGTGAAGTGAAGTTTTTATTATTTAATGTTTTAATTACCTTTATTGTCAGTGTTTTAGCGCTTGTCATTAAAGACCAAGCTCTATTTTACGTCAATTTATGTATTTTAATTCCTTCAGTCTGTTTTTTATTTTACAATAAATTAAATAAAAAACATCAAATCTTAATTACTCAAAGTGGTCAATTAGCCATTGGTTTTTTCTTAATTTCCTCAGGTTTTTATTTGTTAAAGCTCTTTTTGAACATCTAAAAATATCTAAACTTTTTTTATAAAATTAATCAACATATTATTTATTTTTAAATTCCTCCAATTAATAAAGAATTAGTTTGACTAAACATATTTCTATTATGTGAGTCGGTTCATCCTGCATTCTTGATTTTAAAACTTTATGGATTCAGTGATCTCTTTTAATTATAATATTGATTGTGGGGAGCAATAGGGTTATATAGTATAAGCCTCTACAATCACATTAAAGCTTAGTTCAAATTTCATTAAAACAAAATTTCTTGGCTGATATTTGTTCTTAGTAATTAATTTATTAATTTCGTAATGAAACTAACACAATTTAATTATGAAAAAACTTTTAGTACTACTTTGCTTATCAACTTTTATAGTTGCATGTAACCAAAACACAAATCAATCAAAAGACAATAATCCAATGTCTGGGTATATGTTAGGTGATGATATTTATACCCAAGGGGTTCATAAATTCATGAAGGCATATACCGATAACAATTTTAAAAATGCAGAAGGAATTTTTGCAGAAAACGCAATTTTTGCAGTAAATGACGTAAAAATGAGTATCGATGATATGATGAATGGCTTTGCTGTTGGGCATCAGTATTTTGATGATATTACTCATAGTAATGTAGATACAGCAACCATGTATTATAATGATGGTAAGATTTTTACAAACGTTTGGTATGATTGGACTGGAGTGTCAAAATCTTCAGGTGAAACCCTTGAACTCAGAGGTTATGGATGGTTTAAGTGGGAAGACGGTAAAGTTATTGAGGCATACAATGCTTTTGATCCAACGGCTTATAACGCTATGATGAGTGCACAATAATAAAATAACTTTTTTATCTAATATTTTAAAACCTTTAATTAGTCATTAATTAAAGGTTTTTTATTTGAAAATATTTAAATTAAATTTTTATATTTTTTTCTTAAATCTCCAGGCTTAATTCCAAACCTCAATTCGAATTTTTTATTAAAATAAGGTCTACTATTTATTCCAACAGCATAAACTACTTCTTTTAAAGTTTCATATCTGTTTTTAATAATTAAATCATAGGCTTTTAGCAGTCTAATTTCTAAGATTGTATTAACGATACTTAGACCAATTTTTGATTTTAAGATTTCATTTAATTTTTTTTGACCATACCCGCATAAATCACAAAGTGAAATAACAGTAAAGTCTGGGTTTGTTAAGTTTTCTAAAATACAGTTTTTAACTTTTTTTATGAGTTCTGAAGACGAGCTATCAAACTCAATTTCAGAATCTATTGTACTAGTTAATTTTTTTCTATTCAAGGTTTTTTCTAATGCAAACTGAATTCTTGATATAATTTCATCTTTTTTGAAAGGTTTCTCTATATAATCTTCAAAACTTAATAAGTCAATATCTTTTGTTTTGTCTTTAATTAATGAAGTCATAAAAATAAATGGGATATTCTTAGAAGTAGCTTGTTTATTTAATGCATTCTTAAACTCTATTCCATTCATTATTGGCATTTTTAAATCCGAAATAATAATATCAAAAGATTGTTCGTTAATTTTATTTAATGCCTCTTTTCCGTTAAAAGCGAAGGTGCAATTAAGAAAATTAGAAAAAATTTCTTTTAAGTAAATGATCATTTCTGTATTGTCATCTACTACTAATGCTTTGGGTAAATTATTATTTTTATCAATTTCAAGTTCTTTAGAAGTGTTAGAGCAGATTAAATTAAAATTTTTATCAATTTGAGTAGTATTTAAGTTGTAATTATCAATTATTAATGGAACCTCCACTTTAAAAACACTTCCAACGTTTAGCTTTGTCTCTAGGTCTATTGTTCCATTTAATTTCTTTATTAAATTATTAGTTAATGATAATCCTATACCAAATCCACTATTAGAGGTGTTGCTTTCAGTTTGGTAAAATCTAGAGAAAATGTTGTTTTTTTCATCATCTGAAATTCCAAATCCTTCATCCTTTACCATTATGCGTAGTTTTGATTTTTCAAAATACATGGTAAAGTATATAGAAGTATTCGAATTAGAGTATTTTATGGCGTTTGAAATTAAGTTATTAACGATTATTGTTAAACTTTCTATATCGTAATTAATGATTAGACTATCTTCTGCATTTGTTTTAAAATATAATTTAATTTTCTTTATTTCTAAATTTGCTGAAAAAGTTGATTTTATTTCTTTTATGAAATCATTTATTTTTATTGATGTTTTAACATTTTTAAACTCTGAACTTCCCTCTAAACTTGTTAAGTTTAAAAAATTATCAAGTGAGGT
>Ga0228622_1001096_pt1 | contig 12414 bp, 12 predicted proteins | sample 26DmetaG_FD_186035 | JGI IMG/M metagenome (GOLD analysis project Ga0228622, IMG submission 186035) | Seawater microbial communities from Monterey Bay, California, United States - 26D | ecosystem: Environmental > Aquatic > Marine > Coastal | place: USA: California | collected 2016-10-01
ACAAAGGCTACTATTAGGTGTATTCCTATTGATATCCCTTCTGAGGAAGGAGTTTGCATGGTTACAGGTAAGCCATCTAAAGGAAGGGTCGTAATGGCTAAAGCTTATTAGTATATAAATAGATTTATTTAAAAACCGTGAGTTGATATACTTACGGTTTTTTTGTTTAACACAAATAATATGATTATGCAAGCATATTTGATTGCAGATAGTGGAGGGACAAAAACTGACTGGTGTTATGTGGATGAGGTTGGGAAAAGAAAATATTTTACAACCGCATCTTTTCATCCTTCACAATGGTCGGATACATTTGTTGATTTTTTTGATAACTTTTGGAGAGAAGAAAAGATACCATATAATGCAACGGTTCGTTTTTTTGGTGCAGGTTGTTCTTCATTATTGAATCAAAATAAATTATCACTTATTTTTAATAAATGGGGGTTTCCTAATGTTTGTATTGAAAGTGATTTGATAGGAGCTGGTAAAGCTTTATTTCAAAATGATTCAGGTAGCTTTTCAATTATGGGAACTGGATCTGTTTTTTGTACTTATAATGGGAGTGAAATTACCCAACAACATGGAGGTCTAGGTTTTCTTCTAGGGGATGAAGGGAGTGGTTATTATTTTGGAAAGTTATTGATAAAAGCACTTTTGAATGAAGAACTAGAAGAAAAATTAAAGATTAATATTCATAAAGTATTAGGAACACCACAAGAGATAATAGAAAAGGCATACGGTGTTGATGGTAAAAAATTCATCTCTTCTATTGTGTTTAATTTAAAACATTTAAAAGAAGAGAGGGAGGTAACTGAAATACACAAAAAGAATTTTATTGAGTTTACGGAAAGGTATTTAGTACCGAATATGGTTTCTTCAATTTCTATTGTCGGAAGCTATGCTTATTATCACCAAGATATATTGATACCTTTATTAAATGATTATTGTATTTTAGTTAAAGAAATATTACATTACCCGATTGTCAAATTAACAGATTGTTTATTGAAAGGTGCCTTTTAATCAATTAAAGTACAGTTTTAATCAATCTGAAAAATTTAGTTTGTAATATATGTCTTTTCGTCTATTAAAAGTGTTGGTTAGTAGAATTTAATGTGTTTATATTAAATTAATTTATCAAATTGCATACAGATATATAATAAATGGAATCTTTAAACATAGAATATACTCCTCATACTCCTTCCGTTAATTTTGATGCGTCAACTGGTGTGATGGAAATTAAGGGGAGATGTATTCCTAATAATCCTGATGAGTTCTGGAGCGATATTTTGTTATGGTTTGATGCTTATATTCAGAATCCTGCTAAAGAAACTAAATTCATCATCAATTTAGAGTACTTTAATATAACATCTTCAAAAAGAATTCTTTTTTTACTTTATAAATTGAACGATTTGTTTCAAAAAGGACATGAAGCAAAGGTTGAATGGTTTTATAGAGATAATGAAGCAGATATGTTTGAAGTAGGACAAGATTATGCTTACATGGTTAAAGTTCCTTTTAAGTTTAACTCTTTTGATGAGTTAGACCTAGCAGTTATCTGATTTCCCCCCAATTAATGAAAATTTCTTATAGAAAAGCGAAGGTATCAGAACTTAAAGTAGCTTTTAGTTTTCTAAAAAATGCCGCTTTAACTTTGAAAAATAAAGGTCTTAGTCAGTGGGATTATTGGTTAGATCCGCCTCAACACAAGATAGATTGGATTAAAGATGGTTTTCATAAAAATGAATTTTATTTTATTCAATACGAGTCTGATGTTGTAGGAATGTTTAGATTGTTGGAAAAAGATGAGGTTTATTGGAGAGGAAATACGGATTTAGCTCAATATATACATTCATTCGTTATTAATGAGAATTGGAAAGGGTTGAGTATTGGAGAAAAAGTGTTAAAAGAGGTTATTGAAAATTCCAGAAGAAATGGATATGCTTTTTTTCGTTTAGATTGTAATGCTTCAAATTTAAATTTATGTAAATATTATGAACGAATAGGTTTTCAAAAAGTAGGGGAGGTAAACATGTTCCACTCTTTAAATAATTTATATCAAATTAATTTTTAGTCTATTTTAAATACCCCTCAAATACCTGTTTAAATTTTTCTACTTTAGGCCTAACTACAAAGTTACAATATGGATTATCAGGGTTCAATTCAAAATAGTCTTTATGGTAGCTTTCTGCTGTATAAAAATTATTAATCTCAGATATTTCAGTTACGATTGGTTCATCCCACACCTTTTCATTACCAAGTTGCTTTTTAAAGTTTATGGCTTTTTCCTCTTGTTCAGAATTATGAAAGAAAATGACAGAACGATAATGTGTTCCTACATCGTTCCCCTGTCGGTTGAGTTGAGTAGGATCATGAATAAACCAAAAAACTTTAAGTAAACTTTCAAAAGATATGATTTTATCATCGAATCGAATCCTTGCAACTTCAGCATGTCCAGTGTTCCCTGTGCATACTTCTCTGTAACTAGGATTTTCAATATGTCCACCTGAATAACCAGGAACAACTGATTCAACACCTTTTAAAGTTTCAAAACATGCTTCTATACACCAAAAACACCCAGCTCCAAATGTTGCTTCTTGAATCATATTTGAAAATTAATTATTTATTAAATGTCTTCTCGTTATTAAGAGCAAAATTACGACTATTTTTGACTTCATGTTTAAGTACAGTAAAAATTTCTGGTTAATTTGTTGGTCTATGTTTTTTTTCATGACCAGCTTCAATCTTATCATTCCAGAATTAAACGATTTTTTAACGAATCTTGGTGGGGTAGGACAAAAAGGGTTGATTATTACATTGTTTACCATTTCATCAGCAATAGCAAGACCTTTATCAGGTAGATTAGCGGATACAGTTGGTCGTAAAAAAGTGATGGTAATTGGAATGTCGGTTACTGTTCTTGTAAGTTTACTCTATCCTCTTTCTTATACTGTTTTTTTCTTTTTACTTCTTCGATTTCTTCATGGTTTTAGTGCTGGATTTTTCCCAACTGGAGCAACGGCTCTTTTGACTGATATTTTACCTCCCGAGAAAAGAGGGAGGGCAATGGGGATTTGGGGGACATTTATTTCACTAGGTATTGGTGCAGGTCAAGGATTAGGTTCATTGATTAGTAAAGAGATTGGAATAACCAATTTATTTATGATAGCAAGTGGAGTAGCTGTTTTTAGTGGGATATTGATTGCAACCATAAGTGAAACTCTAGAAACTAAAAAGAAATTCCAACCAGAATTTTTAAAAATTGGTATTAGAGATGTTTTCGAACCTAGTGTTATGCCTGCAGCTACTGTTATGTTTTTGTCTGCTAGCTGTTCGGGGATTATTTTTGTGCTAACACCGGATATGTCTAAGTTTTTACAAATAGAAAATAAAGGGTGGTTTTTTATTTTCTATGTAATAACAACGATTGTTGTAAGGTTGTTTTTTAGTTCTGTATCAGATAAAATTGGTAGGAGAAAAACGTTGTTAATCGGTATGTCTTTTTTGGCTATTAGTATGGTTTTAATTGGCTTTTCTAATGATGTTTTAACGTATACTTTAGCTTCTTTAGTTTTTGGGATTGCAACTGGTATTTCAAGTCCAACCATTTTCGCATGGACAGCAGATTTGTCGCATCCAGAAAGGAGAGGTATTGGTTCAGGAACCATGTTTATTGCTTTAGAAATGGGGATTATGTTTGGTTCTGTTACTACTTTAATAACCTATGACAATACACTAGAATCAATTCCTTATGTATTTTTAATAGGTGTTTTAATGGCTATTTCAGCTATAGTGTTTTTATTATGGCATCTGAAATATAAAACTTCCAATACTTAATCGTTACACTTTTCGTCAAAGAGCTTAGGTTCATACTCTTTACTTCTTTTGTTATAGTAAACTTCTTCAGATACTATTTCACCTGATTTATACTGCGTACTATACGCCGTCTTTTTATTCTTATGGTATATAAAAAATTCTCCATTTAGCAGATCGTTTAAATAGTACCCCTTACTTTTTAGTTTACCATTTTTAAAGTATGTATAGAATGGACCTTGAATAGAATTGTTATAATAACTCATTGTAATATAGTTCTTTTCATTCTTTTGATAATATTTCCATTCACCATGTTTTAGTCCATGGTTATAGGTTTCTATTGCTATTAATTTACCATTTTCAAGGTACCTAAAGGTTGTATCGTGTTTTTTGTTACTTGCATAGTTAATTGTCTCATAAGTTTCACCCGATGGGTAATAAACAATACTTGGCCCTTGAAGTTTTCCATGTGTATAATTCCATTTCGTTTTTAAACTTCCATTTTTATAGTAGTTATATGAATTATACTCTAGTTGTCCATTTAGATAGTGATTCATCTCAAGGATTATCCCTTCTGAATTATATTTCTTCCAATTATCTGTTTTAAGGTTATTGCTGTATTTACCTGTTTGTTCAATTTTTCCATTTGGAAAATAAGAAATGAACTTTCCTTCCTTTTTATCGTTTACATAAGTTGTTTCAGAAACTTTATTTCCATTTTCGTCATACCAAACAGAAACTCCATTCATTTCATCGTTTATATATGTACTTATGTTTTGAGTACTGCCATTATTAAAAAAAGTAAGGGCTTTTCCTTCGATTTTATTATTTCTGTAATTTAATTCTTTTGTTTTTATTCCTTTTGAATTATAAAACAAACGTATCCCTGATATCTTTCCTTCTATATAATTGGTAACTTCTTTTCTTTTTCCATCGCTGTAATAGGATGTTGAAGTCCCGTTCAATTGGTTGTTTAAATAGAATTCTTTCAATTCAATGTTCCCCGACTTGTCGTAGTAGATAGACTCTCCATTCAATAAATCGTGTTCGTAGTTGTTTTGAAAATGAATTTCCCCATTTTTATAATACCAAGTAGATAAACCATTTACTTCTCCATTTAAATAGTTTGCTTTATAGTTTAGTGTTCCGTTTTCGTTGTACAATTCATATAAACCATTTACTTTTCCATTGGTGTAATTTGCTCTTTCCCCTAATTGCTGATTCTCGTATGACCATGTATATTCTCCATTACATAACGTAGAAAATGTTGAATCAGTGAAAAATGTATTGTCAGATAACCTTTCAACTTGAGAAAAAGAAATTGCAGGTATAATTAAAATAAAAAATACGTTAAGTAGATTATTCTTATAATTCTTTAAGAAGAGATTGAAACTATTCATAGTAGATAAAAGTACTTTTTATGATACCTTTACGAGAAAAATAAAAACAAGTTACTTTGAATGAAGAAACTAGAAATGAATTGCTGGAATTAGCAAATTCAAAGATGCATTTTGGGAAATATAAAGGAAGTTACTTAATAGATTTACCAGAACATTATTTAGTTTGGTATAGAACCAAAGGCTTTCCTAAAAATAAATTAGGAAAGCAGATGGAACAAATATTAGAGATAAAAATTAATGGATTAGAACCTTTAATTTATAAATTGAAAAGGTGATTACTTTACAAAAGCTTTAATTTTAAGAACCGTTAATTTTGGATCTGTGTTAGCCGATACAGTAACTGTTTTGTTTTGTTGACCAGTTTGCCCTGGTTTTGGTTTGAAAACAACTTTTATTTTATCCGTTCTTCCTGGCATTATAGGTTCTTCAGGTTTTTCAGGAGTGGTACACCCACAACTTGCATCTACCTTATCGATAATTAATGGCTTGTCACCGGTATTGGTAACTTCAAAATAAGTCACATTACTTGTTTCTTCACCAATGTTACCATAATCGTGGCTCATTTTATTAAACGATAAAGAAGTAATGTTTTGTTTTTCTTCCTCTTTACGTCTTTCTTCTTCTTTTTTAATTTTAGCTAGTTTTTCTTCTAAATCTTTTTCCGATTGTCCCCCAGCTTCAAATGCTGACTCAAATTTAGCGTCTTGTTTTTTAACATTAATTGAGCTGCTGTTATTACACCCAAACACTATAATTGAACTTATTAAAAAAACGATTTTTTTCATTTTTGTATTATTTATTTTATTTGTCAACTTGCATGTCGTTGTATGAATTATCATTCAATACTTCAATAGCTTTTTGTAATGCTTCGTTGGTATCGTTGTATAATTCGAAAAATTCATTTGTTCCAAAAAGATTCTGAGCAATTAAAGACTTTAATTGAAGTTTCAATAAGGCTTCACTTTCTTTGTATCCTTCTTCATCAAATTTTAAGTCTTCTTGTTCAATTTTTACGTATTCAAAAAATTCGTTCATAAATTTATCGTCACAGATAAAATTGGTTTTGAACTGTTTAAAATCTGCATAATCTTTTTTCAGAGCATCTCTATTTTGGTTGGTGTAAGTAAGAGAAAACCTGTTTACATGTCCACCTTGAACCACTAATTTAAAGTATTCAGAAATTCCATTTGTATCCAGAGGAACAAAAATATCAGGCATTATTCCACCACCATTATAAACGGTTCTTTTAGATTTTAAGGTACTGTGTTTTAAAGAATCTACTAAATGGATAGAATCTGCATGCAAGAACTCTCCGTTTAAGTAACGTTGAGATAAATCATTCTTGTAATCGTCTAAGTTGTCGTATGGTTTTTGAATAAACCTTCCAGATGGAGTATAGTACCTTGCGATTGTTAAACGAATTTGCGAACCGTCTGAAAGCTCAATAGGTCTTTGAACTAGTCCTTTACCAAATGTTCTTCTACCAATGATTAACCCTCTGTCCCAATCTTGAACCGCTCCAGAAACGATTTCACTTGCCGATGCAGAGTATTCATCGGTTAATACAACAAGTCTTCCTTTTTCCCACAAACCATTTAGTCCAGCTTTTAAGTTTGACCTAGGTTGGAACTTACCTTCTGAATATACAATTAGTTTATTTCCAGATAAAAATTCGTCGGCAACTTTTTGAGCAGCATATAATAACCCTCCGCCGTTTCCTTGAAGGTCAAACACCAAGTCTTTCATTCCTTTATCTTTTAAAGCTGAAAGTGCTTTATGAACTTCTTCTACCGTTGATCTTGAAAAACTGTTCAGTTTAATGTATCCAATTTTATCGTTTATCATGTAGTAACTGTCTACTGAGTTTACTGGTATTTTATCTCTAGTAATGGTGAATTTTAAGTTTTTATTAGCGTTTTTTCTCATTACTTCAATGATAACCTTTGTATCTTTCGGCCCCATTAGCTTTTCCCTGACTTGATAGTTCTTAAGACCAACACCAGCAACTTTTTCTTCATCAATAAGAATGATTTTATCACCAGCAACAACTCCAACTTTTTCTGATGGTCCTCCAGAAATGGTAGAGACAACCATTAAGGTATCTTTTAAAATTTGAAAACGAATTCCTACACCAAAAAAGCTACCATCAATTTGTTGGTTAGCAGCATCCACGTCTTCTTTTGAAATATAAACGGAATGCGGGTCTAGTTTTTCAAGCATGCTTATGATTGCAGATTCTGTGATATCGTTCATGCTTACAGTATCTACATACATTCTATCGATATAGGTCATCACTTCTTCCATTTTATAGACAGACTTTCTAAACTCCATTGAGGATTCTGTCTGTGCAAAAAGGTTGAGTTGAATAAATGCGATTAGAGAAATTAATATGAATTGTTTCATTGCTTAAAAAAATGTTGAATTGATAAATATATTAAAAACATTAAGATTATTTGAGCATGCTTGCTTTTTAAATCACAAAATATCCTAAAACAACAAGTTCTTTCTATGGATTACTTTTATTGTTGTAAAAATTAGGTTACATAGAATACATAATTGGTAAAACCACCACCAGGTAGATTTCAACGGTTGCGGCTATGTGTGGAGTATGGAATAGGAATTACCTTATCAGAGTTCCCACGAAGCCAATTTTTTTGGTTTTGTTTTTAATTTTTGTCGTAAAAGCCAAATCAAAAAATTTGGCGGTGTTCGGATGTGTTCCGCTCGAACGTTTACAGACGAATTTCCACATTACACATAGGTGTTGTTATGCACTGGCGATTTTTACGTGGTATTATTTTATGTCGTTAGAAAGATTTCTCTAAAAACCGCTTCAATTGCTTGGACTTCTTTGTTGGATAAACGTTCAAATTCTTTTTCTCTTGCTCTTTTTGATAACATCCCATGGTTTTGCTCTAAAAATCGAGTTAATGTTGCGATTAATTTATCAGGCATTTCATACTCATCTTCAATAATCCTTTTAAAAGCATCATATTTTGTTAAATAATCAACTTCTTTTGGAATAATATGTTTTATCGTTTCATTTACACAATCGTAAAGAAATTCAGATTGTTTGGTTGCATCAAAATATCTATAGAAATCAATTGTGTTATTTGTTACTTCTACGTTGTGGTCCTTGGTTTCTTCCCATTCTATGTAATCTAGTAACGGCATAGAATATGACTCTAATACTTCCCTATATTCATTGATTCGATCTAGAATTGCCGCAGAAATAGGGAAAATTATTCCTTGTTGTGAAATTTTCTTTTTAATAAGTATGTGGTGGATTAAATATCTATGTAAGCGACCATTTCCATCTACAAAAGGATGTATGAAAACAAAACCAAATGCAATAATTGCGGCGCTTATTACTGCGTCGAGATTACTTTTTGTTAGGAGATCACAAGTTTTGAGTAGCCCATTTGTGAGAACTTCAACGTCTTGCCATTTCGCAGAGATATGATCAGGAATAGGTTCTCCCGTATTTCTGTCGTGTTCACCAACAAAACCACCTTTTTGACGAAAACCCATATCTATAAACCGGGAATTTTCAATTACTAATTGTTGTAATCTAAAAAGTTCATTCTTTGATAAATCCTTAATTCCAGCCTGTCCTATAGCTTGTCCCCATCTAGCTGCTCTTTTGCTTTTAGGGCTTTCACCTTCTATAGTGAACGACGCCTTTGAATCTTTAAGCAATAAAAAAGCAGATGCGCGTTGTAAAATATCTTTCTGTAATCCTTCTAAATAGATATTTTGTTTAGTCGTTAAATTGTTTTCTATGTATTTTTCAATTTTAGGAGTCTTTGAAACCAATGGGCAGAAATCTACTGTTCCAGGTAGGTTGTTTATCACCAAGTGTCGAGGTGATTTTGTTCCTTCTATGGCGTATTGAATGGATTCGTCAAGTAGTTTTATATAACTTTTTTTTGTCATATCTTCTCTTGAAGATAGCTTCATTCCACTTATCCATTCTAATAAAAACCAAATCTTTCTGGTATATTTACCCGTTGGCTCAATCCCTACTAATTTGTTGAGTTGGTTTAATTTATAGTGCTGAGTTAGTTTTTTAAAAACTAGTAGATTTATTCCTTCATATTTTAGTGCGAAAGTCAATTGTTTATGCAAAGATTCTATTTCTGATAATTCAATTGTGTCACTTGGTAAATAAGACTTTGGAAATACTTTCCAATTATCTTGTTGATATTTTTTATTTTGATTACTGATAATTGAAATATAATTTGGTAATGGTATTTTAATCTGTTTGGAATGTATAATTGCACTATAACCAACGACAGTTGCTTTTTCTGGAAGTTGTTTTCCATGAAAAATAAGTGTTGCGTGAGAAAAGTGAGTGCTTTTTGCCATCTTTCAAATAATATGGTTGCAAGATATAAAAAAATTGAGTGCAAAAGAAATATTACAGGTGCAAATTTGAATCTTGTAATAAAAATAGGTGTGAATATGAAGCTCTTTTTTTTTAATTGTTTTTGAGAAGTAAACCTAAATATCTTCTATTTGCATGGGTTTTCGCTTGTGCATAACGTTTTGCAAATAGGCGCAGGCAGGGTTTTTTACACTAAACTTTCCAACGGAGCAAGAACTCCCTGCTTGCACTTATTTGCGGTTATGGGCTGGTGAATATTGCTTTAGAACTGCCAACCCAAAGCTACATTTAATCTTAAGTTGACACCGCCAGAAGGTGTCGTTTCTGTGTATTTGTCATACTTTCTTGTAGCAGTCGTTACATTAGAATTAAATCCAATTCCCGAATAAAAATCAACGCAAAAATGATCTCCGATTAATCGTTGAACTCCTAATTGTAGTCCAACGATAACTTTTCTGTTTTTAATTTCCCAATCATTTATAGCATAATCATCATAATCATAATCATAATCATAATCGAAAATTTCTGCAGTAGAGGCACCCTCCCAAGAACTAAGTCGATTAGAGTTGTACAATCCAACAAAAAAGCCATCCATTACTTTATCATTTTTAGCATACCAACGAACTTCAGGATCAATAGCAATGCCTGTATTAAATTTTGTTGGAGGATATAATAGGCTTCCAACAATTGGTCCCCACATTATTGGTGCTACTCCCACACCCATTGTGAAAGATTTAAATACATTATGTTCATAATGAATCATTACAGGTTGACCTTTAAGAAAGGTAAATGGTGAAACCTTAATAGCTTTTGTTTGCTGAGCAAATGTTTGAGTCGTTACGAATAAACTTACAACTGTTAAAAACGTAAATTTTAAATTCTTCATTATTATAATTTTAATTTTTTCATACTCATTTGGCTTTTCTGAATCCGCCCCTTTTTTTCAAGTGGGTTCTGGTCTCCACCTTTTTCATTTTGGTTTTTTGTCACATTGGGTGGTCAGCCCTTTGGCTTTCGCAGACCATCTTTGTTTTTAAACTTGCCCATAACGAGTTAGGATACGGAATGTCGTATATATCCGATATAGTTGAATATTTCTAATTTACTGAAATTCAATAGTATATCCGATTGTTGTCGTTTGTATGTCGAATAACACAAGTAATTGAAAGGCTTAATTATCATTGGCTAATAAACTTTGTTTAACAAATATAACAAAAATTAGATATCTAGATTATCCATCGGACTTTTCAATTGATCAAACCCTTTTGTTGTAACGTGTGTGTAAACTTCTGTTGTTTTACTACTTGAATGACCTAATAAGCTTTGTATATATCTTAGATTAGTCCCATTCTCAAGCAGATGAGTCGCAAATGAATGCCTCAAACTATGAACGGTTACCTTTTTGTGGATGTTTGCTTTTATAACTGCTGCTTTGAATATGTTTTGAATACTTTTTACTGAATAGATTCCTCCACTTTGACCTTCGAATAAGAATTCTTTAGGCTTATATTCTTTGAAATATACTCTAAGTATAACTAATGTCTTTTCTGAGAGAACAGTATAACGATCTTTTTTGCCTTTTGATTGTTCAACTCTTATTTGCATACGATTTGAGTCGATATCTTTAACTTTTAAATTGATACACTCTGAAATTCTTAAACCGGCAGAGTAAATAGTCATAAGAATAGCTTTGTGTTTCAAATTTGAAATTGACTTTATGATTGATATAACTTCTTCTTCACTCAAAACTACTGGTAGTGTTTTTTCTTTTTTCGGACGATCTATAAAATACGTTTTACGTTGTCCTCCCATAACTCTTTCAAAATAAAATTTAATGGCATTAATAGCTTGGTTTTGATATGAAGAAGAAACTTGTCTTTCCATTACTAAATACCTCAAAAATTCTTGAATGTGTTTTTCATTTAATTTTTCCAATTGAATTTTAGAATGATAATTGATGAAGTCTTCTAAGGCGAAGGTATAAGTGCTTAATGTGCTTTCACTATATCTTAATTCTTTCAGCTTTAAGGTGAAATTTTCTGGGCATTTTTTATAGTTTGCTATCTCTAGTGGAGATGGCTTTTTATAGATTGCATTGAGTGATTCTTCTTCTGAAAAGTTAATTTTTAAATTTAAATCTGAAATTTTTTTGGTTAACTCTTTTAAGAAAACCTCTGAATAGGGTATGCTCCACCATTTATTTGTAGAATCCCAAGAATGATAAGGTTTTTGTTTAATGAAGTTCATGAGCTCGAAATTAAATCCAAAAATGATTCTAATGCGATTTGAATTAGTTTTGAAAACAATCACTTCATCTTTATTCTTAATTATGTTATTGTTTTTAGTGTCTAATTTAACTACTTCATTTTCATGGTTTAAAATTGTAAGTAAACGTTTTCCAAAGTAATTGCAAATCTTTTCTTTGTTTCCAGGATAATTTGGGATAACCCAATGAAAATGAATTTTATCCCATTTGGAATAATTAAATGTTCTAATAAATTGAATATCATTCTGGTTTTTAGGGAGTTTTAAAAATAGTTTTCGTTCGAAAACATCAAGCTTAATTTGATTTAGTTGGTTTTTCATTCGTTGTTTGTAATGTATTTATATAAATATACAAATAATTGTAAACATTCCAATTATTTCATTTTTGGATGGCTTGACGAATGTTTTTTAGTTCAAAAAGTATAGATATATATTCAATCCACTTCGCGTTTGTGTCTGGTTTTGTTGGGTTGGAGATAATTATGTTCAACTTCTTCAAGGTTAGAGTAGTTTTTTTGAGTTTAATAAAAAGATAAAATAACTTGCCCATTAAAA
>Ga0228622_1001109_pt1 | contig 12238 bp, 11 predicted proteins | sample 26DmetaG_FD_186035 | JGI IMG/M metagenome (GOLD analysis project Ga0228622, IMG submission 186035) | Seawater microbial communities from Monterey Bay, California, United States - 26D | ecosystem: Environmental > Aquatic > Marine > Coastal | place: USA: California | collected 2016-10-01
GCGGACGCGCTGACAGTCGGCCTCTTTTAAATGGTCATCACCTTTCAGTGACAGGTCGAGCTTCTGGCGTGTCTTGAGATTGTTAAAGCGCACTTTATAGAGGGTGGTTGCACCGCGGGAGGAGGGGCTTTTGCTTTCGAATTGCCTAACGACATGGGGAATGCCTTCAATGTCGACGATCATTCCGCGTTTCAGTTCGCTGGCTTTAGGCATTCTAAGGTTCCTTGTTAGGTGGCTTTTCTGTCCGCTAAGGACAGTGAGATTAGCGCCGCGATGTCGACACTGAACATGCCGAATTCGAGCAGCGCAAAGGTACAGAATGCGCCTCCAACTGTAAACACTGGCCTAGGGGGAGTGTATGCGCCTCCGAGGAAGATAGACTTCGATTCTTAGCCTCTTTGAGTTCGCCGTTGAGTTCGCGCATAATTGCGCCTCGCCGAAAAATTGAGAATACCAACATGGTTGAACGCGTTAAGGAAATAGACGACTTGCACATCATTCGACACGAGGAGCTTGTGACGCCTCAGCAGCTCAAGGCAGAGCTGGTACTCGAGGGTGCTGCGCTTGAGACCGTGCTTGCGGGGCATCGCGCTGTGAAGGCCGTATTGGATCGTGAAGATCCGCGTCTCATCGTGGTGGTCGGGCCGTGCTCGATACATAATCCTGAAGAGGCGCTGGCCTACGCGCGCAAGCTCAAGCCAATCGCCGATGAATTGGCAGGCAGTCTACTCATTGTCATGCGCGTCTATTTCGAGAAGCCGCGCACCTCGGTTGGCTGGGAAGGGCTGATCTATGACCCTCATCTGGACGGCAGCCATCGTATCGATCACGGCTTGAAAATCGGCCGCAGACTTATGCTCGACATCGCAGACATTGGCTTACCGATCGGTATCGAAGCGCTAGACCTGATCACCCCGCAGTATTTACAAGACCTCGTTACGTGGACAGCTGTTGGCGCGCGCACTACGGAGTCTCCGACACACCGTAAACTTGCAAGCGGCATTTCTTCGGCAGTAGGTTTTAAGAACAATATTGATGGCAGCCTCACGGTCGCAGTCAACGCGATCCGATCGGCGGCGGCTAATAACAGTTTTATCAGTGTTACCGACGAAGGCAAGGTGGCGCATTTCCGCACAGACGGTAACCCTCACTGCCACGTGATTCTGCGCGGCGGAAAAGAGCCCAATTACGATCGCGAAAGTGTCGCGGCTTGCGAGACCGAGCTGCAAAAGGCGGGGTTGGTTGATAATCTCATGATCGACTGCAGTCACGGCAATTCTCGCAAGGATCCGCAAAATCAGATACCGGTGCTGCGCGATATTGCCGAGCAGATTGCCGAAGGCAATAAGTCGATAATTGGGGTGATGCTCGAGAGTAATCTCGAGGCGGGCAATCAGCCGATACCTGATGATCTGACCGACTTAAAACCGGGCGTATCGATTACCGATGCGTGTATCGATTGGGTGACGACTGAGTCGCTGCTCAGAGAGTTTGCGGCAAGCGTTGCACCGGCGCTTAAAACGCGGAAGTAATCGCGCGAGGCGAAGCGATTGCACAGGCCTTTTTTAATGACCTGTGCAATCAATGTCGAACTAGGCTTTAATTACAGCTGCGAGGCTGTCGGCTAGGTATTCAACATTGGCGTCGTTTATTCCAGCGACATTGATGCGGCTCGAGTCGACAAGATAGATGCTGTAGTCGCGCACGAGCGTCTGTACTTGCTCGACATTGACTCCTAAGAAAGAAAACATCCCCTTCTCGTTCTGAATAAAACCAAAGTCGCGGTCGATGCCGGCCTTGCGCGTTTGTTCTACCAGCTTTGCGCGTAAACCATTGATGCGATCGCGCATTCCTGTGAGCTCAGCATCCCACTCGCTGCGAAGGGCAGGGTTGTTGAGAATAAGCTGCACGACTTCGGCGCCGTGATCGGGTGGCATCGAGTACATGGCGCGCGCTGAGGCGGCGATTAAGGTTGTTGCAGTCGCTGTCTGCGTGTCGGTTTCGCAAATCAACGTCATGGCGCCCGTACGCTCGCGGTAGAGACCAAAGTTCTTTGAGCACGAACTTACCAAGACGAGTTCTGGCAAGGACTCAGCCATGAGGCGTGTGCCGACCATGTCCTCTTCGAGGCCATCGCCGAGGCCCTGATAGGCGAGGTCAATAAAGACAGTGAAGCCCTGTACGAGGGCTACGTCGCGCACCGCCTGCCACTGAGCAAGAGTGAGGTCGGCGCCGCAGGGGTTATGACAGCAGCCGTGGAGCAGAACGATGTCACCCTTAGGCACAGTTTTGAGGCAGTCGAGCATTTCATCGAAACGGACGCTGTGCGTGGTGTAGTCGTAGTAAGGGTATTTGCTAATTTTGAGGCCGGCGGTGGTCATTAGCGGAATATGGTTTGCCCACGTCGGATCACTCACCCACACGGTAGCATTGGCGTTCGCCTGCTTTAAAAATTCCGCGGCTAGTCTCAGTCCGCCGCACCCTCCGGGCGCCTGCACGGTGACTCGGCGCTTACCAAGGCTTGTGTTTAATGTTTTTCCGAAAAGAAGTTCGGCGACCGCCTCGTTGTATTCGGGAGAACCAGTTGGTCCTACGTATTTCTTACTCATCTGTGTTGTGAGTATGTGCTGCTCAGCTTTTTTTACCGCGGTCATGACAGGTGTATCGCCATTCTCGTCTTTGTAAATGCCGATGCCTAAATCGATTTTGTTTGGGTTCGTGTCTGCGCGATATTCGGCGACTAGGCGGAGAATAGGATCTGCGGGTAGGGCACTGAGAGACTGAAACATGATTATTTCTCTGAAAGTGATGTATCGGTTAGCTATCTGGGTTCGGTTTAGCGGGCTTGATGCGCCTTTAATGTGTTTTGCAATAGCGACGCGCGCGTCATCGGGCCGACGCCTCCTGTCACGTAGGTTATATACGAACACTTGTCTTTTACCTTGTCGAAGTCGACATCGCCAACATTTCTAAAGCCGTTCTTCTTAGTGGCATCGGGCACACGAGTTTGGCCTACGTCGATCACAACTGCGCCTTGTTTCACCATGTCGGCAGTGACAAATTCGGTTTTGCCGATCGCAACAATGAGAATGTCGGCGCTGAGGCAGAGCTCTTTTAGATTTTTGGTTCGACTATGAGCGATGGTCACCGTTGCGTTGCCTGGATTAGTATTGCGCGACATGAGCACGGCCATCGGTGTGCCAATAATATTGCTGCGGCCTAACACCACACAGTGTTTACCTTCTGTTTCGATTTTATAGCGCGCCAGTAATTCCATAATGCCGTTTGGCGTTGCCGAGATGTAGGTCGGTAGCCCAAGGTTTAGCTTGCCGACGCTGACCGGACTAAAGCCATCGACGTCTTTCTTAGCATCGATAGCAAGGATAATTTTGTTCTCGTCTATGTGTTTCGGTAGGGGCAACTGAACAATAAATCCGTCTATGCCGTCGTCTGCATTGAGTTCGGCGACCTTGGCGAGCAGGTCTTCTTCGGACACCGTATCGGGTAGCCTAATAGTCGTCGACTCGAAGCCTACCTGGGCGCAGTCTTTCACCTTAAAGGCGACGTAATTTTCTGAGGCGCCGTCGTTGCCGACGAGCACTGCGGCGAGGTGTGGCGCCCGCTGACCATCGGCCTTTAGTGCGTCAACCTTCTGCGTAATTTCTTGGCGAATTTGTTCAGAGCAAAGATTGCCGTCGAGTAGCTGCATGAGGGTTGTCCGTAGTGTTCAGTTTTTTAGAGGGCGAGAGTTGGCGCCATGTGGCCCAACGCTTGGGCGCCCTATGATAAACGAGGCGCGTATTTGTCTCAATAAGCGCGGCCAACTTAGGCAGCAACGCGCAGAGGCTAGCGAGTTGGCGTGCCACTGCGTATCATGAGCGTATTAGAGCAAATGAAAAACGTGTGATTCGGACTCGAAGGCCGCTTCGCTAGTGAAACTCAGAGGGGCAGGCAGGGATGGAACTCGCACTCGCAGCAGTGGTTATCGTTATTGGGTCCTATGTGCAGAGCAGCATTGGCTTCGGGCTCGCTATTATATCCGCGCCATTGCTATTTATTATCGATCCGCTCTATGTGCCTGGTCCTGTGACTGTGTGTGCACTCACGCTGTCCCTCGCCAATACCTACCACCACCGCAAAGCGGTCTCTCTTAAAGGCCTTCAATACGCGATTATAGGGCGTATTCCGGGGACGATCGCCGGTGGTTTTTTGCTGCTATGGATCTCCCATGACGCGCTCGCGCTGTGGCTCGGCCTCTCGGTTTTGGTCGCTGTGGGGTTAAGTTTAAGTAGTATCGTGATTCGTCCGAGTAATCCAGCAATGGTGACCGCAGGCTTTCTCTCTGGGTTTATGGGCACCAGCTCTGCCATTGGCGGGCCGCCTATGGCGCTAGTTATGCAGCATGAGGGCAACGACTTTATCAGGGCCAATCTTGCCGCGTTCTTCATTGTGAGCTGCATCATGTCGCTTCTGATGCTCGCCTCTATAGATCGGTTTGGCAGCGCCGAAGCCTTGGTGTCCTTGCCTCTGCTGCCGGCTACCTTGGTGGGCTATTGGCTGGCCAAGAAAACAATGCACAGGATATCGCATCGCAAGCTCAGGCTTTTTAGCCTTACTCTGTGCGCATTAGCGGGCACCGGCTCGATTCTGTCGGTTTGGCTCTAGGGGCTTTTTTAGGGGTTTTAGAGCTCGTAACAGCACCCAAGGCTCTTATTGAGGCGCTTTCTTCAAGGAAAAGAAGGCCAGATAGGATTCGAGCGGACGGCTGTTTCGCCGTCACGGTCTATCAGTTAGACTCGACATTCCTAGGCAGTTAACTAGGTTTCGCTCACGGGCATAGATTTGCTCGTTGCCGATATACGTTTGCAACGTCTAATTATTCAGAGGAAATCTCAATGTCATACTCAATTTCGAAGAAAATCACTCAAACAGTGGCGAGTCTTTCGCTTGTTGCGTTTTTCGCCTCGGTTTCACAAGTCGCGCTTGCCGACGATTCTGCCGCTGTAAAAACCATTGCGGGCGTACTCGTTGGCCTCAACCATTTCCCTTCAGCTGATGATAAGGCTGCACTCGCCGCGATCGCAGCTGACGATGCGCATGGAATGGCCGTTAGAGCGCTTGCCAATGCTGTAGCGAATATACAGCACGCAGCGACCGCAGAAGACAAGGCAGCAATGGAGCAGATAGTCGCGAGCGACATGGCCGATATGCAGTCAAAATCACTGGCGCAGATCGTACTCGGCATTAACCATATGCCAAGCGCCGAAGCGAAAGCGTCACTGCAGGCAATGCTCTAAGCGAACGATCGTTTGTGAATAGTCTTTCAGCTCAAGCCGAAACGCGGTCTATCGAGGTGCCCTGCTGGCCGCAGGCACTTACGATGGAGGCGTTTCGCGCTGCCTGGCCCTTCGAGGGAGAGGCGTTTTGGCAAACTGTTTTTGAGATGCATAGCGATAAAATGCAGATCAAAAATCCCCGCGTTGCCATTGTCAATCTTGAGAAAATCTTTACCGCTACCTTTGCCCTCACCACCGAGAAGGGCTTTCAGGCGATGAGCCTTCGCGATCTCAGTAGCGAAGCCCAAATAAGCATGGGTGGCCTGTATTCCTATATTGGCAGCAAAGAGGATTTGGCGTCGGTTATTGAGGGAGTGCTTCGCTCGTGCATCGATAAAGTGGTCGCTGGCCTTAACAGTGCGAACCTTGAACCGGTTGATTTTCTGCGCACCCTAATTTTTAGCGAAATCTACATGGTCGAGTTATTGAGGCCGTGGTATCAGTTTTGTTTTATGGAAGTGAAAGGCCTGCCGCGTGAGCAGCAGCAGCAGACTCTCGAACTCGAACTGCGCTTTGAAGAGTCGCTTGTTGAGGTGTTTGAAAAAGGCACGGCGAGTGGCGTTTTTCAGTGTAAAACGCCGAAGCTTTTGGCTTCTCAGGTGACGGCTCAACTTGAGCAATGGCACTTGAAGCAGTGGAAATTTAAACTACGCGGCGTGAGCAATGATGACTACGCGCAGTTCATTTTCGACAATTTAATGCGCTGTCTGCACTGCGCTAGCGCGTGACGTAAGCGGTGCGTGGATAGTAGGTTAAGAGTTCGCCGGTACGAGTCCTTTTTTGTCTGCATAAAACTCGCGTATTTTGATCAGATCGGCCTCCATGTCACCGGTAGGCTGAAAGAAGTCAGCAAGTCCTGCCTGTTTGTTTTCGCCATCGACATACCCCATTAAAATCGGCACATTAGCGTTGCGCGCTATGTGATAAAAACCGGTCTTCCAGGCTTTGACCTTGCTGCGTGTGCCTTCTGGCGGAACCAACACAACCACCTCGGGGTTTTCGCGATAAAGACGGACCGTGTCGTTCACAACGTTATGCGATTTGCTGCGATTGATCGGAATGCCGCCCAGGTATTTCATTAGCCACCCTGCGCCGAAAGGGAACAGGGTGTGTTTCCCCATCCAATAGACTCGCAAGCGAAGTTTAAGAACCACCATAAGCATCAAAGGAAAGTCCCAGTTGCTTGTGTGTGGCGCCCCTATCAGCACAAACCTCCCATTTTTTTGTTCGTCTCCAACGGCCTCCCAGCCTATTAATTTAAGGCCAACTATCGAGATCAGTCGGAGGAGTGGTGTGAGGAGAGGTGTTGAGAATACTGTCATACGCATAGCGGGTTTATTCCTAAATGAGGTGCTCGATTGTCACAGAAATGGCTGTTGCAACGCTTAATCGAGGCCCCACGTCGTAAGGTGATCTTCAGAGGTGTGTGCTACCAAACCCTTCAAAGGGCCGCAGGGGGTGCCGAGATAAAGAAAACCGACAATTTTCTCATGTGCAGCGACTCCCAAACCCGCTCTAACGGTTTCATGGTAAGCCTTTGAACCGGTTCTCCACATAGAGCCGAGCCCCTGCGCATACGCGGCAAGCGACATACACTGCACTGCCGCTGCAGTCGAATACTCTTGCTCGATACTCGGTACTTTTGGGTGGTCTTGAAGTGTGGCTATCGCGACTATTATTGTCGGCGCACGCAGAGGTTTGTTAAGAATTTTTTCTCGTTGTTCGGGGCTTAAGTCGACCCCGTCGGCAAGTTCAGCTGCAACAAAAAGCTGGCCTAACTTGGTTAACGATTGCTCCTGCAATAATAGAAATCTTGACGGGCGTAGCAGGGCATGATCGGCGGCACGTAATGCCGATTGGATGATCGCATCGAGCTGTTCCGAAGAGGGTGCGGGTGTCGTGAGCCGAGGACTAGAGCGCCGAGTGGTCAGGGCTTCGAGTGCGTCCATAAGTGGGTTCCTAAAACTTTTTCTGATGAGTTGCAGCTTACTGGATTTGATCGACTTCGCGTACCCCTTAGCACGAATCATTTTTGCGCCATTGGCGAATAGCCACAAAATTTGCAGGGAATAACGCGTGATAAAACAATGAATTGTCAGTATAGAGTGGTTCAAATGCCGTGATACTGACACATTTTTGATGGTATACTTTTCTGGCAAAGTGACGACACAGTGCAGTAAGCAATTGTGACTTCCCTCACTCGGCACGCGGCCGCTTTAGGCGATCATAAGCAATGCAGGTTAGCCACTGGTCTCACTCGCATTTTCCAGCGTAGGATCGGGCATTGGGCGCTCATAAAGTGATTGCTTTTAACGAGGCAAAGCTGCGAAATTTTCTCAAAAAATAGGATTGCTCTAGTTATGAATTCGAAGGCAGACGTCATCGCAATAAGCACCGAACGTGCGCCATACCCGCAAGCCAAATCTCGATGGTTTGGTAGCGTGAAGCGTGAGCGATTACGTTTAGTGTTTGCTTTCTACTCGCCGGATGGCAATGAGATCGCAATGCCTATCGCGAGTATGTCTGCCTATCTCAAGCGCGACTTTCCTTGGGTCGATGTGATCAACGAGCCGATCTTGATTCTCCGCGATGAAGAAAAATACTCGCCAACCAATTACGCCAAAATGATAGAAGCGCACGACGCTGACGTTATCGCCTTCTCGGTAATGAGCCCGCACTGGTATCCGATGGAGCCTTACTTCGAAGAGCTCAAAAACCTTCTGCCTAACCTCCCTGTTGTCATCGGTGGTTATCAGGCGATGCTGTCTCAGCAGCAGACGATCGAAAACCCTAATGTTGACTACATTTGCACTGGCGATGGCGAATACGCGATAGGTAACGTGGTCCAGCACTTGAAAGGCACAAAAGACGGTCACGCCGATGGCATGTGGGAAAAGCTACTCGACGGTGAGGTTTATGAATCAGAGCCGCATCAAATAGGCGATCTCGCGTCGCTGCCATTCCCAGACTACGAAGTATTTGCAAAGGAAGACGGCTTTAAAGATGTGAATTCATCCATCTTCGGCCCGAAGGGCAAGCTAGTGCTGCCAGTTATGACCGGCCGTGGCTGCCCTTATCGCTGCACATACTGCTGCAACACGCCAATTCTCGAGGGCTGGAAAACTAAGAAAACCTTCCTACGAAAATATGACCCACAGGACATGGTCGACGAATTAGTTCGCCTCCGGGATAAATTTAACGTTGGCTATTTCGAGTTCTGGGATGAGCTGTTCTTGTCGAACCTGAAATTTGTGCGAGCCTTCTTTGCGCTCTACAAAGAACAGCTTGGGTTGCCGTTCTCTATCAACTCACGCGTTGAGGTGATGAACGAGGAGTTTTGTAAGACAGCTGCCGAGGCTGGATGCCATACGATTTGGTTTGGGATCGAAAGTGGCGACGAAGAGTTCCGCGCAAAAATGTTAGGCCGCAAGATGACGAATGAGCAGGTCATCGCAGCCGCTGAGAATTGCAAAAAAGCGGGAATAAACCGCCTGACATTTAATATCGTTGGCGCGCCATTAGAGACCGCGGAAAATATGCGGCAGACCCTCGAGTTAAATCGAATCATCGCCCCCGAGCACTTTTTCTTCTTTCCATATATTCCACTACGTGGAACGCCGCTTTACAACATAGCCAAAGAAGAAGGCCTGCTGTTGGAGAATAAGCGCAATCTGCATTACTTATCAGCTGCGAATGACAGGCAGTTCACGCTCAATATGAAAGAGCGCCCTGAGTTACTGACAGCCGAGGATTACGATCAGATCTGCAAAGAGATGCTTGCCTTCCAAGAGGCGAACAATCGCCTAAGCTATTCGGATGAAGAGACCGGCGAGACTTCGCCGATGACGGTCGAGGATAAGAGCTTCTCGCTTGTGGAAGATCCTGCGCCTCAGGTTAACGCTGAGCCTAACGTTGACTTAGCGCCTGTCGCAGACGACTCTGTGCAACAATTTACGCCTCCTGCGTCGCAGATTCCGGCCGCAGAAAAGGCGTCATTGCTAGACAGCGTGAAGGGCTTTTTCCGCAGCTAGCGCGCGCTTGACCGTTATCCAGCTGATTATCGCCATGAGGCTGTTGGCAAAGACGGCGCCGCCGAAAAAGCCTGGCACGCCGAAAAACCTGCTGCCTAGATAAGCGCACGGAACGTAGAGCACAAAGAACCGAGCGACGCTTAGATAGAGCGCCGTCATCGGGCGATGCATGGCATTGAGTGACGAGTTACTCAGAATAATAATGCCCTGCATGCCGTATCCAATCGGTAGAATCCAAATAAAGAGGCGCAGTGTCTCGAGTACTTCTGGGTCTGATGTGAATACCCTCGCTATCCACGGTGCAGCTAGCACTAGCAAGAGATAGACGGCAAGTTGCCAGATCACGATGAAGCGAAGGCTCATGCTATAGGCTTCTTTAATCCTGTCTAAACGACCCGCGCCATAATTTTGGCTAATAAGCGGCGGCAAAGTCGACGACATCGCAAGTATTAGCAATGTCGCTATAGGCTCGAGCCTTGCACCTACCCCAAAGGCTGCGACGACACTAGTTCCAAATCCTGCTGCAATCGCTGTCATCGTGCCCATTGCGAGTGGCGTCATCATGTTGGCGCCCGCCGCTGGCAGTCCTATCCTTAGCATCTCACGTGATGAGCTTATCAATATTTGCCGACTCGGAAGGCGAGTGCTAATCAGCCGGTGTTTAATAGCAAGGTGATAAAAGAGATAGCCATAGCCAACTGTCCAGGCGACAAGGGTTGCGATTGCTGCGCCTTTAATACCCATTGCAGGGACAGGTCCGTAACCGAAGATGAACAGAGGGTCGAGGAGGGCGTTAATGAGTCCAGACCCTGCCATGAGAATGCTCGGCGTTTTCGAATCGCCATGGGCGCGGAGGATGCTGTTCGCGGTCATTAAGCCAACCAGTAACACGCTGCCTGGAAACCAAATGCTCATATAGTCGTGGATAAGCGCAATGAGACCTGCGTCAGCGCCCATCAGGGCAAAAAGGGGCTCCATGAAAAACCAGCAGGCTGCTATGAGCACCGCAGCGAAAAGCAGCGCAACGTAGTTGATGACCGTCGAGCTTTCTTTCGCGCGCTCGAGATCTTCGCGGCCAATGTATTTGGCCACAACAGCAGAGGCTCCAATGCCGAGGCCGATCGCGAGGCTCATGATGGTGAAGGTGACGGGGAAGGTGAAGCTGATAGCCGTGAGCTCGGCGGTGCCAAGCAGGCTAACGAAGAATGTGTCTACAAGGCTAAACGTAAACATCATGAACATGCCGACAATCATCGGCAAAGTCATACGGATTAATGAGGCCTTGATCGAGCCTTCAGCGAGACTGTGTTTTTTTTGCTGGGTAGGCGTCTCAGTGTGCTGGCTAGTATTCGATGACTCGTTTGACATAGCGCGCCTACCCTGTGTGATTGCTATTGAAAGCGGTTATTTCTTAGCCTGACGTAGCTTAACCATCTGCTTAAGAATTTTAGGGTTGGCAAATAAGAGTTCTTGAGCGCTAGAGTAGTCTGGGCTTGCAAGCTCAGAGCCGATTAAGCCGCCTGCCTCTTTAAGTATTAAAGCGGCTGCATCGATTGAGTGACCAGCTTCCGCATCGTTGGGCGCCCAGCCGCCCTGAAGTCGATCTGCGGCGGTACTCACGATGTCTAAGGCTTTACAGCCTGAGATCCGCACGCGAGCGCCAGCAGCAACGACAGCGCGCTGCAAATCGAGCAGCGTCTCAATATCGTCTGCCTCGCCGTTTAGCCCAACGAGCGCGCCAGCGACAAGCTCTGTCTCACGGCCCACGCGGAGTCGTCGTGAATTGAGCTGTGCGCCACCGCCACGAGAGGCGACAAATTCTTCGTTTGTCATCGGGCAGATAACAGCTGCGTGTTGAATTACGCCGTCTACCTTGCAGGCAAGCGACACAGCAAATTGAGTGTAGCCGCGCGCGAAATTACGATTACCAATGAGGGGGTCTATAAGCCAGACGATGTCTTTACGCGCGCCGGCACGGAGGCCAGTTGCGCGCGAATCGATGCTGTGATCGGGGTAGGCTTTGAGTAGGTGGTATTGCAGCGTCTTGTCGGAATCGAGGTCCATCGACGTTAGAAACGAATCGGGCTCGTCGTTAATCACTTTAATTCGATCGAGTCTATCGCTGCTGTGGGCTATCGCCTCGGCGGCATCACGCGCTGCTTTCAGCGCAATATTTATCATTGGGTGCATTAAACCGATCCTATCAACGTGGTTCTACCAAGGTGATCCCTGCGTGCGCAGTTTTTCGCGCCAATTGACGAGAAATAAACTCGATGGATTGGCGCGCGAGGCGAAGGCAGAAAAAGTAAAGAGCGAGAGAGCCGCCGAATCTAGACTGCGATAAGAGGTCTCCAATGGCGCGATGATAACAGAAGAGTGGTGATGCGATGAATTTGTTTATCGATATCCCCGCGTTATTTGGCTAGTCGATCACAGCGTGCATACTGCTATAATACGAAATTACTGTATTTTCCCGAGGAATCCTCCACTTGAACATTGAGAAAAAGCCCTCTGCTGCCGAATGGATGCCAGCATTAGATCCAAGCCAAATAGCGGTGGTGCTCGTTAATACCTCGCATCCTGGCAACATTGGCGCTACTGCTCGGGCTATGAAAAACATGGGGCTTACACAGTTAATCCTCGTCGATCCCGAGGATTTTCCTAGCGGTGCGGCTACCGCACGAGCTGTCTCTGCGGTCGATATACTCGAGAATGCGCGTGTTGTCAGCACGCTCGAAGAGGCGGTTGCCGATTGCGGTCTCATTATTGGCACCAGTGCTCGATCGAGAAAGCTGCCCTGGCCTATGCTCGACGGCGAAAGCTGCGCCGATAAGGTCTTTCTAGAACACAAGACCAACAAAGTTGCCCCGG
>Ga0228622_1001147_pt1 | contig 11999 bp, 9 predicted proteins | sample 26DmetaG_FD_186035 | JGI IMG/M metagenome (GOLD analysis project Ga0228622, IMG submission 186035) | Seawater microbial communities from Monterey Bay, California, United States - 26D | ecosystem: Environmental > Aquatic > Marine > Coastal | place: USA: California | collected 2016-10-01
TTTAAACCATCCAACACATCGAGCTTCGTCAAACAGATACCCGAAACACTGTTAATACGCACAGCGAAGCGCACGGCGGCGGCATCGAACCAGCCGCAGCGTCGATCACGTCCAGTGGTTGCGCCCTTCTCATGTCCGACGCTCGCAAGGTGCGCACCAACCTCATCAAATAATTCGGTTGGGAAAGGCCCAGAGCCGACGCGAGTGGTGTAAGCCTTTGTAATGCCCAAAACATAGTCTAAATACAATGGTCCGTAGCCACTGCCCGTCGCAGTACCACCCGCAGTCGTGTTAGATGAGGTCACGAAAGGATAAGTGCCGTGGTCGATATCGAGCAGCGACCCTTGGGCGCCTTCGAACAAAATATCGGCGCCGGCTTTGCGGCGGCTGTGCAGCAATTCGATTGTGTCGTCGATCAGCGGACGGAGATTTCGTGCGAGCGCTAACTGACTTACAAGCGTCGCCTCGAAGTCGACAGGCTCAACTCCGTAGTAATTCTCGAGCATGAAATTATGGTATTCGGTGAGCTCTTTGAGCTTTTCGGCAAAGCGCTCTTCGTTCAACGTTTCGGCAAGACGAATGCCGCGGCGACCCACCTTGTCTTCGTAAGCAGGGCCAATGCCACGCCCGGTGGTACCGATTTTACCTTCGCCTTTTTTGAGTTCACGCGCCTGGTCGAGGGCAATATGTGAGGGAAGAATGAGCGGACAAGCCCCGCTGATGCGGAGGCGATCGCGGACAAAAATCTGCTTGTCTTCGAGAGCGGTTATTTCTTTGACCAAGGCATCGAGGCTTAATACGACGCCATTACCAATGACACACATCACGCTTTCGCGAAGTATGCCGCTAGGCAATAGATGCAGCACGGTCTTCTCGCCATTGATAACCAGCGTGTGACCGGCGTTATGACCACCTTGAAAACGCACGGCAACCGATGCCTGATCGGTAAGCAGATCGACGATTTTCCCCTTGCCCTCGTCGCCCCACTGCGTTCCTAACACTACAACTGATTTAGCCATGTCGCTCTCTCGTTACCTTGTTCGTTGCATTCGTTGCCCCGCAAAACGCAGAGCGCTACTTACACCAGGCCTCTTCAGGCTGGCTTTTCTATCTATGCTAAATCGGCTTAACTTCCCAACCAGATTCACTTTTCACAATCACACGATCACAGTCTTGTTCGACAAGCTGCGCTGCGCTCGCAAGCCCTTCGCTTAAACTCGACACAACGTGTTCGCCCGAAGCGCGTAGCGCGGCAACCAGCGCAATGAGTTCTGAATCGGTTGAAAGTGGTGCTGCAATACCCGCAGGCTTTGGAAAATCGGCCAATGAGAGTTTCACGAGTGTTTTAAGATCGCTGTCAAAGCCCGACGCTGGTCGCGCGCGACCGAACACTTCACCGATATCGTCATAGCGACCGCCTTTTGCAACGGCCCGCCCGTGAATAGGCGTGTAGGCAGCGAAAACGACACCTGTGTGATACTGATAACCGCGCAATTCGCAGAGATCGAAACAAAGGCGAACGCCGGGGACACGCGCCTGCACGCCCGCAGCGATAGCGGCCAACTCGTCAAGCGGCGCGCGCACCGAAGCCGGCGCAGAGGCAAAGGCCGCTAGCGCTTCGTCGAGAACGTTCTCATCGCCGCTCAATTGCGTCAGTTTAGTGAGCAACTCTCGCAGTGCATCGCTTGCAACTGATGCATTGAGAACCTCTGAAATTTCGTCATAAGCCTTGCGCTGTACCGCGTCGAACAATCTGGCCTCGGTGTCCGCATCGATCTCTGCGGCGTCAACAAGCGCGCGAAAAATTCCAACATGGCCAAGCACATGATGAATATCCGGCACCGAAGCTGCCTCGAGCGTGGCATGCATCAGGCAGATCAATTCGATATCGCATTCGACGCCCGCATGTCCATAGAGCTCGGCGCCTACGCGAATTGGGACGCGTGAAGTCAGCAGCCCACGCGGCTTAGTATGCAGAACACTGTCGGCGTAGCAGAGCCGCACGGGGCCTTCGCGGTTGAGGCAGTGCGCATCAATGCGGGCGGCCTGCGGCGTTATATCCGCGCGGATGCCCATCATGCGCCCACTCAGTTGGTCTGTAATCTTGAACGTGTGAAGGTCAAGATCATGTGACGAACCGACCAACAACGAGTCGAGGAATTCGATTAGCGGCGTAATCACCAACTCATAGCCCCAGGATCCGTAGAGATCGAGCAGTTTTCGCCTCAGCGACTCGAGCTTGTGAGCTTCGCGCGGGAGGATTTCCTCCACGCCATCGGGTAGCAGCCAGCGCTTAGCGGTGGTCATATAGTGATAATTCCTTAACTTAAAGAGCGCGAGTATTTTACGCCAGCCGCGCCTATCAATAAACGGAAGAATCACCGAATCTGCGTATCATCTCGCTGAACGATAGCTCAGAAACCCAAAAGGCCCAGAAACTCTTGAGCTTCTGGGCCTTTTTTACCTCTTGCCTGCCAACTAGTCAGGCTTAAGTAACTATTTCGCTATATCGCCATCTTTCAGGTATTTGAAATAATCACTTTCCGGATCTAGCAGCATTACGTCGCCCTTGTTGCTAAACGTCTGCCGGTAAGAGTTGATGCTACGAGTAAAAGCAAACCACTCTGGGTCCTTCTGATAGGCCTCGGCGTAAATATTGGCGGCCATCGCGTCTCCCTGACCGCGGATTTCCTCGGCATCACGGTAGGCTTCGGCTCGGAAAATCGTCGCTTGACGATCGGCGTCGGCCCGAATGCCTATCGCAAGCTCTTCGCCGCGCGAACGCAGCTCTTGGGCTTCACGATTACGCTCTGTGATCATCCGGTCATAGACCGACGATCGGACGTCGTCAGGTAGATCGATTCGCTTCACCCGCACGTCGATGACTTCTATGCCAATATCGGCTGCCGTGTTCTCATTGAGATCGGCAGTCAGGTCGAGCATAAGTTGATCGCGTTCGCCAGCAACCACTTCTTGGAGGTTGCGTGCGCCGATCTGGTCGCGCAGGCCATCGTTGATGCGCTGCGCAAGCAGACGACCAGCTGTCGCTATTTCGCCGCGAGTCGAGATGTAGAATTGACCTACATCGACAATCCGCCACTTCGCATACGAGTCGACTTCAAGCGCTTTTTGCTCAAGCGTTAAATAACGCTGCCTTGGCGAGTCCTCTGTGAGAATCCGCGCATCGAACTTACGTACGGTGTTTACCAAAGGCATTTTAACGTGCAGACCCGGCTCGATGTCCGCGTTAACGATTTCACCGAATTGCAGCATCACTGCGCGTTCGGTCTGCTTCACTACAAACAGGGAATTGGAGGCAACCGTCACCGCCAACACCAAGATTCCTAACAGTAGAAAATTTCTCATTAGCGTACTCCTCGCGTATTCGTCGGCACGCGGCTGCGATCGATAGAGTTGCTGTTGTTATTCGCCGAAGGCATATACGGCGAGAGCTGCTCGGCTAGCGCACGAAGGTCTTGCGTACTAGACGCGCCACCGAGGCCGCGGCCGTTTTGCTCCATAATCTTGTCGAGAGGTAAGTAGAGCATGTTGTTGCCGCCCTCTACATCGATCATGATTTTAGTGCTTGCCGTCATGACATCTTCGACTGCTTCGATATAAAGACGCTGGCGAGTAACCTCTGGCGCCTTTTGGTATTCAACAAGGAGTTGGTCAAAGCGCGAGGCATTACCTGTCGCCTCTGCAATAACCTCTTCACGGTAGGCGTTAGCCTGCTCGATCTGACGTTGCGATTCACCGCGCGCCTCAGGGATTATCTGATTTGAGTATTGCTGCGCTTGGTTCTGCGCTCGCTGCTCATCTTCTCGGGCACGAATCACGTCGTCGAATGCCGGCCTTACTGCCTGTGGCGGCTGCGCCTGCACAACGTTCACTTGGCTGACGAGAATGCCGGTGTTGTAGTTGTTCATGTAGTCTTGCAAACGCTGCTGAACATCATCAGCCACGCGGTCGCGTCCTGTTGTCAGAATCTGATCCATGAAGTTGCCGCCAACCACGTGACGAATAGCCGACTCGGCTGCGTTGTCCAGACTCCGCTCAGGATCTTGCACCGCGAGCACATACTTAACGGGGTCTTCGATTCGGTATTGAACCGTGACTTCGATATCGATGATGTTTTCATCGGTAGTCAGCATCGCGTTGCTGTCGTATGTCTTGGCATTGAGCTCCGAGATGTTGACCAGTGACACTTCATCAACCATCGGTGGATTCCAATGCAATCCAGGCTGAACCGTCGTGTCGAGCACCTTACCAAAGCGCAGGACGACAGCACGCTCAGCCTGATCGACGATATAGAACCCGCCGAACGCCCAAATCACTGCCGCTACAACCACGAGACCTGCGAGCAAGCCACCGGAGAAGCCGCCGCTGGGGCCAGAGGAGCCGCCGCCTGAGCGCGCGCCGCCGCCACCAAACACGCCGTTAAGCTTTTTGGTTAATGAGCGAATGACCTCATCGATATCGGGAGGGCCTTGTTCTGGCCCTTTACGGCCGCCACCGCCCCAAGGGTCCTTGTCGTTTCCATTGTTGCCGGGTTCGTTCCAAGCCATTGGTTTCTCCATAGCTTTTTATTACGGGATGGACGCGCCACAGGCCCGTCCGGTATTTCTTTCAGTTGATGGTAGCGAATTCGAGACCAATAACCCAGCTTAACCGGACTATTCTGCCCCGCGCCTCACGCCCTCAATAACGACACCACCTAGCAGCTTGATGCGATCGAATTCCTGAAGTGGCATTCGCACGCGCAGAAGGTAGTGGCCATCGTCAGTGATCTCTTCGTTCTCGACATAGTTGGCAGCATACAGTTTACTCCGCAACTTTGCCTCGCTAGGTGCCACACGCAAAAGCTGATCGGACATCTCGCCTGCAAGCAGTTCACTCACCGCCTCTAATAACGTCTCAATGCCCGCTCCGGTTTTAGCCGATACCCACACTCTATAAGGTTTACCGGCACTGTTTCGCTGCAGCTCTGGTTCTCGCCCAGGCAGAAGGTCTATTTTATTAAAGACCTGCAATTGTGGCACTTCTTGCGCGCCGATTTCGCTAAGCACCGATTCGACCTCGCGAATGAATTCCGGATGATAATCATGTGCTGCATCGATTACATGCAGCAGCAAGTCGGCCTGCACCGTCTCTTCGAGCGTCGCACGAAAAGCTTCGACCAATTGATGCGGCAGATGGCTAATAAAACCGACCGTATCGGCCATAATCGCCTGCCCAAAATTCGGCAACTCAACCTTGCGCAACGTCGAATCTAGGGTGGCGAATAGCTGATCTGCCGCATAGGTCTCGGCTTGCGTAAGGCGGTTAAATAAGGACGACTTACCTGCATTGGTATAGCCCACGAGAGAGACGGTGGGCACTTCGGCCCTGCGCCTTGAGCGGCGACCTTGGTCGCGCTGCGTCCGCACCTTAACCAGCGCCTTGTTAATAGATTTGATGCGCTGCGCAATAATGCGTTGGTCCATTTCGAGCTGCGTCTCACCAGCACCGCGCATCCCTATGCCGCCCTTCTGGCGATCGAGGTGAGTCCAGCCGCGCTTTAGTCGACTGCTCATGTGCTGCAGTTGCGCGAGCTCGACCTGCAACTTACCTTCGTAACTGCGAGCGCGCTGCGCGAAGATATCGAGAATCAAACCCGTGCGATCGATAACGCGGCATTTGAGTTCGCGTTCGAGGTTGCGCTCTTGGCTTGGCGAGAGAGAGTGATTAAACAGCACGACTTCGGCTTTATGAGAGGCCACCGCCGCTTGGAGTTCTTCGAGCTTGCCAGAGCCCACAAAATAACTAGGCGAAGGCTGGCGGCGGCTACCGGTAATAATTGCGACCGGTTGCGCGCCTGCAGAAAGTGCGAGTTCTTCGAACTCTACGATGTCATCTGCTTCACGACCATTATCGATCTGCAGGTTAACAAGAAGGGATATCTCTCCCGAGTCGGGGCGATCGAAAAACAATCAAAGTCCTTAGGCCTAAGCCTCGTTGCCGATTTCGTCGCCGTCGATCTCAGCGTCGTCTTCGCCAGAGTTAAGCGCAGGAATCTTGACCATGCGCGCAGGCACGACTGTCGAAATCGCGTGCTTGTAAACCATCTGACTGACGGCGTTCTTTAGCAGAATGACGAATTGATCGAATGACTCAATTTGGCCTTGGAGCTTAATGCCGCTCACAAGGTAGATCGAGACTGGAATCCTTTCCTTGCGCAATACATTCAGGAAGGGGTCTTGCAGTGTTTGTCCTTTAGACATTATTGTTCTCCGTTCGTTCGACAATGCGCTTGCTTCAGCAGCCTTGCATTATTGGATGCTAATTATATGGTGGCAGATACAACAATTTTCAACAGCTTGTGCAAAGAATCGTGAGTGGAGCTAGGCAGCCTATGGAGATCGTCCCAACTGCGTAGCCAAGTAACTTGCCGCTTGGCTAACTGACGCGTGGCGATGATACCCCTATCAACCATCTCCTCATAGCTCAATTCGCCTGCGAGGTGTTGCCACACTTGCTTATAGCCAACGGAACGCATCGAGGGGAGCGAGAGCGAAAGGTCACCCCGCTCGTAAAGCGCACGCACTTCGTCAACTAGCCCATCCTCCAACATCTGAAAAAATCGCGTTTTTATTCTTTCATGCAATACGCCTCGCTCGACCCCTTGGATCGCGCAAAACGTTAAGTCCAGCCCACTTTTATTGCCTTTTAGGCGCTCTGCCGCTTCTTCAGCGTGCAGCGCACTGAGTGTTTTTCCTGAGACACGATATACCTCTAGCGCGCGTTGCAAGCGCTGCGGGTCGTTAGGATGAATCCGCGCGGCAGCCTCAGGGTCGACCTTTTCGAGCTCGGCGTGCACTGCAGCCCATCCCTCGACATGCGCCTGCGCCTCGATTGCAGCGCGCACCTCTGGATCTGATTCTGGCATCGATGCCATCCCATCGCGCAGGAGGCGGAAATACATCATCGTTCCACCCACCAGTAACGGGGTATTGCCGCGCGCTTTTATTTCACCGATTAAGCGAAGCGCGTCGCGGCGAAAGTCGGCGGCAGAATAGGTCTCCGCAGGATCGAGGAAGCTGAGCAGATGGTGAGGCGCGCGAGCGAGGGTGTTAGCATCTGGTTTTCCTGTGCCTATATCCATGCCGCGATAAATCTGCGCCGAGTCGACGCTGATTATTTCGACCGGATGGTGTGCGAACAGCTCGATGGCGAGCGCGGTTTTGCCCGATGCCGTCGGGCCCATCAGGCACACGGCGTCTGGCAGCGTGACAGCTCTAGTACTGCCCATCACTGACCACGCAAAAAAAGCTTATCGAGTTGACTTAAGCTTTGATACACCCAGGTTGGCCGCCCATGATTGCACTGGCCGCTGCGCTCGGTAATTTCCATGTCGCGCAGCAGCGCATTCATTTCTGGCACCGAAAGCTGGCGATTCGCGCGCACAGAACCGTGGCATGCCATCGTCGATAAAAGCTCGTCCTGATGCGCCTGCACCCGTTCACTGCTGCCGTATTCGAGCACATCCGATAACACATCACGCACGAGCTGCTCGACATCGGCATTACGCAAAATAGACGGGATTTGCCGCACAACAAGCGACTCGTCGGCGACGCGTTCGAGGATAAGACCAAGACCCTGAAGCACATGCTGCTGCGACTCGGCGCAATCGGCCTCGGACCTGCTCACTGCAATAGAGATCGGCACAAGCAGCGGCTGCGTTTTGAGCTCTTCGTTTTGACACGCCCTCTTCATGCGTTCATAGGTTATACGCTCGTGCGCTGCGTGCATGTCGACAACAATCAGCCCTTCTTTATTCTGCGCGAGAATGTAAATGCCATGGAGCTGGGCAATGGCAAACCCCAACGGCGGCACCTCTTTGTCGCCATCGATGTCGTTGAGGTCGGCATAGTGCGCAAGCTGATCTCGAACGGCGTTCGGATTGACATAACTACCGCTCGAGCCAAAATTTCCGGCATAGCGAGGCTGGCCTGTCGATTCCGAACCCTCTCCAGCTGAGCCAGAAGCATAGGAGCGCTCGGCCCAGCTCGTCGCCTGCATCGATCCCTGCCCATTTTCTGCTAGCCCAAGGCTGCTTTGCTGCGGCGCGTCAAAACCTTGTTGAAGCCCTGCCCCGGCGTGTGTTTCTGCACCGGGCAATCGATCCTGAGGCTGAATTGCAGCGAGCGCCTTGTGAAGTGAGCTGAATAAAAAATCGTGAACGAGTCGGCTGTCGCGAAAACGCACTTCGTGTTTTGTTGGATGCACATTCACGTCGACGCCTGCAGGGTCCATCTCGAAGTACAAAACATACGCAGGATGACGACCGTGAAAAAGCACATCGCGGTAAGCCTGCTTAACCGCATGCGTGACCAGCTTGTCGCGAATAATACGACCGTTAACGTAAAAATATTGCAGGTCGGCTTGGCTGCGCGAAAAAGTCGGCAGGCTTACCCAACCCCACAGTCGCATGCCCGCCGCCTCGCGCTCAATAAAAACCGAATTCTCAACAAACGCCGGGCCACAAACTAACGCAACGCGTCGCGCTCTTTCGGCTTCGGTGGTCGCGGGTAAGAGTTTATGAATGCCTCGCTGGTTATGGTTAAGCGCAAACATCACATCAAAGCGACTAAGTGCCATTCGCTTCAGGACTTCGTCGATACGTGAAAATTCAGTTTTCTCTGTTTTAAGAAATTTGCGCCGTGCCGGGGTGTTAAAGAACAAGTCGCGAACCTCGACAGTTGTCCCTGCAGGATGCGCAGCTGGCGTTAGCCGCGCTTCCATTTCTTGTCCCTCGGCCTCGACACACCAGGCGGTGTCTTCAATACTGCCTTCGCGCGAGCGCGACGTCATGCTAAGGCGGGAGACCGAGCTGATGCTTGCTAACGCTTCACCCCTGAACCCGAGGCTTGCAATCGACTCTAGGTCATCGAGCTCGACTATTTTACTCGTGGCATGACGGCTCAGCGCGAGCGCAAGATCTTCTTTGTGGATGCCCGCACCGTCATCACGAATGCGCAGCAGTTTAACGCCGCCTTGCTCGACATCTACCTCGAGCCGAGTCGCCCCTGCGTCGAGGCTGTTCTCGAGCAGTTCCTTCACCACCGAAGCGGGACGCTCTACCACCTCACCGGCGGCAATTTGGTTAGCGAGTCGTTGGCTTAGCAGGTTAATGCGATTCATAGAGTCGAGGCCGGCAGTGAGCGTAATTTGGCGGAATAGTAGCGTGTGGTGAGTATACCATTGCCTGCGTTGATTCTGCGCGCACGGACTCGGCGGGCGAATCTAGTCCGGCGAAAAAGACTAGCTAGCTGGGATGCGGAGGACTTGCCCAACCAGAATACGGTCGGCGCGCAGTTCATTTAACCGGCGCAGGTCAGCGAGGCTAACCCGATAGCGAGCGGCAATACCCGACAGTGTCTCCCCGCTCTGGATTTTGTGTTCCCGTGCAGCGGGCTCAACGCCGCCGGGCAGCTTGATCACTTGGCCGATCTGAACGCCATCGCTTTTAAGTGAGTTATGCTTTTTTATCGCAGCCATCGTGGTGCCAAAGCGCTGCGCAATCATCGACAACGAATCTCCGCGCCTCACCGTATAACTGGTGGGTATTACCCCATTTGATTTCTGCCAAGCAACAAGGCTGCCTTCGGGCGGGGCATCATAGAAGTAAGCCATCACTCCTCTGCCGATGCCCTCGGCTAGCTGCTTCTGAAAAGACGAGGTATTGAGACGCTTAGCCTCTTCGGGATTCGTGAGATAGCCTGTTTCAATCAGAATAGACGGGATGTCCGGCGATTTGAGCACCTCGAGCGACGCTTGTTGAACCTTGGTTTTACGCAGCCTTGTAATACCGCCTACTGCGTCGAGGACGCGCGAGCCTGCAATGACGCTCTGCTCCATGCTCCACGCCATTTGCAAAGAAACTAGCGTGAGCGCGACGTCGTCATCCCATGAGCCTAGGCTTAGATCGCTGCCCACTCCGCCAAGCAGATCTGCCGTATTCTCTTTCTGCGCTACTCGCCGCGCATTTTCTCGGTCGGCGCGATCACCCGACAACGCGTAGATCGTTAACCCGCGCGCACGCGACGTCTTATACCAATCGGTGTGCACCGCAACGAACAGATCCGCTCGGCGCTCTCTTGCTATCTCGGGCCGCCGCGACAGCTTTACATAGTAGTCGCCATCGCGAACCATCACCGGCGCATAGCCTGGCATGCGGTCTAAATAGTCGTATAGCGCCCGCGCGATGCGCAAGGTGATGTGCTTCTCTTGCAACTTGCCGTCGTAACCAATGCCCCCAGGGTCTTCGCCGCCGTGGCCAGCAGAAATAGCGACAACGATATCTCTTCTCTCGCCAGACGGGGTGGCCGCGTTTGAGGCCACTCTATTGGTTGCCCTCTCCGGCTTGTCTCGCTCAGACCCGTCTTGCACGGACAAAGCTGTTGCGACTCGTTCATCGCTCGAGTCGTACAGATCGACAACGAGACGATGGCCCTGCTCTGCATTGGGCTCGAGGGTGAAGCTCTTGGGCTGGGTTTTGGTGTTTAGGTCGATAACCACACGCAGCAGACCGCCGTCGCGCGTCGCACTGCGCAGGCCTGTGATGGGGCTGTCTTCAAATTCGATGTCGCCAAGGCGTGTCGCTAAAGAGGAGTCGGCGATGTCGATCACAACCCGTTCTGGAGCGTCGAGGGTAAAGAGCTTGTACTCGACCCCTGCGCTGAGGTCGAACACAAGCCTTGTGTGGTCCGGAGCACGCCAGAGCCTGAGATCGCGAACCTCCGCGGCATAACTCACTGGCGTGGCAGCGGCGGCGCACAGCAAAAGAAGCAACGCGCGACACCTTACTCGCAGCCGCGAGAAACGCGGTCGCACTAGAGCCATAGCATCAATCGGATGCGAAGTGAGCGGTGTCGGTCGAAATGCCATTTACCCTTCCAGACGAGATGAATACACGCGGCCGCCGCAATCGGGCTTTTTACGCGCACAGCAAGGTGCCGTCCTCGATTGTCGGCACTCTCGCCCTATAGAGCGGCAGCTAGCGGCGAATCTTCAGGGTTTCAGATTAGCCGAATAAGGCAGAGAGCATCTCAGAACCACGCTGAGACAGGGCGCTGCAGCGCGCTGTTCTGCCCGCGTCGGTCTCGCTGAGCTCGATTCGTAAATCCGCAGAAGGCGCCCAGCCCGCGCCATGTTCTGCCCACTCTACCAGACAAAGGTTTGGCGATTCGAAGTATTGGTCTGTGCCCAAGTACTCAAATTCCTCTGGGTCGGAAAGCCGATATAGATCAAAGTGGTAAATGTTGCAGTGTGTCAATTCATAAGGTTCGACAAGGGTGTACGTGGGGCTTTTAACCGCCCCTTCGTGGCCATATCCGCGCAAAAATCCTCGGGTTAACGTGGTCTTTCCCGCGCCGAGATCTCCTTGCAGGTGGATAATCCCCCCGACGGTCTCCGCGCCAAGCCCCGCCGCTGGCGCCGTTGCGTGCGCTCTGCGCTGAGTCGATTGAGCGAGTTTATAACCAAAGGCGACGGTGGCTGCCTCATCATCGAGGAGTACACTGCGAGTCTCGAACAGCGCGGCGCTGCCGTCGGGACTTGCCTGATTTGAAGACACAGATGAAAGGGTGGTCATGGCGCGCTGCTCTGCCTCGGCTGATCGATAAATAGTAAGAAAGACTAGTTAGGGAGATGAATTGTGAATCGCCAGTCGTATCCAAGCAAGTAGCAGGACGCAGTAAGCGGTGATAAATTCTGCCAGGGCGAGTCGCAATAATCAGGAGAGCCGTGGGCCGACGCCCAACTCTCTACTTGTCGAGGCGCTGTATTAGACGGCGAACCAGTCGGAGAGACGTCTCGAGTTCTTCGATGGGTATGTCTTCCGTATTGCGAATAGCCCAGGGGTCTTGAACCTCGCGCAAGGCGTGATAAGCGCTTTTCCCTTCGTCGGTGAGCAGAACCAGTACCGATCGCTTATGCTTAGGATTTGGCTCATAGGT
>Ga0228622_1001149_pt1 | contig 11996 bp, 19 predicted proteins | sample 26DmetaG_FD_186035 | JGI IMG/M metagenome (GOLD analysis project Ga0228622, IMG submission 186035) | Seawater microbial communities from Monterey Bay, California, United States - 26D | ecosystem: Environmental > Aquatic > Marine > Coastal | place: USA: California | collected 2016-10-01
GCAGCTTATAAATAGAATTTATAGGATAATGCTAGGTCAGGATGATATACCTACGAGTAGTAGAAATAGAATAATGAACGGAGATACTTATACTGATAAAGTACTAAGTGTTTCTATAAAAAACGTAAATAATGATAAAAGCAGATAATTATGTTTGGAGCAGGTAATCAATATAAAGGAATTTTAGGCGTAGCACAAAAAATGTTAGCAAAACAAGAACAAGAACAATACAGAGCTAACGCTAGCGTAGGTGATCCTTTTTTCAAACCGGGTGCAGAAAGAGTTAAACCAGCTCAAAGAACCGATTCAGCTAGTTACGGAAACAAATCTGTTTTTTCACCACAGCAAAACTCATGCGGAGACTATGTATTCGGCACTCAAGATCAAAGAACAAGGAGCATGCCTGTTAGAGGGAATGTTGAAGGCCCTTTAGCTATGGTGGATCAAAACGGCGACGACATAATCACACAAGGTGACGTTATAAAAGCTAAAATAGAAGGCTATAAAGAATAAACTTATAAATAAATAGATATGAAAGATTATAAAAACAAAGCATCAGGGCAGAACGCTATATGGGATGGACCGTTAGATTTAGACGCGTTGCCAAAAGGTAAAGGATCTAGTTCTGGAAAATACGGTATGGAATTATCTAAAGCTTCTTGCGGATGCAGTTCTTTTAAAGGGCCTATTACTCAGATTGCTAAAGGTTCTATGTAATGAACATCGGAGACATAAAACTATACGCTTTAAACATAACCGCGTTATCTGTTAGTATGACTAACATTGAAAACTATTTAAAAATATTGCTATTGCTAGTCAGTATAGGTTATACTTTGTCCAAATGGGTTGGATTAAAAGATGAAGAAAAAAAAGATAAATAATTATGCAACGTACAAACTCTAACTCACCGTTTCAAATAAAAGAAGCAGCTTACGAAAAGCAGAATAGAAAAATGCGAAAAGAAAATCCAGGTATGGGTAAAAGACTCACAAGTGGCACAAGCCCTCGTAGAGTTTCTTTTGCTTGTAGATTTGCTGGTATGAAAGGAGCTATGAAAGATTCAAAAGGAGAACCTACTAAAAAAGCAATGGCTTTAAAAAAATGGGGGTTTGGTAGTGTAGGCGCTGCAAGTAATTTTTGTCAAAAAAATAAATCTAAAAAGTAAATAATTATGAATTCGTACAACAAGCAAGAAAAGAAAAACTTAATTAAAGACAATCCTGTTGCGGAAAAAGGATCTGCTATTAAAAACCTTAATAAAGGATATGGGTCTGAATTAGGTAAAACTCCATTAGCTATGAAAGGTTCTTGGATGTCTAAGCACTGTAAAAAGTAAGTTAATGGCTTTTAAATTACAAAATCCTCCATATGCTATAGATAACACACCTATTTATAGCGTAGATATGGAAGACGGAGTTTTAGGAAAAGCTAATAATAACGGTACTATTATAGTAAACAAAAATCTTTCACCAGCTAAATTAAACAGTGTTGTAAAACACGAAAAGGTACATATAGATCAAATGAAACGTGGTGATTTAGATTACGACGACAACAATGTGTATTGGAAAGGTAAAAAATATTCAAGAGCTCAAATGAAAGAGGGAGCTAAAAACCTACCTTGGGAAGCTGAGGCGTATAAAAAAGCAAAATAATTATGGCATTTAAAGTAAAAAGATTTATATCACCAATAAAAAATAACTCTAACGAGGATCCTGTAGATCCAGTGATGGAAGCTTATGCTTCAAAGTACAAGAGAAGAAAAGAATTTGAAAAAACAGGTAAAAATAAAGTAGCTAAATCGGTTAAGACTGAAGGCGCTTCTAAAGGAATTAAATCAGATTCTACGCCTAAAATAGATAAATCAAAACCTACTAAAAAAGAAGCTCCTAAATCCAAACGTGAAGTAAAAAGAGAAGATCGCAAAAACGAACGTAAAGCTAAAAGAAACGCTAGGTTGGATAAAAAAATAGCTAGACAAACTAGGAAAGGTAAAGAAGCTGGAGACGGTGCTGAGAAAGGTATTGACTCAAAAGCACTAGCAAAAAGAAGAAGAGTAGATAAACTAAAAGCTAGAAAAGCTAAAAATAACAAATAACAGTAGAGACCTGTAATAAAACTCAGCCAAACATCAACATTTAACATTTAACATTTAACAAAAAAAACATTATGGCAAATTACATTAAAATTAAAGCTGCAGACGTAAATGTAGCTAACTTAACTTCTGATTTATTATTAGGAGAGATTGTATCAGTAGCACAAGGTTTAGCTAATGGTACTGGAGATGCAAACAAATTTACAGTTTACAACAGTATTGGAAAAAGTTTCTTATTTACTGTAACTGGAAAAGCTAAAGAATGGGCAGAAGCTGTTCAAAAAGCAATTACTGCTAATCCAGGTGGTATCATGTCAATTGTACAAAACAGTACAGGCGTTAAGATAACTGCAGTAGTTATAGCATAATTACTAAACAATATATAGCAGGGAGTTTAAAAGCTCCTTGCTATTATATTATAAACTAAAAAATTCATGGCATTTAAACTGGACAATCCACCTTATTCAATTAACAATACACCTATATATAGAGTAGATATGGAGGATAATGTCTTAGGTAAAGCCAACAACAATGGTACTATAATACTTAATAAGAATTTAAGTGCTGATAAAGAACAAAGTGTTATAGATCACGAAATGGTACATATATGCCAAATGAAGCGTGGTGACTTAGACTATGACAATAATTACGTTTATTGGAAAGGTAAAAAATATTCAAGAGCTCAAATGAAAGAAGGAGCTAAAAACCTACCTTGGGAAGCTGAGGCGTATAGAAATTCATAAACAAACTAAAAAATAAATAAATAAATAAATTATGGCTTATAAACAATCACCAGGTAGAATGAACATGCCTAAGACAGGAAGAGGATTATCACCAAAGTTATTAGAAGATCCAAGCCCAAAGAAAAACACAGATGGAATTTTTGGTGGCGACACTATATTAGGAGACGAAAACAAGGATGGTAATATGGTTACAAGAGGTTTAAAAAAAGTTGGGGATAACCTCAAGAAATTAGATAAAAATCTTGATACTAGCAGAAGCAAAACGAGACCTATTACTAAAAATGGTAAATTAAACTACGACCCTAACCGTATGTAATGAAAAAAATATTAGAATTTTTCAGTACTAAAGTTTTTAAACAGGTAGGTGATGTGGTTGACAACCTATTCACTAGCGAGGAAGAAAGATTAAATGCTAGAAATGAAATATTTAAAGTGTTACAAGATGCTCAGCTAGAACTCCAAAAAATGCAGACTGAGATTATTGTAGCTGAAGCTAGTGGTAATTGGTTACAGAGAAGCTGGAGACCAATACTAATGCTTTCGTTTGGTTTTATAATTATATACACTAAATTTATATCACAACTATCAGCACAGCTAATAACACCTACGTTAGAACCTCAATTTTGGGGTTTACTGGAAATAGGTATTGGAGGTTATGTAATAGGTAGGAGTGGTGAAAAAATTGTGGACAAACTAGGGCCACTATTCAATAAAAATAAATAAATAAAAAAAATGGGACAATACGCAAATCAACCAGACTTTGGCACTTTTGCTGCTAGTGTAACTAAAAACGACACAATAAGTGTAGCAACTAACTTAAAAAGTTCTTGCTTGTACGTAGGAACCGGTGGTGATGTAAAGGTAATACTTTCTGGTGTAACAGGAGCTTCTGGCTCAGGGCTTCCAACAGCTAACGAAGCTATTGTATTTAAAAACGTTCAAAGTGGATCGGTTTTAAATGTGATTGTGGACTATGTTTTATCTACAGGTACTACTGCTACTGACATAGTAGCCTTGAAGTAAATAAAGTATAGTAATTACGTAATGAGTAATTTTACAATAAACAGTGTGATTATATATAAAAATAACCAATTAAATTAAATAAAATGGGAAAATTAACAGAAGAACAATTAAAATCAGTAAAAGAAGGACAAGGAAAGGTTAACGCTATATTAGTTGAAATCGGTTTCTTGGAAGCTAAAAAAGCAGAATTCTTAGGGGCGCATTTTGAAGCTGCTAAAGCGTTAGAAGAAATTAAATCAGAATTAAAGGAACAATACGGTGATATCACTGTAAACTTAGCTGATGGATCTTTTGAAAAGGTAGAAGCTGAAGAATCAAAAACTCTTCAAGTAGCGGAATAGTGAGTTCTATTATAAGAAAAATAAGCATAGGTTCAGACTACAAAAATGATGCGATGCATTACTCTGTAGGTCAAGAAGTTTATGGCGGTCACAGGATAGCTTATATACTGCTAGACGAAGAAGACAATTCTTATAATATACATATCAAAAAAAACAATGAGGTAATGCCATGGAAGAAGTTTAATTCTAACATGGCAATATCCATTGAGTATGATCTTCAGTATTGATGAGAAGTGTATATGACTTTATTGTAGAACCAGTAGGAGAAAGATACGACAACGAGTTAAAAATAGGTGACAAGAAATTAGTTTTAAATTCTAAAATAGAAAGTCACAAATTTATAAATAATAAAGCTAAAGTAATATCTGTGCCAATAGCCTTCAAAACCCCTATAAAAGTAGGTGATGAGGTTATTATTCACCACAATGTATTTAGAAGATACTACAACCAAAAAGGTAAAGAGGTAAATAGCAGTAAATACTTTAAAGATAATAAATATTTTTGTCAATTAGATCAAATATATTTATATGGTAAAGACAACTCGTGGAAACCTTTCAATAATAGATGCTTTGTAGCACCTATAATTAATAAGGATGAGTTAGAGTTAAAGAAGCGTAAAAACCATATTGGAATACTAAGATATGGTAATAGCTCCTTAGAAGCTCTTAAAATAAACAAAGGAGATGTTATAGGTTTTACACCTAACAGCGAATTTGAATTTGTCGTTAACGATGAATTATTATATTGTATGAAATCAAAAGACATTGTAATTAAATATGAGCACAAAGAAAACCAAGCTCAATATAATCCAAGCTGGGCAAAGAGCAGTTGAGGAATTAATAAAAGTAGCTAAGGAACCTATAGTAGATTCAGGTGATGATATAACTGCTGATAGATTGAAGAACGCAGCAGCTACAAAGAAACTAGCTATATTTGATGCTTTTGAGATACTCACTCGAATAGAAGAGGAGAAGAGTATGATAAATGATACTGAAAACGCTAAAGAAAAACCTTTCAAAGGTTTTGCGGAAGGGAGGTCTAAATGATGTACGAGCAGACATTAGTAAAAACACTAGATAATTATATCAAGCCATCAGTTATAAAGAAAAATAACAGACACAAAAAGTGGAGTTATGGTTATAATCCTGATCACGATATAGTTATAATAAGTAAAGACGGAACTTTAGGTGATGTCATACAAATACAAAACCTAGTTATAGGTTTACCTTTAGAACCTGAAAACATATACGAGCGTTCGAGAAAAAAACAAGAGCAAAAATGGGAGAAGTTAGATTACCCTAAAGAGCTTTTAAAGATAAAGAGCGTATTTGACTGGGAGAAATATCCTAACGCATTTAAAGAAAAGTGGTATGATTATATTGACGAAGAGTTTAAAAGAAGAGAGCAAGGTTTTTGGTTCAAAAATAATGGTAATAGTAACTATATTACTGGCACTCACTATATGTTCTTGCAGTGGTCCAAGATTGATGTTGGGGCAGCAGACTATAGGGAGTCAAACAGATTATTCTTTATATTCTGGGAAGCTTGTAAATCAGATGTTCGTTGTTACGGAATGTGCTATCTTAAGAACAGACGGTCAGGGTTTTCTTTCATGGCCTCAGGCGAAACGGTTAATCAAGCTACAATATCAACAGACTCCAGATTCGGCATTTTATCAAAGTCTGGTCAGGATGCAAAAAAGATGTTTACAGATAAGGTCGTACCCATCTCAGTTAACTATCCGTTCTTCTTCAAACCAATCCAGGACGGTATGGACAGGCCGAAGACGGAGCTTGCGTACAGGGTCCCGGCCTCCAAACTTACGCGAAAAAAACTTGACGAAGGTATCGCCTCCGAAGAAAGACAAGGGCTCGATACGACGATCGACTGGAAAAACACCGGGGACAACTCGTACGACGGGGAAAAACTAAAACTATTAGTCCACGATGAAAGTGGTAAGTGGGAAAGACCTGATAATATACTAAACAATTGGAGGGTTACTAAAACTTGTTTACGTTTAGGTAAAAGAATAGTAGGAAAGTGTATGATGGGTAGTACATCGAATGCTTTAGAGAAAGGTGGTTCTAATTTTAAAAAATTATATTATGCTTCAGACGTCAGGGAGAGAAACCGCAACGGACAGACTAGCTCAGGATTATATAGTTTGTTCATACCTATGGAATGGAATTACGAAGGATTCATCGATGCTTATGGAGTACCTGTATTCGATACGCCAAGTGAAGAAACTGTCGATCCAAGTGGTGAATTAATAACCACAGGAGTAATAGAGCATTGGGAAAATGAAGTAGATGGTTTAAAAAGTGATCAAGACGGTTTAAACGAATACTACCGTCAGTTTCCAAGAACAGAAAAACATGCTTTTAGAGATGAAGCAAAATTATCTCTATATAACCTAACTAAGATATATGAACAGATAGATTTCAATGAAGAGGTTAGAAACAAGAGTTTAGTAACAAGAGGTAGTTTCCAATGGAGGGGCGATGTTAAAGACACTATGGTTGAATTTAAACCAAACAATAATGGTAGATTTTACGTGTCTTGGATTCCATCGATGAACTTGCAAAACAATGTTATTATAAAAAATGGTCTTAAATATCCTGGTAACGAGCATATAGGCGCTTTTGGGTGTGATAGCTACGATATATCAGGAACAGTAGATAAAAGAGGATCTAATGGGTCTCTGCATGGTTTAACTAAGTTTAATATGGATAATGCTCCATCTAACATGTTTTTTTTAGAGTATATAGCTAGACCGCAAACAGCTGAGATATTTTTTGAAGATGTTTTAATGGCATTACATTTCTATGGTATGCCAATACTAGCAGAGAATAATAAACCTAGATTGCTATATTATTTAAGAAGAAGAGGTTATAGAAACTTCTCTATAAATAGACCTGATAAAGCATATAACAAATTATCTGTAACTGAAAAAGAAATTGGTGGAATACCAAACTCTAGTGAAGATATTAAACAAGCCCATGCAGCTTCTATAGAAACATACATAGAAGATCATGTTGGTTATACTGGAGAAGGTTATGGACAAATGTACTTTCAAAGAACACTTGAAGACTGGGCAAGATTTAATATAAATAATAGAACAAAGCATGATGCTACGATAAGTTCTGGACTTGCTGCTATGGCTTGTAATAAAAATAAGTATTCACCAGTATACAGAACACAAAAGAAAAAAGTGCAATTATCTTTTAATCGATATGACAACAACGGAAGTATTTCAAAAATAATAAAATAAATGATTTATACTAACACAAACAGTTCTTTCCCTAGTCAGGTAGTACCAGACGCAGAAAAGCAAACCTTAGAATATGGTTATGCTGTAGGTAGAGCTATTGAAAATGAATGGTTCAAGGGTGATAGAGGTACTAATATTGGTGGTAGATTCGCAAGCAATTGGCAATACTTTCACAAATTAAGATTATACGCCAGAGGAGAACAATCCGTTCAAAAGTATAAAGATGAATTATCTATAAACGGTGATTTAAGCTATTTAAATCTAGACTGGAAACCTGTAGCTGTACTGTCTAAGTTTGTTGACATTGTTGTTAATGGGATGACAGATAAGGGATACGAAATAAAGTCGTTTGCTTCAGATCCTTTCGCTGTAAAAGAAAGAACACAACACGCCTCTGATTTAGCTGAAGATGCTTTTTCACAAGACTTAATACAAGAAGCACAGCAAAATTTTGGAATTGACTTAAGTAGAACTAATGTACCTAAAGATCAATTACCTAAAAGTAAGGAGGAACTTGAGTTACATATGCAACTAACATATAAGCAGGCTGTAGAAATAGCTGAAGAAGAGCTTATAAACAATGTGTTAGATTATAATAAGTATGAAGAGGTAAAGAAAAGAGTAGCATACGATTTAGTAGTATTAGGCGTTGGAGCAAGTAAAACTGATTTTAATTTAGCTAATGGAGTTACTGTTGATTATGTAGATCCAGTTAACTTGGTTTACTCATACACTGAAGACCCTAACTTTGAGGATATATATTATGTAGGTGAAGTAAAAAGTGTTTCGTTGGAAGAAGTTAAAAAACAATTTCCAGACTTAACAGATGAGGATCTTATAGAGATACAAAGATTTCCAGGTGACTCTAGCTATAATAGAAGTTTCAATGGCCAAGACGGTAACTACGATAACGTACAAGTACTTTATTTTGAATACAAGACATATAGTAATCAAGTATTTAAAATAAAACAAACAGATCAAGGTTTAGAAAAAGCTTTAGAAAAAGACGATACTTTTGATCCACCCGAAAGTGATAACTTTAATAGAGTTAGTAGATCTATAGAGGTATTATATAGTGGTGCTAAGATATTAGGCTATGAAAAAATGCTAAAATGGGAGTTAGCAGAAAATATGACTAGACCTTTTAGTGATCAGACTAGAGTTAATATGAACTACACTATATCTGCTCCTAGGATGTATAAAGGTAGAGTTGAAAGTATAGTCAGTAAGACTATTGGTTTTGCTGATATGATACAATTAACCCATTTGAAGATACAACAGGTATTAGCGCGTATGGTGCCAGACGGTGTCTTTGTGGATGTAGATGGATTAGCTGAGGTTGATTTGGGTAACGGAACAAACTATAATCCGCAAGAAGCTCTTAATATGTACTTCCAAACTGGTAGTATTGTTGGTAGATCATTAACACAAGATGGTGATCCTAACAGAGCTAAAGTGCCTATACAAGAATTACAAACATCGTCAGGTATGAGCAAGATACAAGCGCTTATACAAACTTATCAGTATTACTTACAAATGATAAGAGATGTCACAGGGCTTAATGAAGCTAGAGATGGTAGTCAACCAGCAAAAGACTCTTTAGTTGGTTTACAAAAACTAGCAGCAGCCGCATCAAACACAGCTACTAAACACATACTTCAATCATTAATGTATATCACTGTTAGGATATGTGAGAATATAAGTCTAAGAGCGGCTGATATGTTGAACTTCCCTTTAACTAAAAACGCTTTAATGAACTCTATAAGTAGTTTTAATGTAAACACTTTAGAGCAAGTGGAAAAACTAAACATGCACGAGTTTGGTATATTCTTGGATTTAGAGCCTGATGAAGAAGAAAAACAAATACTAGAAAGAAATATACAGATAGCATTACAGTCTGGAGGTATTGACCTTGAAGATGTTATAGATTTAAGACAAATATCTAATATTAAGTTAGCTAACCAAATGCTTAAAATAAAACGTAAGCAGAAAATGGAGGCTGATAGAAAAGCTCAAATGGAGAATATACAGGCTCAAGCTCAAGCAAATGCTCAGGGTGCTGAAAAAGCTGCTATGGCTGAGGTTCAAAAGCAACAAGCATTAGCTCAAACAACTCTTCAAATAGAACAAGGTAAGTCTCAATTTGAAATGCAACGTATGCAGACTGAAGCTCAGATAAAAAAAGAGCTTATGGCTGAAGAGTTTAACTATAATATTCAGTTAACCAAAGCCAGAGCTGATGCTGAAAAAGTAAAAGAAAAAGATATAGAAGATCGTAAAGACGAAAGAACTAGAATACAAGCTACACAACAATCAGAGCTTATAGCACAACGTCAGAACGATGAACTACCCAAGAATTTTGAGTCTTCAGGTTTTGACTCACTAGGTGGTTTCGGATTAGAACAATTCGACCCTAGATAAAAAAACTTTATTAATTTTATATTATTATATTATGTCAGAACAAACAGTAAAACAAGAGGGTGAATTTAAATTAAAAAAAAGAAAGACACCTAAAAAATTAGCTACACCAGAAAACAATGTTACTAAGGTTAGCATGAAAGAGCCTTTAATCGAGACAGAACCAGATATCACAAAGGTAGTAATAAAAAAAGAAACTGATGCCATTCAAACACAAGCGACAGATGATAGCGATGTTATTGTCAAAAAACCCGAAAACAGTTCAAACGGCGAAGCAGTGGTTAAAGAAATACGGGAGTCCGAAGAAGAAGTAGATTCACCAATACAATTAGTAAGTGAAGATGATAACGAAGAGGCTGATAAAGTAACCACTGAATATAAAGAAGCTGTAAGAGATGAAAAAGTATTAGGCAAGCCTTTACCTGAAAACATCGAAAAACTAGTAAACTTTATGGAGGAGACTGGTGGAGATATAAATGATTATGTTAGGCTCAATGCCGATTACTCAAACATCGATAATGAGACGCTATTAAAAGAATACTATAAACAAACAAAACCTTATTTAGAAGGTGACGATATAAGTCTTTTGCTAGAAGATTTTTCATATGATGAAGATATTGACGAGCAAAGAGATATACGCAAGAAAAAACTTGCATTTAAAGAAGAAGTTGCAAAAGCTAGGAACTTTTTAGAGGAAACCAAGAGTAAATATTACGATGAGATCAAGTTGAGACCAGGCGTAACTCAGGACCAACAAAAAGCAACTGACTTTTTTAACCGATATAACGAAGAGCAGAAAGCTGGTAAAGCAAAACACTCGGATTTTTTAAAACGTACTAACGAACTATTAACTGATGATTTCAAAGGTTTTGATTTTAATGTTGGTGAAAGTAAATTTAGATACAGCGTGAAAAATCCACAAAAGGTAGCAGAAGCACAATCTGATATCTCTAACTTCATTGGGACGTTCCTAAATGATAAAGGAGAGGTTAAAGATACTAAAGGTTACCACAAAGCTTTATATGCTGCTAGAAACGCTGATACTATAGCACAACATTTTTATGAGCAAGGCAAAGCTGATGCTGTTAGAGATGTTATGGTCAAATCAAAAAACATTTCAACTGAACCTAGAAAAACTAGTAGTGGTGACGTGTTTATTAATGGTTTAAAAGTTAGAGCTATTTCCGGTGCTGATTCTTCAAAATTAAAAGTAAAAACTAGAAAATTTAACTAACAAAATTAAACAAAAATGAGTTTAACTCCAACATTTGGTTCATTGAAACCATCTCAAAAACAAGAAATTTTAGATAGCAATTATCTAAAGTTTAACGACGGCGCTGTCGCTGGCGATACTGACACTTTTGCACAACAATACTTACCAGAGATCTACGAACAAGAAGTAGAGCGTTACGGGAACAGAACTTTATCTGGATTCTTAAGAATGGTAGGTGCTGAAATGCCAATGACTTCTGATCAAGTAATTTGGTCTGAGCAAAATAGATTACATATCTCTTACGAAGGATGTACCAATGCTGTCGCTGGAACAGTAAGTACTATTAAAATACCAACAGCTGGTTCTGGTTTAGGTAATGCTAGTGCTGAGATTTTCAACGTTGTATCTCCTGGAGCTACTATCGTTGCCATGGATTCAACAGGTTTTGAAATAAAAGCTGTTGTAATTTCATCTAACCTAACAACTGGAGCCTTAGTTGTAAGTCCTTACACCGCTGCAACAACAGCTGGTTTAGCTGCTACAGGTGTAAAGATTTTTGTATTTGGATCTGAATATGGAAAAGGAAAATCAATAGCTAACTCCACTGTAGATGCAGGAGCTGCTGACGGATATGTATCTGTTGAGCCTTCTTTTACTCAATTCTCTAACTCACCAATCATCATCAGAAATAAATACGTTGTAAACGGATCTGATATGGCTCAAATCGGTTGGGTAGAAGTTGCTACTGAAGACGGAACATCTGGATATTTATGGTACCTAAAAGCTGAGTCTGAAACTAGACTACGTTTTGAAGACTACCTAGAAATGTCTGTAGTAGAAGGAGAGAAAGCTACAGGAGCTGGTGCTGGATCAGCTAAAGCTGCTGGATATAAAG
>Ga0228622_1001151_pt1 | contig 11986 bp, 8 predicted proteins | sample 26DmetaG_FD_186035 | JGI IMG/M metagenome (GOLD analysis project Ga0228622, IMG submission 186035) | Seawater microbial communities from Monterey Bay, California, United States - 26D | ecosystem: Environmental > Aquatic > Marine > Coastal | place: USA: California | collected 2016-10-01
ATTATTTGGATCAAATACTTTTTTAATACGTCTTAATAATTCATAATTATCATTTCCAATCATCAGAGGGATAAATTCTGCACGTACAATACCATCTCCGTGTTCACCACTAAAAGAACCTCCGTATTTTTTTACCAATAGCGCTGTTTCCGTAGTAATTTTTCTAAACAAAGAAACATCCTCAGATTTCTTTAAATTTAAAATTGGACGTAAATGTAATTCACCAGCACCAGCATGAGCATAATACACAGCTTTTTGCTGATATTTATCCATTATTTTGGTAAATTCTTCAATGTATGTTGGAAGATCATTTAAATCAACTGCAGTATCTTCTATACATGCTACAGCTTTTTTATCACCAATAATATTTCCTAATAGTCCTAAACCAGCTTTACGCAGGTCAAACATGCGTTTGATATCATCTCCCAATATTTTAGGATGATGATAACCAAAATTATGTTCTTTCAAATCTTCAATTAATTTGTCTGCTTTTTTATGAGCAGTTTCAGTAGAGTTGCCAGAAACTTCAAACATTAAAATAGCCTCAGGATCTCCACTAATAAAAAAACGGTTTTTTGCTTGCTCACGATTGTTTTTAGTACAATCTAAGATTACTTTATCCATTAATTCACAAGCATATAACTCGTGATTCATAGCTAAAACTGTTGCTTTAAGACTTTCGTTAATACTATTAAAATGAGAGGCAACAATTATACTTTCTTTAGGCTGTACAGGATCTAATTGTAAAGTGATAGCTGTAGAAAAAACTAATGTACCCTCACTACCAGATAAAAGTTTTGCTAAGTTTATAATGTCATTTTTACCACCAAACAAATCAGAGTCAAGTAATTCATCTACAGCATAACCTGTATTTCTTCTATGAATACTTGGTTTTGGAAATTGGTTTTTAATTTCTTGTTGAACTTGTTTTTGCGAAAGTTCATTATATATAGAAGCATAAATACTACCTTCTAAAGATTTGATTTGGGTTTTTTGTTTAAATTCTCTAGAGGATATCTCTTTAAATGTGGCTTTAGATCCATCACTTAATATACCATCAATTTGAAGAACTTTATCTCTTGTTACTCCATATTTAATAGATGTACTTCCAGATGAGTTATTTCCAACCATACCTCCAATCATACAACGATTAGATGTAGATGTATTTGGGCCAAAAAAGAGTCCAAAAGGTTTTAAAAATAAATTGAGTTCATCTCTAACTACTCCTGGTTCAACAGTAATCGTTTTATTGAGTTCATCAAAAGCTAAAATACTTGTAAAATGTTTAGAAACATCAACAATGATTCCTTTACCAACACATTGGCCAGCTAGAGAGGTTCCGGCTGTTCTGGGAATTAAAGTTACGTGATTAGATGTTGCAAATTCAATTAATATCTGTAGATCTTTTTCATCTTTTGGATAGGCAACAGCTAAAGGTATTTTTCTGTATACAGATGCATCTGTAGCATAAAGAGCCTTGTGTAGATCATCATATTCAAGTGATCCAGATAATTTTTTTCTAATTTCTTGCAATTTACTCTCTTCTATCATTTCCAATTATTGAATATATTGATTGTCTGAAAATAGTTCAGAAATACCCTCTTTATTTTTATCTAGTAATTCATGAAAGTTTCTCAAAGAATAACTTATTATTAGATAGTATATAATTATTGATCAAAAATAAGAGTTTTGTTCTAAAAAAAAGTAAGATTTGTTTTTAATATCTTTGTTAAAATCAAATCTAAATACGAATGAAAAATATTGTTCTCACCTTTTTATTTTTAACAGTTTCTTTTTCAATAAACTCCCAAGAAATAAACCTAAATTATTACATACCATCTGATCAAAATTATAATGATAAGATCCCTACTCCAAAAGAGGTTATTGGTCATGAAGTAGGTGAGTGGCACGTTACTCATGACAAGCTTGCTGCGTATATGAAAGCATTAGCTAACTCATCAGATCGAATCTCTATTGAGAATAGAGGAAAAACATACGAAGGAAGGCCCTTGTTATTACTTACTATCACTTCTCCAAATAATCATACACGTATTGATGAGATAAGAGAAAGACATATTGCTGCTACAGATGATTCTGATGTAGATGTATCTAATGATCCTATTATTGTTTATCAAGGTTTCTCAATTCATGGTAATGAGCCAAGTGGTTCTAACGCCTCTTTAGCAGCAGCTTATTATTTAGCAGCCTCTTTAAGCCCGGATACAGAGAGTTTATTAAAAAATACAGTAATTTTATTTGACCCATCTTTAAATCCCGATGGTCTTCAACGTTTCGCTTATTGGGCAAATACGAATAAAAGTAAAAACATTAACCCAGACCCAAATGATCGAGAGTATTTTGAGGTTTGGCCAAGAGGTAGAACCAATCACTACTGGTTTGATATGAATAGAGATTGGTTACCGGTACAGTTACCAGAATCTAGAGCTAGAATTGCATCATTTCACAAATGGTTACCTAATATATTAACAGATCATCATGAAATGGGCTCCAATTCAACTTTCTTTTTTCAGCCCGGTATTCCAAGTAGAACACACCCTTTAACACCCCAATTAAATCAAGATTTAACTAAAGAGATTGGGACCTATCATGCAAAAGCGTTGGATAAAATTGGATCACAATATTATTCAGAAGAAAGTTTTGATGACTTCTACTATGGAAAAGGATCTACATTTCCTGATATCAATGGAGGTATTGGTATTTTATTTGAACAAGGAAGTTCTAGAGGTCATGCACAAGAAACATCTAACGGAGTTTTAACGTTTCCATTTACAATTAGAAATCAATATACAGCAGCGATGTCTACTCTTCAAGCTGCAAAAAATATGCGTGTAAAAATTTTAAAATATCAACAAGACTTTTACAAAAAAGCAAGAAATGAATCATCTAAAGCCAAAGCTATTGTTTTTGGAGATCACAAAGATGCAGCTAAAAGTTATCATTTAGCTGAGGTTTTAAAAAGACATCAAGTTACTATCCATGAGGTGAAGTCTGATTTTAGAGCGGGTGGTAAAAAGTTCAGAAAAGGATACAGTTATGTTGTTCCAATGAATCAAAAGAATCAAAAATTGGTAAGGGCAATGTTTGATGTAAGAACAAGCTTTAAAGACAGTTTGTTTTATGATGTTTCTGCATGGACATTTAATCATTCATTTGGTGTAGATTATGCTGAAAACATTTCATTAAATAACGCTGGGCCAGAAATTAAAACATTAAAAATTAATGAAGGTAATGTGAGCAAAAAGAGTAATGTTGGTTATCTGATGCCTTGGAATGAATATTACACACCCAAAGCATTGAATGCAATATTGCAGAAAGGAATACGTGCAAAAGTATCAATGAAAAACTTCAATAATGGTGGTAATTCATATGATTATGGGACTATTCAAATACCTGTTCAAAACCAAAAACTGGATAGTCAAGAATTATTCGATTTCTTAAAAAAAGTTGCAAATGAGAGTCATTTACAAATTTATGGAGTAACCACAGGTTTAAATGATGGTATAGATTTAGGGAGTAATAATTTTAGGGATATTAAATTACCCAAGGTAGCAATGTTAGTTGGTAATGGAGTAAATGTAAGTGATCCTGGAGAAATATGGCATTTATTCGATCAACGCTATGATATGCATGTTACAAAATTAGACATGATTTATTTTAATCGAATAGATATAAGCAAATATACCGTTATAATAGCCCCTAACAGTAGAGGTTTAGATAAGAGATCAATTGAAAAACTTCAAAAATGGGTTCGTGATGGAGGTACTTTAATAGGTTACCGAAGTGCAGCCAAATGGTTGAATGCAAACAAATTTATAAATATTGAGTTTGAAAGTGCAAATTTTGATACTATTAAAGATGTTTCTTTTGAGGCAAAATCTTTGAAAAGTGGTGCTCAGGTTATTGGTGGTGCTATTTTTGAGGCAAATATAGATCGTTCTCATCCTATTAATTTCGGATATAAGAATGATAACATAGCACTTTTTAGAAATACTACTCTTTTTATGAAGGCAGATAAAAAGAGTTATAATAATCCCATTCAGTATACAAATAATCCGTTATTAAGTGGTTATATATCTAAGGAAAATGCAAAAGTTATAAAAAATACAGTTCCTTTTAAAGTTCAAAGAATGGGCAGGGGAAGAGTTGTTGTGTTTACTGACAATACAAATTTTAGAGCTTTTTGGTATGGTACTAATAAATTACTTATGAATGCAGTTTTCTTTGGTGATAAAATGTAAATAATGAAGAATTAAGAGATTTATAAAGTCATGATTTTTCACTGTAAAATTTCATGACTTTTTTTTCTTAAATAGATTGTAACAAAATATAAAATTACACGTCTAATTAGAAATATATTTTAGGGTTTTATGAGTTTTTTTCGTGTATTACTAGCAATACTTTTTCCGCCTCTGTCCATTATTGATAAGGGATGTGGTTCTTTTATTATTATATTTTTACTAACGCTATGTGGTTGGATCCCAGGAGTAATAGGAGCACTTGTAATTTTAAATAACCCGAAAAATTAGATAGCTAATCTTAACGAATCTGTTCTCCATTTTTAATTGGTTGTGATGTTTTAAGAAGCACAACATTACCATCGTTGTTGTAAACACCTAAAATTAAACATTCACTCAAAAAATTTGCAATTTGCCTAGGTTTAAAATTAACTATAGCACTAACTTGTTTATGAAGTAATTCTTCCTTAGAATACAAGTCTGTAATTTGAGCACTAGATTTTTTCATACCAATACTGCCAAAATCAATCAATAGTTGGTAAGCCGGTTTTTTTGCTTTTGGAAATTCTTTAACCTCTATAATAGTTCCTATTCTGATATCAACTTTAATAAAGTCTTCAAATGATATTTCTTCTTTCATTATTTACTTTTGATTGATATTTTCTTGACAACCCAGAGAGGTCCAATTAAAAGAAATTGTAGATCCTTTGCAAAAGAAGGTTTTTTCCCTTCTACATGGTGTCCATAAAATTGTCCTATCCATGCAACAATAAATATGATTAAAGAGGCATAGAGTAAGTTTACAGTTGAACTCAGCCAAAAGTTACCAAAAATTGCTAAACAAATAAAGAATAGCATTTGAATAAAATACCAAAATCCAAGACGCAAGTAAAATAATAAAATAAAAATAGATGTAACTGTTGCCCAGTTTTCTAGTAAGGGGTTGTATAATTCAAATATATTTTCGAGAAAAGTTGACGGAATACTCATTAAAAGTCCAATTACACTAAAAAAAATAGCGGGTACACATAAGTAATGAATAAGTTGATTTGTTGAATTTTGATGGCTTACAGCATATTCATCAAACCATTCTTGAGCTGTTTTCATATTGTGATGATATAATTTAAAATAAAGGTAGTGATTTTTTTAGCTAATGTCACAGGATTAAATTATCGGTAAATATGATTTTTAAATTTCTATTTTTGAATTTTCTTTAGTTTTTTTAAATTAGTTAATGAATTCCTGTTTTCTGGATTAATTGCTAAAGACTTATTATAATATTCAATAGCTTTAACGGTATCTTTTTCTTTTTTAAAAGCATCACCTAAGCTATCATAAACTAATGATTTGTTAGGGTACAGAGCAATATTAATTAAAAACAACTCCTTAGCTTCTGCAATTTTATTTGCCCTCATATACTTGTATCCCATTCTATTCAATCTATATAAATCAATAACAGGATCTAACGAGTCATTTTGTTGAATCTTAATGTATGCATTTAGAGCGTTTGTGTATTCTTTATTTTTAAAATATTCTAAAGCTGTTTTTTCATCTTGAGCTAGTTTTTTGAAATAAAATTTATCTCCTTTATGTTCTCTTTTTGCTGCTAACTCTATATGCATTTCAGGTTTTGAAATAAAAATTATCTTCTCATTCATTTCTTTAACATAAAATGAACTATCATTTACCTTTATTGGTTTTAAATTCTTCCCTCTCCAGGTTATTTTTAAAATATCATCTATAAAAAAAACATCTATTGTTTCATTTGAATTAAACAGATATTTTCCTTCAGAAGTATTTATAAATTCTTGAGTGTTTTTGGAGTTGCTGCAAGAAATAAAAAAACAAAGACATGTGATGTAAAGAAAAGTTTTCATTCACTCTTATATTTTAATTAAAATTAACTTATTAGTTATAGGTAGTCATTTCTTGTTTTTGTTACAAGTATTGACTAAATAAGTCAATTATTGTATTCCAATTAGATAAACATTTTATCAACTAGCCTTTATAAAAAGGTAATTTTACAATTGTTGCAGGGATTTGTTTTTTTCGAACTTGAATAAAAATTTTAGTTCCTGGTTTTGAAATTTCTTTAGGTACATACCCCATTCCAATTCCCTTACTTAAAGAAGGACTCATAGTGCCAGAAGTAACCACACCAATTTGTTTTCCCTCCTCGTCTATAATAGTATAGTTATGCCTTGGAATACCTCTTTCAGTAAGTTCAAATGCAACTAATTTTTTAGTAATACCAGTTTCTTTTTGGGCTTTTAAATGATCTGAATTTACAAATTCTTTGTTGAATTTGGTAATCCATCCTAATCCTGCTTCTAGAGGAGAGGTAGTGTCATTAATGTCATTCCCGTATAAGCAATACCCCATTTCTAATCGAAGTGTGTCTCTGGCAGCCAGGCCTATTGGCTTAATTCCATGAGAAGCACCAGCCTCAAAAACTCGTTTCCACAACTGTTCTATTTGATCATTCTTTACATAAATTTCAAACCCACCCGAACCTGTGTAGCCAGTTGCAGAAATAATAACCTGTTCAATACCTGCAAAATCACCTATTTTAAATTTATAAAATGGAATTTCAGACAAATTAACTGAGGTTAAAGACTGCATAGCTTCTAGGGCTTTGGGTCCTTGAATAGCTAATAATGAATACTCATCAGAAATATTTTTTAATTCTGCACCAATTGTTTTGTTGTGTTTTTCAATCCAGTTCCAATCTTTTTCAATGTTAGACGCATTTACAACAAGAAGATAGGTGAACTCTTTTAATCTATAACAAATTAAGTCATCAACTATTCCACCTTCATCATTTGGAAAACAAGAATACTGAGCATCACCAATTGCTAGTTTTGACACATCATTAGAGGTCACTTTTTGAAGTAAAGTTAGCGCTTTTGATCCCTCTACTAAAAACTCACCCATATGACTTACATCAAAAACACCAACAGCGTTTCTAACAGTTAAATGTTCTGCTGTTACTCCCTCATATTGAACAGGCATATTGTATCCTGCAAATGGAACCATTTTAGCCCCTAAGGATTCGTGAATATGTGTTAATGCTGTATTTTTCATTAATTTAAAATTTTTTAGTGCTGTAAAATTATTAATTAATATTCAATTAAAAAGATTTAATGTGACTTGTTTTCTACTTCAATATAAAAGTTGTTATCTACTGAAAAACTAGTGATATTTATATCTGATGAAAGCTTTTTCCACCGACTAGTTGGTTGTATCCATTCTGAATTGGAATTAATTAATAATTTTACAGGAATTAAAAAGCCATCTACAATATTAGACCATCTGTAGAATACGTTATTATGTTCTAATTTATATTCTAAAGTAGGGATCTTGATAGTTCTTAAATATTGATCAAAAAAGGGTTTCAAATCAATTTTAAAAAACTGGTCTATGTAGTTTTCGATCTGTTTTGTAGTCACCGTTTGGTGATAAAAATCTTTATTTAGTCCTACTAATATTGAACGCCATTTTTCATCATTATCTATAATTTGACGAAGTGTGTGCAACATATTAGCACCTTTATAATACATGTCGCTGGATCCGCTGTTGTTTACATCGTAATTTCCAATAATCGGTTTATCATTTAATATTTTTTTTCGAGTACCCGTTACATAGGCATTACTGGCTTCTGTTCCAAAATGATAGTCTAAAAATAAATTTTCTGAATAGGCAGTAAAGCTTTCATGAATCCACATATCTGCTATATCTATATTGGTAATGTTATTTGCAAACCATTCATGACCACTTTCATGAACGATAATAAAATCAAACTTTAGGCCCCAACCCGTTCCACTTAAATCGATTCCTTTGTAGCCATTTTGATATCCGTTACCATAGGTTACAGAGCTTTGATGTTCCATGCCCAAATATGGTACTTCTACCAATTTATAACTATCCTCATAAAAAGGATAGGGGCCAAACCAATGCTCAAATGCTTCTAAAGTTCTAGAAACTTCCTTGAATTGTTTTTTTGCCTTTTCTAAATTATAGGATAAGACATAATAATCACAATCTAACACTCCTTTTTTTCCTTTATACTTTTCTGTAAAGTGAACATAATCACCAATATTTATATTAACCCCATAATTATTAATTGGGTTAACAACCTTCCAGCTAGTTGTGTTGGTTTTATTGGAGTTCTCTTTGGTCTGAATGAGTCTGCCATTTGCAACACCTATTAAATGTTTTGGAGCAGTAATATTTAACTCAATACCTTGGTCTGGTTCATCATACATGTGGTCTTTAGATGGCCACCAAATACTGGAGCCACCTCCTTGACAAGAAGTAGCTATAAAATCAGTTCCATTGTTATCTTTTTCCCAAGTAAAACCATCATCCCATGGAGGATTATTGCTAATTTTCGGCGCACCTTTAAAATGAATTGTAATTTCATTTATTGTTCCAATTTGTTGATTTTTTTTTAACTGAATATAATAAACATTACCATCTCGTTTATAGTTTAATTCTTTGTTATTTTCTATTACAGCTGTAATTTCCATGGGGGGTTGTAAATCAATCTGCATGAGCTGATTTTGACTTAAAACTTCATAGCGAATGAGATTACTACCTTCAATACTTTTTGAGGAAGGATCTACTTTAAAATCTAAATTATAGTGAAGTAAATCCCACCAAATTCTTTCAGGAGTAATACTACCTCTTAATGTGTCTTGTTTAGAAAAAATAGATTGTTGTGCTAAACCAGAACTAAAAGTTACAAAAATCAAAAGCAAGGAGATACATCTCTTCATAAATAATGTGTATTGAAAACAGTGCTAAGTTAATTAAAAATGAATAGTTTTGTTTTCTATTAAAATAGCTTCTAGTAGTTTGAATTTAATAGATTAAATCACTAAATTTTTATCACTTATAATTTAAATATTAATGAGTAAAGAACAACCAAACAATCCGCTTCACGGAATAAAATTGGCCACTATGTTAGAGCAATTGTATTTGGAGTATGGATGGGAAGAATTGGGTGATATTTTAAATATAAATGCTTTTAAGAACAATCCTACTTATAAATCTAGTTTAAAGTTTTTAAGAACGACTCCTTGGGCGAGAGCTAAAGTTGAAAAACTATATTTAAAAACAATCATAAATTAACTTGATATAATTTTTAAAACAAGTTCTTTTGTTAATTTTTTACCATTGGCAATTTCCTTTATTTTTTCAAAAGTAAAAACAAAACTACAGCCTTCTTTGTAATGAGAACAACCGTATGCATTTTTACCTCTTAGTACAGTTCCTTTATTACATCTAGGACAAGAAATAGTTGAGGAGGAAGGTGCTTTAATTTTCTTAGGCTCCAGCTTATATTTAAAGGTATTATCGAAACGAATTATTCCTTCAACTTTCCCTTGTTCAGTTTTAAATCCTTTTAAATTGGTAGTTGATTTTTTAGTTAACAACCTAAGTAGTTGATTTTCTGAAATCTTTTTACCTAAAAATTGAAAAGGCATTACAAAGTCACAAGAATTGTTGTAATTAGAACAACCAAAAGCTTTTGAACCTTTTAATAGTTGTCCTTCATCGCATTTTGGACATTTTTTACCCGCAACTCGTTTTTTGGAAACTACTTTTTGTTGTAACGGTTTTTTATTGATTTGAGCATGAGAAATTCTAACACCACTTTTACTTGAACGAACTTCATAAACCAACTCATCAACCATTTTCTTCATGTTGTTGATGAAAGTTCCCGCTTTAAACTCACCGCGTTCAATTTCTTTTAATCGCTTTTCCCAACGACCTGTTAATTCAGCAGATTTTAACAACTCATTGTCAATTATATCAATTAAATCAATTCCTGTCTGAGTAGGTAATACCAGCTTCTTTTTTCTCTCTATATATTTTCTTCTGAACAAGGTTTCTATGATACTTGCTCTAGTGGAAGGTCTTCCAATACCGTTTTCTTTCATTAATTCTCGCATTTCATCGTCATCTACTTGTTTTCCAGCGGTTTCCATTGCTCTTAATAAACTTGCTTCGCTAAAGTTTCTGGGCGGTTTTGTTTCTTTTTCTATAAATGAAGGTTTGTGAACTCCTTTTTCACCCTTTACAAATGTGGGGAGTATTGATTGTTGATTAAGTTCTTTTTTTATCGTATTCTCCTCTCTTTCAAAAACAATTCGCCAGCCTTTAGTTAAGATTTCTTTTCCGGTTGTTTTAAAAGGAACTTCAGCAGCTTTGGCTAGAACAGCTGTATTAGAAACCACTGAATCTGGATAAAATACTCCAATGAATCTTCGAGTTATGATATCATATACTTGCTGTTGATTGTAGTGTAAATTTCCTTGAATTCCTGTAGGAATGATGGCGTGGTGATCTGTGACTTTTTTATCATTAAAAACACGTTTAGATTTCTTTATTTTACTTCCCAAAAGCTCTTTTGTTAGTTGATTGTAACTAGTGAGCTTAGTTAGTATTCCAGAAATCTTCGGATAGATATCATTGGGTAAAAAAGTAGTATCAACTCTAGGGTAGGTAACTACTTTCATTTCGTATAATTTTTGAACTATTTTTAAGGTTTCATCTGCAGAAAACCCAAATTTGTTATTGCAATACACTTGTAGACCAGTTAAATCAAATAATTTTGGTGCGTATTCTTTTCCTTTCTTTTTGGTAACTGAAACAATTTCAAATTCAGATTTTTTTACCTTATCTGCTAAAACTTGTCCTTCTTCTTTTTTAAGAAAACGACCCTCTTCATAATTAAAAAGTGTATTTCTGTAACTAGTTTGAAGTTCCCAATACGGTTGAGGCTTAAAATTAGTAATTTCTTTAAAACGATTTACCAACATGGCTAAAGTAGGAGTTTGAACTCTTCCTACGGATAAAACTTGTTTATACCCTCCATATTTTACGGTATATAAGCGTGTGGCATTTAACCCTAAAAGCCAATCTCCAATTGCCCTTGAAAAACCGGCATAGTATAAGTTATCATAGTGCTCTGAGGGTTTTAAATTTTTAAAACCTTCATTGATGGCCTCCTGAGTAAGCGATGAAATCCATAAGCGTTTTACCTTTCCCTTATAGCCACATTGGTTAATTACCCAACGTTGAATGAGTTCTCCTTCTGTTCCAGCATCCCCACAGTTAATTACTACAGATGCTTTTTCAAACAGAGCCTTTATAATGCTGAATTGTTTTTTTATTCCAGAATCATTAGTAACTTTTGTAGTAAAGCGTTCTGGCAACATGGGTAAATTATTTAAATCCCAGCTTTTCCAGTGTGGTTTGTAATCTTTGGGTTCTAATAAGGTGCAGAGATGTCCAAAGGTATAGGTAACAGCATAGCCGTTTCCTTCATAATACCCATCTCTTTTTGAGTTAGCTCCCAATATTGTAGCAATTTCTCTAGCTACACTAGGTTTTTCAGCAATACAAACCTTCATCTATGGAATTAATAAATTTTGATTAATTGTACAGTCAAAATAATTTAAATAATCACTTTTTCAAAGGCAAATCTTTTTGCATTGTATTCAGTGAAGATAATACCGCAATATACATAACCTAATTTTTTCACTAAGTATTGCATTTCATGATTGTCTTCATGAGTATCTATTTTTAAACTTCTAATCTGTTGTTTCATTAACTTTTGATGAAATTCTTTCAATACATAGGAGGCAATTCCTTTTTTTCTATAGTTTTTGTCAATGGCCAATCTATGTATTACGCCATACTTTTCTTTTTCATTGATTTTC